>Ga0302192_10002634_pt1 | contig 11258 bp, 13 predicted proteins | sample II_Bog_E3_2_FD_200230 | JGI IMG/M metagenome (GOLD analysis project Ga0302192, IMG submission 200230) | Peat permafrost microbial communities from Stordalen Mire near Abisko, Sweden - II_Bog_E3_2 | ecosystem: Environmental > Terrestrial > Soil > Wetlands > Peat | place: Sweden: Abisko...
TTTAAGCTGAGTTGTGTATTCAGGCGTTATTTGCAAGTAGGCCTGCACAAATCCCCGAAAGAGATCCTGGCGCTTTGCCGGTGGAAGCTTGTTCCACTTTTCTTGAATATCCTCCCAGGATCGACATCCTTTAAGTGATCCAACGAGGGAAGGGGGTTTCTTCTTTTTCACAGGTGTAGAGAAAGAATATACCCGGAATGAACAAAATTGTAAAAATTAATGCACTTGAGAGCCTAACGGTCGAGCGACGGAAAGCGTGTTTTGACAAGAATCTTGTATTGCCAAAGAGAATCAAATCCCCATCGCCATGAGCACGGCGAATAAAACTCACCGTAATGGGTAGAAGCGATTGGTTAAGACAAACGCTGCAGAACGACAATCTTGTCGCCTCCAGATACCCCCTCATAGTCAGGTCGGCCGCAGCTAAGAGACGCGGAGTTCTGCACATTTACGACAGATCAAGGGGGTATTTCCAAGCCAATCATAAAAACCAACCCATCCGCTATTTTTGTAGGCAATATTCGGATTGGAAGGGATGTTCTTTGGGAGTTTGCCTAGTTTTGATAAGGAGCGCCACTCAACTGAAGATGAGAGTTTTAAGCCGCGAGCGTATGCCCTTGCTTTTCTAAAAGAGAGCCACTGGGTCTTTCTCGGGGTGGTTCCGAACCAATCAAACCAACTAACCCAGCCAGTCTCCTTGTAAATAGTCTGGGGTGAACGCGGCACATTGTTAGGGATAAGATCCTTGCTGATCGCGCGGCGCCAGTCTCGAATGCTAGCGCAGTTTAAAGTTCTAGCAATAGAGCGAGCCTCTTTAAAAGGTGGCCAATCAACCCCAGGTTTAGTCCCAAGCCAATCATACCAATCGACCCAACCAGAATCTTTATAAATGGCGTCAGGATAGCGAGGAAGTCCGGGTGGAAGTTTCTTCCGCTTGAACAAAGCTCTGTAAGAGTTGCCATCGGCGCAGTTTAGAGACCGTGCAAATTTTCTAGCCTTCTCAAAGGGCATCCATATTTTGGGCGGGGTTCCAAGCCAGTCATTCCACCCATTCCATCCAGAAGTTTTATAGACAGAATCAGGGTAGCCGGGTAGCCCGGGTGGGAGTTTTTTATTTTTGAACAACGCTTTATATTCAGGACCATCATCGCAATTTAAGGACCTGGCGATAGTGCGCGCTTCTTCGAATGGAAGACAGGTACTGCCAGGTTTAGTACCAAGCCAGTCATACCAACTAACCCACCCGGACGTTTTATAGATATGACAGGGGGATATTGGGATATTGGGAGGCAATAATCCTTGTTTCGAATGTTCATTCCAGTCTCTCTGGCATTTGCATTTGGAATTTCTAGCATACTCTCTCGCTATCTTGAATGGAAGCCATGCGAGGTTCCCGAGTTTCTTCCAGCACTTAATCCTAATGGCGGTGGTAAAATCCTTAAATTTGACAGAGTTTGGGAACTGGCCATCGCCATTGATTACAAATACCCCAGAAGAGGAAGAACTTCTTGGCTGAGGCTTTTGAAAATACTCGATAACACGATCGTCGTTGGCGGCGAGTGCCCGGAGAGTAGAAATTATGGAGTCAAACCCAGAGGAGTTAGATGAATTCTCATCATACACCATGGGTAAAACGACATAACCAAACTTCTTGCCAGGTGCTAGGCGAAGAACCCTACCTGTGGCCTGAACAGTATCAACAACGCTCCGACCGTCATTGACAAACACAACCGCATCGGTGTTTGGGACATCAACGCCCTCGGTAAGACAGCGCGCATTCGTCATGAGTGCGCAATCGGAGGTTTCAAAGTCCCTCAGCGTTTTAGCACGGACACCCGCAGGTGTTTTTCCTGAGACATGAAAGGAATCCATGCGCCCGAACTTTTTGGATTTAAAAAGGACGGTATTATATTTACTAAAAACCTCAGCATCATGAATGCTTTTATGAAAAGAGATTGCATGTTTAATCGGATATTTCAGCATCGCCTTGCGTAGGGCGATCAGGGCGGCGAAACTCTGGGCATCCATGGAACCAGCCATTCGCGTTTCGCTGATCTTGATGTCAGCTTTCTCCTTGATAAGATCGGCGATTTCTTGCTTTGAGACAGTGATGACAAGGATCCGGTAATCTGAAAGGATCGGCGGCTTGATATCGATCGCTCTACGAAAGCTTAAAAGGTGAAAAGTGTCTCCATAGATGGATGAGTCATCCATACTGATAATGGAATCGCTTTTCCCGCGATAAAGCCTCTCCGTGGCTGTCATGAAAAGACGCTTTTTTATCGGAACATTACGATCGTCAAGAAGATGCGAGAACTGCTTTTGTGAAGCGCCGGTCGTCTTATGTGCCTCATCCATGACTGCAAAATCAAAACCGACTTTTGCTGATTTACATGCTTTAGCAAGAGCTGGTCCGCTCTGATAGGTAGAAAAAACAATCGTAAGTCCATGATGAGGCGTCGCGAGAAACGCCGCGATTGCCTTTGGGTCGGTAAGGCACGGGATGCCAACATCCTGTTGAAGCAAAGTGACATCATCATGACGCCCGACAGATTCATCACTGCAGACGCAAATCCAATCGACTTGGTGGTTGTTGGCGACAGACTCCCTAAGCCAGACATGGAGCGTCTGACGGATAAGCGCTAGGCTTGGAACGGTAATTAAAATTGTCTTGGCCCCAAGCCTCTCGGCCATCCAATAGCCAACTAGGCTCTTCCCTGATCCACATGGGGAGATGTATTTGCCGCGATCATTCTTCTTAAAATAAAGCACCCCGTCGTCCACCGCCTCGACTTGGTGTGGTCGCGGTTTCATGGGCACCAAGGCATGGTCGCGGTGGCGGAGATGATCATAGACTTGCCGGATATCATCGGCTCCTAGATTCGCCCAAATATTGATACCGCAAAAACCGACTCGACTATTGGCTTTTGCACGGTGGTTCAGACGCTCCGTATTGGAGCATATGAGACGGAAGGAGATGGCACCATGCTTCCCGCCAGTAGAATCAATGAGGTCCTTTACCTCCTCATCGTTCAAGTGCTTATTCTTGAGAGCCTCGTATTTGCAAGGGATTACCCATATCTTATGATCGCGAGTCTCGGCTACAAGATGAGAAACAACGCCAGACCTGGCGCTTATGGATTCCGGCGCCGAGTCAGCCACCCAGACATTTTTTAGTTGTGTTGTGTATTCCGGCGTTATTTGCAGGTAGGCCTGCACAAATCCCCGAAAGAGATCCTGGCGCTTTGCCGGTGGAAGCTTGTTCCACCTTTCTTGAATATCCTCCCATGAGCGACATCCTTTAAGAGATCCAATGAGGGACGTGTTCTTCTTTTTCACAGGTATAGAGAGGAACTATACCCGGAATGAGAAGATTTGTAAAATTTAATGCATCCCTGGGAGACTAACAGTCGCGCGTCGGTAAGCCGGTTAAGACAAACGATCAAGGACGACAATCTTGTCGCCTCCAGCTACACCCTCGCTAGGAATAGGGTGAGGGGCTGTATTGATGGTGAGGAAGTTTAAGAAGGAACTATCGCTGCCATTCTGGAAGTGAACGACATCCTCGGGTTTGAAAACCTTATCCAACTTTTCGCGAAGCTCCTGGTAAGTAATGAGTTTCTGCTCGACAAATTCCTCCCAAGTCCAAGCGTAAGCGCCAATAGGGTAAACTTTGACCTCTCCTTCGGGAGTGGAAATGCTGAAGCCGATGAATTCCTCCGTCTCGTCCTTGCCATGAAGATCACCAACAACGAGGAAGGTATCCGTTTCTGGATCGTAAGAAAAGCTCTTCAAGCCAGTGAACTCATGCTCGGCCGCGCTATCAGTGAGAATCTTCTCGGCGGTTTTAAAATCAAAGGAGGGGTGTCCCATCCGTTCCAGTTACCTCCATCCGTGAAGCCGGGATAGACCCTGTCGTCACAGATGACAAAATTGGCCTTGCGATATGGGGTAATGGTTTATTGGCTCATAAAAGTAAAGATACCCGAGTTGGCGACAGGGATGTAGTCAGGATTGAGAAGTTGCTTGTGGAGCGACAGGGAGGTAGACCTCAGTATAGGCACTGCCGGCGTGGAGAGTTCTCTCTTTGCCGCCAGAGACGACACGCCCCTCTGATATCAATGATTTCAAAAGGGCCTTCGCGCGCATTGTATCAGCCTTGCCCGGGCCCTTAAAGAAGCCAAGGTGCTCGGCTAACCGTTTTGCGGTAATGCCAGAACGCGAAAAGGGGCTACTAAGGGCATTCTTATCCGCGGCGAACTCAGTCACAAGGGAGACTGCTTGATCTTTGATAGCAATGGTCTCAGGCATAGCTTAAGATACAACAATCAGACTACTCTGTACGAACCCAGATTGGATTAATGAGTTTTCCGGAAGCGGCGGCGATATCTTCTGGAGACTGAACGCCGAGTGCGTCAAACCAGATGCCGCGCCAAACCAAGGCGCAATGAGCACCAAGAGCACCAACATCGGCCAAACTGCGGCCATTAAGCCACGAGTGAACACTCTCAAACGGCGGAACTAAGGGGAAATCTTGCACATCATCATCGAACACCTCTAAAAGCTCCCACCTTTCAGCGTCGGGATGAAGATTAATAAATTCATCAGCGAGATCATAACATCCACCATAGCGACACTTTTGAGCACCGAAATTAGCGGCGAGATATACCTGGAGAAAGCTCTCGATACAAAGGAGATCACTCGTCGGGTGAGATGGGGCGAGCAGGGTCTTCATGGGAGAAGATACCACTCTCGCCGCCCTAGGGTTCGGATCTCAGGAATTAGCGCGCGGTGATATCAGCACCACAATGGTCAGTCTCAGAGACCGGCGGAGGGATCTCCATAATGGAATATCGTTATCCTTGTATGGATTTCCGCGTCCGAATCAAGCACGCGATCAGTCAAAGTATGAAAATCCTCCCCCATAGTACAAACCAACGCTGACAGCGAAGCGATCAGAGGGGCCATTGCCTTAATGAATGCAGCATCGTGATCACTTGGAGGTAAATTATCAAAATCAGTACCGACACGGCTAGGGCCAGCATACCGCCCGCGTCCGGACTCAACTTTTGCACAAAGGGCGTCCAGGTGTGGATTATCGCTATGTTGTTCAATGAATAACTTGATTGCTGGAAAATCAGCATCCAGATCGAGAACATCGCGAAGCTCGGACATTCTTGGATTTACCGTAAGTTCGGGACGAAGGAAATATTCAATATCGTTCCAGGGATATTCAACGCTAGTGGCGTTATTTTCGAAGAAAGCGAGACGAGCCCGGTCTGGTAGCCCATCATATTCACTGAAAAGGTGTTTTTTAATGTCATCACAGAAAACGTTGCGTACTTTTGAAATACGACTCCACATCGAGACGCAATCTTCTAAATCGCGATTCTGATTGTAATAGTTGGGCCTAACAGTTGGCTGTGCAATAGATTCCATGGTGAAAATCATTCTATACCACCGCCATCATTCTCGCAACGGCATCAATGGGAGAGATCGGTGCTTATTTGAATATTGCCACCTGATAGTCACAGAGATATCATGAACAAATGGAAATGCAACTGTTGCTGGTCGAAGACATCGAGATTGCTCGAAGGTCAGTCGTTACGATAAAATTGGAGCCGTTGGATGAACCGGTTGAGTTTGAGAGAGTGATCCAAATGCGCGGCGACGCAACACTTGGAGATGTCCATGGGGCGGCGACCATAGCTATGTCACACCACAACCACCACGGTTGCAGCTTTTCCACACCGGCAAACAACGACGAGCGATTTTTTCGTTGTTTCTATGGGAGGAAACGAACACAGAGGGAAAAGGACCTAGACTTGGAGGATGGGTGTGAGGTTTCCATAATGTCACTATTTAAAAATAGCGAGGAAGACGGGTTCTTGGCATACGACTACAAAGCGGGGGATCTGTGGGAATTATGCATGTCAATCAAAATTGGAACATTTCAGGATGAGCAGCCATGGAAAGTGACCATAGACGGAAAAGGGGCTGCACCACCAGAATACTGCTTGCAAACAAATGCCACATCTGATATTGCCGAAGCTATTCGTTCAGGTAAGAATACCCCAGAATTACAAGCAATCCTTAATGGCGTCCCTTGGAATCCTGACACATTCGACAAGGAAGAAGCAAATAGCCGGGCCGCTATTGCATTTGCGGGTGGGGCAGGAGCTTTTACAGAGTCTCAGATGCCCGCATTTGACGAGAAGGCCGCGCAATTGGCATACGACAAATTCAACAAAAGCCTCGATTAGGAATGAGTGAGAACCGCAGGTTCAGGCTCCCACAGTATCCAGCCACTTATCTCGCCATTTTGGCGAGATACTCGAATTAACCAATGGCATAAACTCGATCACCAAAATGGTCGATTTAGGTACAGCTAGAGAACAAACCGGGACTTAATCTCGATGATCTTTGCTGAAAGTTCGCGCCTCATATCTTGACGAATAGGGCGCCCATCACTGGAAGGGCGCTCAAGGTAAGCCGAGAGGAGGGTAACGAGTTCACTCAAAGAAGCCCGGCAATCGGCATCACAATTTGGCGGAACAAGGGGTTCTCCCTCGCTGATGACAGGATTATTCATAGATCAAGATACACTATCGGAATACTCGGTCGCGGTACTTCTGACGAGAACAACAACCTCATAACCCGAAGGTGCAGAGGGGTGAAATTGGTCGGCGGTGACATCGACAATAAGGCCACCACAAACAACCCACCAATGTTTCCACTTCCTATCGCAGTCACCCTCCTGGCTCTCGGGTGTTGCGTGACAGAATAGATGTCTCAAAATATGACAGATCGAGCGACATCTCCGGCATGAGTTTACTCTGTCGATGATTTTCTATATGAGACATTTATTCCGTCATTGGCGCGACATCTATTCTGACACGCAACACTCGGGGTCGAGGCCATCAAGAGAGTGACGTGCAACATGGTCCGGGTACTCATCCTCGCAGTCGGTATAATAACCGCAGTGCAACTCAGCGGGCAGATTGGCTGAAACGAGTGCTTCTAACAATTCCTTCGAAGCCATCAAACATTGAGAAACCGACCAGTGAGGAGCATAATCGAAGTACTCGGCAAGACTCTCCCGGACCGCGCGCGCAATCCTGACAACCTCGTTAAAGGAAGCGGACCCTTCAGTAAAGACCGTGGTAGTCTCAGGCATGTGATAACAGGTTGTTACTCGCGTTTATAGCCATCGAACCAGGCACCCTTGAGTTCGACGACCGCGGCATTATCAGGAGCAGTACAGGTTCTGGAGTCCGTTTCGGGATCTGCGCAATGCGAGCGAGCTTCCTGGAGAGTCAGGCCACTGCGAATCGTCTCATCTGGAGCCTTTGTAAAAAAGCGGGTAATACTGAAGGTGACAACCTCTTCCACAATAGTGGTAAGCATGGGTAAAGATACCTGCGGGCTATTGTTGAGGGGCTTAATGAGCAACGTAAATGCTAACGCTCAGTTTCAGCGGATCACTTATTCTGACCCCAAGGCAATAACCTCGTCCTCCATAAACTTTCCGATCACATCGAGTTTTTCTTTCTTGAGGATGCAGTCTATCTGCATCGAGACGGATGCCTCGGTTAAATCAGTATATCCAAATTCACGCAATTGCTTTGTCTTGGACTTAACATAACTGATTCGCGTTGCCTAGATTCGTTTGCCATCGATTTTAAGAATAAGATATTTACTCATGGTGTTTGGGCAATTATTTGAGGGGCTTACGCAATCAAAGGATCAAGAGCCACAAAAACATGATCCTTTGGGAAATCTAACGACGAAAACGCCGCATTGTCGGAAAGTATCTTGTGTTCGACCCAAGTCCAATACCCGAGTTGCGTGTCGCCATTGCGAGCTTCATCACGCCAGTCCATGCGGTCATATTCGGGATGGTTTCCATAGAGTCCAGGGTGGGTAATTGCGTTCATGGAATGGTAGGGAGGTTATGCAAAAAGATACTAAATAGATGGAAGTTATTAAACCTCTGAATTGTCAGTGGCAACTTGAGGCGACAAGGCCGAGTCAATGACAAAAGAAAGCACGTTCCAGTGGTCTTCAACGGGATCGGCATCAAATTTAAAACCTTCACGAGGATACGTCCAAACAGGGTTGTCGAGATGTTGTTTAGGGAACATCTCAGCAACAGTGCTAATCGTCTGGGTCAAAGCATCTGCGGCGATATCGAAATGCCCAAGAACTTCATCCGCATGAGACAGATCGCTATTCATATACGAGACAACCTCATCAATGGTATTTACTTTGGGAGAAAGGTCTTTTGAACCAATCAGTCCATAAATAACGAACTTGTTCATCCTTATAACAGAATCAAGTGCATACATCGCCTGTAAGGGTCTGTTATCGGCGATAGCCAAAGCGAGAAAAGCAAGATCAACCTCTGGAAAAAACCACCCCATAAAAGTTGTTTTTAACGACACTAAAGCATCCTCGTCTTTCTGGTGCAGATAGATAGCTGGCAAATATTCCCTCGCACCAAACCCATCAGAAGGGGCAAGAAAAAGCATTTGCTCAAATATCAATTTAGCAACATTAACATCCCCGTATTTCAACGTTGCCTCTGCTTGCTCGTGAAGAGCTTCGAAAAACTGACAAAAGCCGATGTTTTCGTCATCATCCATTCCACCCTTGCAAAAATGGCGACTTCCAAGCGCTCTTGCATAGGCATTAGCGCGAAGCTCGTAAAACCGCAAAGATTCGGCATGCATCCCCTCTCCCTTGGCGACTTCCGCAAGCAACCACCATGGATAACCGGCATTCGGGTAACGCTCGACAAGCGAGGCAAGAAGCGGAACATCTCGCAAGCACGCCTTGGTTGATGGGTCAAGGCACTCATTGTGATAAGTTTTCTCGCATGCATCATCGAAAGAGACTACGGGTGCCTCAGTGATATTCGGTAGTGCCGTGCGGGAGAGGTCGACAAGTTTAGTGCGAAGTTCGTACATAGGAAAAGATACGACTACTCGTTAGTGAGCACTATCAATAGAGTCGATCACAGGAGGGTCACAGGTTTTTGATGATGCCATGCACCAAAACTTCCCATGGTGTGTGAAAAGGGACCGAAGCAAACCATAACGGAGTAAGGGACTAACCGAGGTATGGCTAAGTCCGAGCGCGGTGCAGGCTTCGGAAAGAATAACGGGACGCCCGATAGAAGCCAGGAAATCGACAACCTTCTGAAAATGCCGAGGTTGGACTGATTTATCTGGGTCATGAACAAAAAGCCCATCAGGGAGGCGAGAAATATTAGGAAGTTTGCCATGCGTGTTAAGAACAGTTTGCACACGGGCAATGGATTCATTGATTCCATCTGCTACGTATTTTACGGAAACAGGCCCATCCTGATCAGATAGAAAGGTCAAAACCCTACTGGTGATCGAGCGTAGAGGGGGCGGTGAATGCTGTTTAATGCGGTAGAATCCTGTATGACACCGCTCAAGATGCGGGAGATCGTTAATATGATCGCAAAGCCAAGTACTGACTCTTTTGGGTGGAATTCCTGTTAGCTGGCTAATCTCGGCAACACTAACACCATCAGCGCTCCTTGTAATAGCGGCTAATATTTTATCGGAAGGGAGAACCATTTCGGGAATCAGAAGGTTTAATCGTGCGGAAATATCCTGCCCATTGAGATACCAAAGCCCTTCCTTGTGAAAAAAGAGCCTCCCGAGGCGCTGCTTTAAGGCGGAATGGATATTCAATTTACTGATTCCGGTAAGCTGATGAAGCCGGGCAACCGTAAGGCCGTAGGGGTATTTTTCAAGCTCCCAGAATACTACTTGCCAAACATTGACGAACCGGGGAGCCTCATCGCTCCTAGCGCGATAATGATCATAGGAAATGCGTTCGATATTGGTAAGTACTTTCGGAGTAGAATCGGTACCACGCTGAACCAGATAGCGAGCTCTATAAAGAGTCAGACCGGAGATTTTAGCCATCGCGCTGATGGGGAGGCCAAGCGGGTTATTTTTCAATACCTCTCGTATGCGCAAAGCATCGGCCAGCTTCGCGGCCGTCTTGCTTACGCCCTTGAATGTTCTTACAGGTGGAATGCGAACCCCTAAAGTACTCTCTATTTCTGCGACCCTGCTATCGAGAGCAATGATACGAGGGACTTGCCTCTTAACCGGGAGGCAGACGATGTTGGCAATTTCACGGCGAACCTTCTCTTCTGCGAGGTGAACAACATCAACCGGAGCCTCGGCGGGAATTATATCCTCGACAAGCATTCCATCATCTCCAACAGGGGAGTGGAGATGGATGACCTCGGCGGTGCGCTTTTGGGCGCTTGTAAAAGCAAGGAGCGATTTCATTCGATTGCCGATCGACATCCGGGCAATCGCATAAAAAGAACCCTTCTTGGGGTCATACGACTGGGCGACACGGTAAATAGTCATACGAGCCTCCTGGACAAGGTCGTCACGGTCAAATCCAGGAATAGACCACCCTGCGGTAAATTTATACGCCAAGCTATCCCATTTGACTAAAAGTTCGCATGGGTCAACGGGTTCGGCGGCATATTGTTTTGCCGATTTATTCACGGTAAAAAGATACTCAAAAAAGAATGAAAATTATTCCTTTACCTCGACATTGGAGGCGAGGAGCGCGACAGTATTGGAAAGAGCCTTTTGGAGAACTTCATTGGGAAGAGTAACACCATAGACAGAGCCCTTGCGAGCCATACCTGACATGACGCAATCCGCGACATATTCCAGACAGTCAACGAGATTGACATCCTCGGGCACCCCATCAGGTGAAGAAAGGTGATGCCGATGAATCCTGCGGTGTTTATCCCACCACGGCTTATTCTCTGACTTGGCGATAAACTCAGCGTGAAAGGTGTCGATTTCTGTGAGTTTGTCGAGATCATGGGCATCGGCGGCCTCAGTCAACATGGCGGAAAAGAAAGCGAGAGCGTTGCCGACATCAACGATGTGTTTGATACTGGATTTCAAGAGAACCTCGCGAGTGATGGAAGACTTGGGGGTATCGTCAGCAGTGGGGGATTTCTGGATGGTGATCATGAGTAACAAAAAGATACTTACAGGACAAAATAGGCGGCGCGAACACGCTGAAGAGGGCGAGGAGTTACAGAGTCATAAATAACGCCGTCGATGACTGCGAAAGCATGACCGGTAACCGCGACATAATAGCGCCCGGAGGGATAACGACGGAGGAACTTCTGAACCGTCATGTTCTTAAAACGAAGCTTCCTTGAGGAGACACCATGTTTT
>Ga0302192_10002638_pt1 | contig 11251 bp, 13 predicted proteins | sample II_Bog_E3_2_FD_200230 | JGI IMG/M metagenome (GOLD analysis project Ga0302192, IMG submission 200230) | Peat permafrost microbial communities from Stordalen Mire near Abisko, Sweden - II_Bog_E3_2 | ecosystem: Environmental > Terrestrial > Soil > Wetlands > Peat | place: Sweden: Abisko...
CCGAAAAAGGCTGGCGGATGCAGTTGGTTTCGGAAACCGTATCGGCATCCATCAGCAGAACATCAAGCCCTGCGAATCGCCCCCATACGCGCAGCGCCTGGTCGAGATACGGCAGGCCCATAACGATGGCACTCCCCGTGCCGCCGGCTCCGACGACGAGAATGCGAATCGGCCTGCGCGCATCGGCGCGGATGGAGAGTGCATGTTCAATGCGCATGATTGCCCTGCTCCCCGCGCACGAATTGGCCGAGCATCTGCGGTAACTGAATCAATGACTCGGTTGGGAAACGCCTGCGCTTGCCCTTGAGCGATTCCCAAAGACCCTCGAATCCGCCCTCGTGACGCGTGAGGCGGCCGACGTTTGCGTGCGTGAAGGCGCTTTCGTAGAAGCCGCGCTCCCAAGCCGGGATCGCTGCGACCGTTGCGCTCTCAGGCCGTCGCATCGTGCCGGTGCAGACGCGGCCGTCGTCCGAGAGATTCCAGAAAGGGGCCACGGCAAGAGTCGTCGTGGCTTGGGGCCGTTTGTTCACGGCAAGCGCCCGTACGCTCAACTCGCCGCTGGCTACCTTCCAAACCAGAGGGGGCTGCGGGAAGATGCGGCCGTTCAAATCAGAGGCCTTGCCTTCGGCGTTCTCGTAGAACATCTGGCGGCTTCGCGCCGGAGTCCACCAGACGATCATGCGATCCGCTTTGGCAAGAATGTTCGCCGGCAATACCTCGGCCTGGACGCTGCCGCCGAGCGAACGCATCAGAGACTCGACGAACGCGAGGGTGAGAGGCTGCGCCGGACCGAGCGTGGGTGGCCCGCTCTTTTGGACCAGAACGTCATGCCTGGTGATGAAACTCGATTGACGGTCGCGGTAGACGAGCAGAGCCTCACGCAGCTCGAAGCAGTGATTCTGACCGATCGAAAAATGGATCTCCACGATGGGCCTCCGACTCATGAATCGATTCAACAAGCGAAAACAATTCCGCGTTGATCTGAATGAAGCGCGCTACGATCCGCAGCGCATTGCGCACTTCGGCGGGATTGGCCGCTGAGAAAATGGCGCAAAGCGCTGGCTCCGATGAGCATTCGAGCATCGACTGGCTCTCTTCGTCGAAGCAGGCTACGATGGCATCTTGCTCTTTGAAACAGACAAGCAGGCACGGCAATGGCGGCTGGTCGTAGTGGCCCTCTTCGAGGTACTCCCGCGATTGCTTCAGAGGAAGCCGCGCCAGTTGCTCGATGCGGCGCAATCGGCCGATCCAGTCCTTGAATTGTCCTTTGCGATGCCGCCGCAACAATGCCCGGTCATGCGCCTTGCCTTCGCGATAATCGCGCTTGAGCGTCTTTCGGATGCACTCGGGCAGAGCCTTCTCGACTTCCGGGAATTCGTACTGACCCTGGTTCTCCTCGTCGTCCTCGGCTGCGTATTCGTGCATTTGCTCTTCGTACATCAGTGCGTCGTCATGGTTATAGAGGCGCATGACCTTGTAGAGAGCGTGAGTCAACGTCCAGTAGAATGCCGCTCCCAGTCCTTCGGCTTCCGCTTCCATTGCTTCAATCGCAGGGCCTATCTTCAGATAGCCCGATCCTCCGCACTCGATCAGGACGGCAAGCCTTCCCGAGCCAAGTTGCGCGTCCTCGCCGTACCGATCCAGTGCGTCCGTGACCAGCAGGTGATACTCGACATTGCGCGTCAGTAGCTTGTCACGCTCGTCGCCGATTCCGCTAGCCATCGAGGCTTGTGCGAATCGGATTGCACTGCCGCCAGCCTGCTTCCAGGTCTCTGCGTTGCCCAGTTCCGCGCGCACCAGAGCTGCGCACAACTGAAAGAGCAGGTCCCGGTTGGCTTCGTGGGTGTAGTCGGTGCGGACGCCAACAAGGGACGGCAGAGCCTGGCTGAATGCGGGCGCCAACGTCATTACGCCAGCGGAGGGAGTAGTTCCGGCGGCGCCAGCAGCAGAGTCCTGTCTGTTCCGGCATAGCGTTGAGTGGCCTCTGCGATGGCGCTCGATAGGTCGCATGATTCCTTGCATTGGAGATGCCTCGCCAGGATCAGGTTGGCAGCGGGAGGGGGCTCGGCGGCTTTGGACATGAACAAAGCAGCCAGTTCCTCTCTCGTCATCGCGAGCCGTGCCACGGCTCACCCCTTCGAGCCGATGGCGCGGCTGAAGGAGTAGCGAAGCGCGTTGCCGGTATCCTCCGGTCCGGTCAATGTTGCGGTGGCGATTTCCGGATAAGACGGCGTGAGCAGGTCGCGGATTTCCTCGGCCGTCATCTGCGGTGCGGGGTCTGGAATGCGCGTGCCATTGAAATAGAACTCGCGCGGCAGGGATTCCACTTTCAGAGTGGCCATATCGATCGTCTCCTTGTCTACCCTGATGGGCAGAAATGGTTGATGCGGATTGTTTGCGGAGTTCAGAACAGGCTGGCTTGAACCGGGGTTCTTTCGATCACAGGCGGCACTGGTTCAACAACGGCTAAGTCAACGGTTATCGCGCCGGCATCGTCTGTTCGATTGGCGGGGACACGATACTTGGCCTCCAGCCGTCTGAGCGTCTCCATTTCGCGCGCCCGCTCCGCTTCGGCCACACGCAGTTGGTAGCGGGCCAGGTAATTCCGCTTGCGCACTTCCTGTTGAATGGCGCGCTCAACATCGGAGAATGTGTACTCGGGGTCGCCCCAGCACGGCCACTTGAGCGTCTTCTCAAGGAAGCGCAAGCGGTCCTGATCGGAGGTGAACCAGGTCTCGTAGAAGGTCGGCCTATCCACGTGCGCAATATGCCCGAAGCACATCGACAGGCGCTGATAGAAGCCCTTGGTGAATAGCGGCTGCGCCCACTCGGACTCGATGAAGCGCAGGAAATGCTTTCCGAACTCAGCTTTGTCGGCCGCCGTTGAGAACTTGGTCGCCGTAAATTCGGTGGGGAGAAAGGGACCCTTCGGCATGAGATGCCTCCGAAGACGCCAATGGCCAGCAATAGCTGGCCATTGGCGCTGCCTTGATTGCGAACCGGCATTGACCGGCGTCGCTCGGAACTACTTCTCCCTGGTGGGAGAGTATCACTGCTGATTTCTCGCGGGAAGAGAGATTTCGAAATGCAGGCTCGATCTGTCCATTGAGCGGAAGCTAGTTCTTGCTCTTCCTGCCATTCCGTTGATTGGTTCTGCGCCTGCTCTTAAGTTCCCGGTGAAGATCGGTCAGCTGATCGACAGTATCGGCGCCGCTTATCTGTTCGTCGGTCGTTCTCCCGAGCCACGGGAATCGGTCTTCAAGCAACTGGAGCACCCACTCGACAAAGGTCTGTAGTGGGCGGTTCCCTTTGGTCACAAGATCACCTCGATCGTTGTTGTGGATGAAAGGCAGATTCGGAACTCCGCACAATCTCAACCAAAGAGGCTGAGCTGTACGGGAACCGCCGCTGCCGGCCAGGGTGTGCTCTTGATTTCGGTCCTGACAGGTTCGACCAGATGCAGGCCGTCATGATTCGATGACGGATTGGCGGCCACGAAGTCCGGCAGATCGAGCAGCGACTCGCGTTCCAGCTGGATTGGTGGAGGAGGCTGAGGCACGAATTGGCCGCGTTCCTTATCAAGTTGTCGCCAGACCAGATCCGCCGATTCTCCGACTCCAGCCTTTTCGACCAACTCGCGCGCCATCGCGCTCATCAGGTCTTCGTCGGCATCGAGCGCCATCAGGCCTTCGCCCGAGAACTTACCCTCCAGCATCAGCGCAACGAGCATCTTTTTACCCATCAGCCGAAGGCAGGTCTCCTGCATTGTCCCGGCGTAGGTGACGAACTTCACGCGCACTTGTTGACGCTGGCCAATCCGCCACGAACGCCGGCTCGCCTGACGCAGCGTGTGCAGCGAGTAGCCAGTCTCGTAGAAGTAGAGCGTCGGAAAGGCCAACAGATCCAATCCCGTTTCCACCAGCTTCGGATGGCAGACAACGACCTCAACTCCCGCCTGCAACTGCCGCTCGTACCAGTCCTCGCGTTTCTCCGTGGGCACGGAAGAGCGCAGCACGACAACCCGGAAACCGGCCTGGCGCAGAATCGTCTCCAGGCGCAGAGTGACGTCCTTCTCTCCGGTGTAGGTGGCATAGATCTGGCAACGCCGCCCCTGGCGCAACTCCTCACTTACGTCGGCGATGAGCGCACGCTCTTTGGCAAAGAGCTGGTCCTCGCTAAGATTTGCAGGCGTGGCAGCGAGAAACCGTACATATTCCCGCGTCTGCGGATCGAAGGCCCGCGCCCAGATTGCATCGAACCCATAGGGATGATCCGGGTAGAGCAACAGCGTGTTGAGCAGAATGCTCATCAGGCTCTTGTTGCCGCGGTGCTGGCGCATCGCCGAGCGAATGTCGTCTTCGAGTTCCTCGTAGGCTTTGGCAAGATCGGAGTCCATCTCGACCGAGACGACGCTCTCGTCGTAGCGCGGCAGGTTGTCCGCGATGTCTTCGAGCGAGAGAAAGGCCGTCGTATTCATCAGGAACTTGCCGAACAGCAGTGGCGATGCTCCCGGCTTCCGTACCACCTGAATTGTCTTCTTCGTGGACCGCGAGCAGGCGTTGTCCTCCTTGCGCACCTTCTCGATGGTTTCGAGCACGCCGTACTGCTCCTGGAAGTCACGCCGCCCCTGACCGCCGTAGGCAAAGCCTTCCGCAGCCATCGCGTGCGGTTCCATACGATAGAAGATGTTGAAGAGATCGTCGGCATATCCGCCCATCAGCGTGCCGGTGAGCGCGATCAATTTGCGGGCCGCGCGTTCCAGCACACCCAGACCGTTGCCCTGCGCTGTGTCCCCGGCTAACTGGTGCAACTCGTCGGCGATGGCGAAATCGAACCAGCGCCGCATATAGCGGCCAGCAAACTCAATCGGGGCCATACGCTGAATTCGGCTGCGGTCGGCCTGCCACAAAGCCGAGTACCGCGTCGTGCCGTCCTGTGGCCGAGTCAGCGTCTCCGAGAGCTTCACCTTGTCTCCGAAATCGAGATAGGTCAGCTTTTGCCGTTCGGAATCGAGGATGGCAGCACCAGTGTCGGGATTCACGACACCGCCCAGGTTCGGTCCAGACTTCGCCTTGAGAAAGACGTGCTCCCAAAAGTAGCCGAGCTTGCCCTTGTCCTTGCCGGTGATGAAGAAGGCCGGCGCCGGGCACTTCTTGCGCCATTCCCGGCGGCTCATCTGCCGCAGGTCGGACAGAGACAGCCGCATCCCCTCATAGACAATTCGACCCTTGTGCAGCTTGACCTCGCAGACACCGTGCGCTTTTCTCGGGTCGCCTCCGTTGCGCAGATCCTCGATCAGAAAGGCGCGGGCGCGCGGTATGGTCACCAGTACCTCTCGCGCCCATTTGTGCGTTATGTGCGAGGGGCACATCACAAGCGTCGTCGAGGGCCGCCCATCGGCGAGAACGTGAATTGCGCCCAGTGCCATGTAGGTCTTGCCCGCGCCGCACTCGGCTACGATCCGCGCTGCTTTGGCTTTGCGCAGGTACTTTGCCGTTCCAGTAATCGCCAGTGCCTGCGCCGGAAGCGCCTTGCGCAGCATGGTCGAAATGCGCGGCGCTACAGGGTCCTTTGTGTTTTGCAGAGGCGGGAAGGTATTGAGAATACGATCTGAAAGCTCCGAGGCGTGTGCACGCAAGTACGAAGCAATATCGACAATGCTGTCTTGGCTCATGCATGAACCTCACGGCGGATCAGTGGAGTGGGAACAAGCCAGGTAATGTTCAGAAAACGATTCGGCGGGAGAGTTATTGTTCGTCTTCCTCCCGAGTCTGGCGCAACGCTTCGAACAACGCGTGCTTCGGCCACTTGACCGGCCCATTTTCTTCGGGGAAGGCGATCTCACAGGACTTCAGCGCCGACGAGATCCAGGCCAGCATCTCATCGGCTGTGGCCGTAACCAACACAGGCTCACAACCGATGCCATGAAGTGGCTGGAAGCGGCCTTCGGCTTCAAGAACCCCGCAGACGTGCTCTGCCCACTCGGGCACGGCGGGAAGCCCAAGAAAGGTTGACAACCACTCCCAAGCTTCGTTTGGACTGTTACGAGAAAGGATCGTCCGGCCTGCGCTGCCATTTGCGTGCAACTGCTCAGAGATGGCCACGAGATGGCGCACGGGGTGTTTTCTCCCAGGCAGGATCACCGAACTGCGATAGCACGAGGCGTGTTCGCCGAGCGTGATTTCCTCGATTGCACCATCGGGAAAGGTCAGTGTGAAGTTGGCCTTTTCGTGAACTGCCGCGGTAATCGCGCCAATGTCGGAATCGTTTCCGAAGACGCCAATCAGATGCGCCTGCTCATCCTCTCCTATATAGGAGGAAACCCTCACACGAATTCTGGTTGATGTCTTCTCTGTGATGCGGTGATACTCAAGCAGCCCGAGCCGCAGGTGCGCATTCTGCATCGGCATCTTCCTCCTGCCGGATCGGCGTTTCGGTCAACTTCAGCGTTCTTCCATCGGCGTAGACCAGCCGCAATTCGTTGGCCCACCGCTCGCGGTGATGGACAATCTCGTTTTCCTCGTCGTGCTCGACAAAGGTGGTAACGTGCTTGACCGACCTCCATCGCGCAATGTGACGGTTGTCTCCCTGGCCGAAAACACCATTTAGCAGGCCAGCCGTGCAGAGCAGTCCGACATGGCCTCCATGCAGAGGCGTGATCGGCCGCCCGGTGGCTACCTCTTCGTGTGGAGCAAGAAACGGCATCACCTGCTTCCACGCACCGGAGTGCGTCAGTAGGTCTTCAAGCAGGTCATAGGGCAGGCCGCGGTAGCTGAGAGCCGTTTCACTCGAAGGCGGGACTCGATACGGCTCGCAGGCATCGGGCGCCAACTCTGGCAACTCCTGATAGCTCCCGTAGAGGCCAATGCGCTGCAGCAGGCGCTTATTCGCGTCAATGGCCGAGCCTCGTACATTCGCGCGTACGCCAAGCACGGCAATCTGCCGGAAACGCACCGACTCCTCATCGGTCATGCGGAAGATATTGAGCGCGGTGAAGTGCGAACTCAACAGGCCTGCGCAGTCCATCAACCGCTCGAACGGAATGACCATCGCCAGCACGCCATCCATTGCCAGCCAGCGATAGGTGTGATCGAGAAACAGCCGCTCCATGCGGTTGTTCGCAACCTGACCAATTTCGGAGTCGTAGGGTGGATTCAGGTAGAGCAGCGAAAATGACTCCGGTTTTGCAACGGCGTCGAAGGCATTACCCTGAATGGTCTCGATGCCTTTCGACTGAGCGATCAATGCGCGCTCGGCATCGAGTTCGACGCCGTAACGGCGCACCTCCGCCCCTTGCGTGACGATTTCAAGTGCCGTTCCTTGCCCAACGCAGGGATCGACAACCGACGCCGGGCCGGTGAACTCAAGCAGTGCGCGAAGCCGCATGGCCTCGCTTATCGGAAGCGGGTAAAAGCCCATCTTCAACCTCGCCGCATTGCGTGCCATGGTTCCTCCTGGGGCCGTAAACTCTGGGTTGTGAATTGGGTCGTGAATTCTTCGAGGGGACCTGCTCAGGCGCACCATGGTGAAAGATATTCTTGTCGCAATTGGCGCTGAGGTCGCTTGCCTCGAACAGGCGAAGGCTCTACTGAGCGCATCAGGCGCAGTTGTCGCCAAGCGCAAGCCTGGCCGGCTCGCGAAGGTTGTAACTGCTGTGTGCCCGAAGGTTCAAGAGACCAGGAAGCGCCAGAAGATGAGCGCGGAGGCGCGGGAGCACATCCGGCAGGAGCAGATCGAGTGCTGGGCTGCATTAAACGCATCCAAAGCGAATATGAACGCTACGGTTGCGCCACTGCCCAAGGTGAAAAGGAAGGCCGACAAGGCTGCTTGATGTAACACGTTTTCGATTCACGACCCGGCTGCGGCCTGAACAGAAAAATGAAGACGGCTACTGCAACTGGATCTTGTCAGCAATCTCTTTGGTGGATTTTCGCGACACGTCTGCCTGTTCGGAATAGCGGCGCCAGTTGGCCACGGCCGTTTTGACTTTTGCCAGAATCTCCTGCGCGCTCTTTATCCCATGCTGTTTGCCCAAAGCCTGAAGTTGGGCTGCGCCGGGATTCCTTCCCTCTCCCATGACGAGCATGCTTTGTTCTCCACCCGGGCCATAGGAAAAGACCAAGTCATAGGCAGGCGCGAAGATCCACTCGTTTCTTGAGTTCAGCAGGAATGAAAAATTCTTCACGTGATCGTCGCGGTTATGAGCGAGAACGTTGAAGCAGGCTAGCGCATAGACCTTTTCTGCTTCCTGGATATTCCTCGTCAAGGCCAGGGTCACGCGGAGAACCATGTCGTAGTCGAGGCTGGGAGTGCGATGATCGGCATGGATCAAGCCGCCAAGACTGTGCATGTGGATGCGGGCATCTCGGTCCCGGTCAAATCGTTTTGTACCGAAGTATTTGTTCCTTTTCGTACGGAAAAGATGAGTCTCAGGCATCTCGACGCCAGCTTCGCCTGCCATCAGGCTATAGGCGTATTCGATAGCTCCCGCGTCCCGCGCGTCCTGGGAAGACGGAAACTTGATCATCCAGTGCGCGAAGTCCGGTTGCAATTCCTGCTGGCCGTGAATGATCCTTTTCTTGTCGGTGCTTACATGCGCCACGATCTTGGGCCGGGCACCCGAAGAAGAGCCATTGAGCCGCAGCAAATCTTCGAAGACCTCTTCATTCTCTCCGGCCAGAACGACGACTGATTCCTCAGCAAGTTTGTCGAGCGCCAGCGGAGCATCGTCGGCGGTTTGCTGGCTCAGCTCCGGCTCGTAGCTGAGAGCGCCCATGCCGTGCCGTCCCACATAGGCCAGCCGGTCGAGCGGATTCAGCTGGCCGCGATGGACACCGTACTTTTCCACTGTGCGGTCGAGCAGTAGGCGGCCCCATCCGTCCGGCAGACTGTCATTGAATACGCCGAACAGGCCGTCGAAGATCGTGGTGTCGGCAATGGATACGCCAGGCCTGAGAGGAAGTTTGATCGGCGAAATCTCGATGCCCAAAGCAAGGAAGGAGGAGTCATACTCGAAAAGGATCTGCCTGTCTTTGAACGCGAGGCGTCCAACCTTGCGGCGCTGGCTTCGCGCGTCCAGATAGACTGTCAGCAACTCTGTCGGCTTATACGCCATGGCTGCGTCCTTTTCTGCCCGTTGCTCCGCGCCGCCGCTCCGGCGTGGCCAGCAGGGCGTCGAGAGATTGAGTGGCTGAGTTGAGTGGGCTTTCCGCGGCCAGCTTGTCGAAATCTTCCAGACAATTGAGCACCAAGGCCAGATTCAGAAGCGAGTCCAGCGCAATCAATCCTTCGCGCTCAAATCGCTTCAACGAACTGAAAGTCACGCCCGAGCGCGCCGCCAGTTCGCTCTGTGTCAGGTTCATGGCAAGACGCCGGACCTTGAACCGCCCTGCAATTCCTGTCTGCACCTCTTGCGCCGTTCTGAGATATACAGCCAATAAGTTGCCTCTTTGTCTCAATTATACGATAATAAAGTCGATATATTAGCTATTTCATTTAAGGACAATCGCCCGTCTACTTGTCGCCGAGGTAGACTCTGACTGCACTCAGGATGTTCGGCGCTACCGCTTCAATCTCATTCTCGCGCATCAGGCGCAGCGGAACTCTGTCACCCAGTTCCGGATTTACGCCCGTCAGCCAGGCTTGTACGACGGCGGGAGAATCGTGCTCGCTCAAGGTGCGCGCCACCTGGAAGGCGAACCGCAACCTCGTCTCCGCGCCGCCGTAAACCGCGCCTCCGGCAATCCAGCGATCGACAGCCCGCGCATCCTTGGCGCCGCCGATATACGCGGTCAGTTTCCGCCCAATAATGTCGACCAGCTTCTCGACGACCTTCGAATTAGGAAGCCGAAGCGCCTCCCGGTGGGCGAACAGGTCGGGCATCGGAAGCAATTGTGTGTCCATGACGGACCTCCTGATTGAGCCTGCATAAGGAGCGATGGGCGGCGTGTCCATCGGGTCTACTACGCCGCTCTGGCCAATTCGATTTGCCTTGTGGGCGCAATGCGCCGAGCCGATGCTGGGCCGGAGTGTGGCCCCATCGGCGGCTGCGGCACTAGTTGGGCCAACGGCCAGACGGAGATGTTGCCACATACACCGCAACATCCCCCGCTGGAGTTCGAGACCGAGGCGCAACTCTCGCAGTAGATGGCTTCGACAACCGGGATACTGACGAGGCTGCGCCGCGAACGCAGAATGCTGATCTCTCCCATGACTTCCTCCCGGCGCAAAGCCATGAACTGGCCCCGCCCGCTAGGCGACCTGCTGGTTGGCCACGGATTCGAGATCCTCGACCAGTTGCTTCAACGCCGCCAGGCTCGGCAACTCGGTTACCGATGCGATCTTGAAGCGCTCCGCCACTGCAAAGAATTGGGCGTCTCCTGCCAATTCGGCTAGTTGGCGCAGCCGCTCGAAACCGCGCCCCGCCGCCCGCATCTTTTCGATGGTCTGTTTCTGTCGCTCCGCGTTGGGGATGGTCCGCGCGTTGGCGCTGTGTCCGGCCCGGCGGAGAATCTCTGCGTAGATCCGCTCGCCCAGCGTGCCGCGAAAACTCTCGATCTCTGCCGTCAGCCGCTGGGCTGGAAATTGCACGACCGGACCGCGAGTATCGCCGGCCAGGCCGTTCGCCTGAGCCATGGTCATGCCCGGCGGCAGCGCCCACTCGGGCAGGGTGGGGATTGCCATCGGCTCTCCACGGGAATTCAGCCGCACTCGGGTCTCCCCAAAGCGGTAGAGGTAGCGGCCCAGCCCGAAACAGCTACAGGCGCGCTTGAAAGCCTGGGCGTCCGCTGCGGTGACGGCGTTTTCGCGGTCGGCCCACTCTTCTCCGGTTCCGGTATGGCTGCCCAGCCGGGTGATCGTCACGGCGGTTGCCACCAGCACCTTGCTCGTGACGATGGACTTGCCCCGCTCCATGCGGCAAAGCGATGGCACGGTCGAGATCGTGTACTCGCGCGTCCAGCCCGACGGCGTGAAGAGATCGTTGAGCCGGTCCGTGTAGGCGCGCGGATCGGCGAAGGGCAGGATGACGCCGCTTCGGCCATAGTCGAAAGTGTGCATCACGCGCCACTTGATCAACGCCGGATCGAACGGCGCTTCGAGCTGCGCGAAGAGCTTCTCGCGCTGGGCTTCCGTAAACTTCGTTGCGGCCATACCTCACCTCCTTTGACTGAGAGCTTCGTAACCAGGCCAAATCATTGAGAGTGCTCCGGCGGGCGCTCCCTATGATTCAGGCCATAGATTTTGTGCGGTT
>Ga0302192_10002659_pt1 | contig 11212 bp, 9 predicted proteins | sample II_Bog_E3_2_FD_200230 | JGI IMG/M metagenome (GOLD analysis project Ga0302192, IMG submission 200230) | Peat permafrost microbial communities from Stordalen Mire near Abisko, Sweden - II_Bog_E3_2 | ecosystem: Environmental > Terrestrial > Soil > Wetlands > Peat | place: Sweden: Abisko, Stordalen...
GAACCCGGGCATGCACGCGGCTCGCCCGATCATCTGGCAGGTGCCCACCGCATTCGTGGGAGCGTCCGAGTTTCAAATCCCCCAGGATGGGAATGGGGATGAGCGCGTCGTGGCGGGAACCTGTTAGGACGCGGAGACGAGGCACAGTGAAGTATCGCTCAGGATGGATGGCTCTGCAACCGCAGGTCCATGGATGGACGTCTGACGGCAGGTGACGAAAGCGTCAGTTACCTGGGCTGAGGAGGATGCTCGGGCACGGACCCTCTGTCCGAGTCCACACTGGTCCAAGCCGGTGACAGGAGCATCGTCGGCGCAGGCCCTCCAGGATCGATGTAATGCACGTAAATAGTTCAACCGACTATGTTTAAGCGGTCCGTCACAAGAGGGCTGCACTACTCAGCCAGGCGCACGCGTGCGCATGCCCACCACCATGCCATCCCCACATTGAACCTAACCGTCTACTGGGGATGCTTGGTCGATGCAGAGTGCCGGGTAGCCGTGCCAACGATCCAGTGGGACAGGGCCTCAATGAATTCGGCCAAACCCCGCTGAGTCGTCGGCTTCACCACATAGTCCTCGATGATCAACTCACGGCATCTATCCATGTTCGCGTGGCTATCGGAGCCGGAGAGTATGATGACGGGAATGGTCTTGAAGGTGGCACTCGCACGCAGCACATCAAGGAAATCGATACCGTCGAAGCGGGGCAGGTTCAGATCAAGGACGATGAGCCTGGGCCGTGGATGCTCGCGAGTCGCCTCAGACTGCTGGAGGAAGTTCATCGCCTCGGCGGTGCCGGCGACGCTCATCAGTATCCCCTTGAGGCCGCTTCTCGCGAAGGCTCGCGCAAACAGCTCGCGGTCATCCTCGCAGTCGTCGACATGCAGGATGAGAGGCGCCGACGCCGCTGGGGCTGCTGGCATCCCGGGCTGCGCAACCGTAGCGCCGTTGGGCGCATGATGGATCCGCCCATTCAGGAATTCCTCGCCGCTGAGGCGAAGGCGACGGGCATCCTCTCCCCTCATGACCAGGTTCTGGGCCTCCCTGGGTCCGGTACCATCGGGCACGACCTCGATCGATACGGCTGCATGGGTGGGGATATCGAACAGTTCGGTCAAGATGGTGCTTCCGGGAAAGCGCAGTATCTGGCTCGTCATCGTGGTCGCGATGGCTCGGCTGACAATGCCGCGCAGACGTACCGGACGGCGATTGGAGAACAGGATGACGATCTCTGCCGGCTCGGCGGCAAGAGCGTCACGGCTGGGTGTCGTTGCCGTCCGTGGGAGAAGGCGGCCCCGTATCCAGCTGCCTGATGGCGTACGACTGCCCTTATCGTCCATGGCGGCAGTTTGTGAGCGTATTGGATATTCGCAACCGGATCTACGACAACATGATGTCCTTGCGGCCCGGTTATGACGAGTGCTCCCTCACGGCACGCATGCACATCGCTGATGCATGGCATTCTGCTCGAGACCCAGGCTCCGGATCTGCTGAGCGCCGGCCTGGGTGAGATGATCGTGGTGCTCGCAAGCACGGACGCCGAATGCCATTGCCGATTAATGGCAGATTGGCGGTGTTCGACGCCTCGGCGATGATGCATCGCCGATTGCAGTTGGGTGAGCCCCCTGTGGGAAGTGCACGACTATGATGATTGCTCAGAACCAACTCGACGACAGCTGCGCAAAAGCGCACAGGTTGGGATAGATTGCGGGCGGCGCCGCCACAAGTCAGCGTCGCTCGCTTATAGATGAACGACTAACGCGATTTCAGCGTCATCACGATGCTCAAGCTGGACCTTGATGCTTGTCTTGCCGATCTCGCTGATTACCTCTCCGACCGATGCGATGAATGCACCAATGCCCCAAAGCGAAATCCTAAAGGGAACGCCTGAAGGCGAGGGTCCTTTCTCCCAAGGGATGGGAATCTATCGCACAGGGCAGGCAGCAACCGTTGATCAGCAGCCCTCCCGCTGACGCTTGAACGGTTCGTTGGCGCAGGATATTCGGCTGATCGGCAAGAATGAGGCATGCAGCGCCTAGCGGTGCTCTGCCTGGAGCATAGTTCAGGCTTCCAGGCCTTTCCCGCCGTGCCGTGACCCGTTCAGGCCAGCTTCTACTCGGAACTCTGGCCATGTGCCGTCAGCGATTCCCGCACCATGACTCCCTATGCCGGGAGAGCAGCGCTTGCCACCACACCCCGACATCACCTGGCCCGCTTCACCGCATAGCCCTTCCACAACCATTCCAGGGCGTGTGGGAGTATCTGATCATGCGCCGGGCCAAGACCGTGCCCAACGTTGAGGCACGCCACATACTGGTAGTGATAGCCCTTGGCCTTGAGCACCTTCGCCATGCGGTTGTTTGCTTCCACCCAGTCGTGCATGCCATCGCGCATGACGTTGGGGTTGTACAGATCGTGCTCGCCGACGGATATGAAGATGCGAATCGGCCTGGGTTCGCTTCCGGGGATGAGCTTCGCGTGGAAATCCCATGCGCCATCGGGCGTCTCAGGATCGAATGGCCATTGCTGATTCACAAAGGTGCCTGAGAAGGTCAGCACACGGCGGTAGAGATCCGGATGATACCAGGCCATGATGAGCGCAGCCGAGCCGCCTGAGCTGGTACCCAAGGTTGCGCGCCCCTCCGGGTCCTTGGTCAGCTTGACCTCGTAGTTCCTCTCCACCTTGGGCAGTACCTGCGTTTCTATGTACTCGGCGTAGAGTCCCGACATCGTGTCGTATTCGCGGCCGCGCTCGTGCCCCTGGGCGTCTCCGCCCCCATTACTTATCATGATGGCGATCATCACTGGGACACGGCGTTGATAGATGAGGTTGTCGAGGACATGAGGCAGACTCATGTCCGGGTGGCCCATTCCTGGACCATCGTGGGTGACGATGAAGGGTGCGGCGCTGCCCGGCACATACTGCGCAGGGATATATACCGTGATAGTGCGGGTGTAATCGATCGGATGGGTCTGGACGATCAGGGTCTTGGGATTGCTGGGGTCCACGGTGCCGAAGACATCCCTGGCAATTCCAGGATTGAACAGCGTGCCATCCTTCGAATTCAGGGTGAACTGCTGCACCTTGCCCTGCGGAACGCCGGAGACGACCTTGAATTCCGGCGCCTGGACGTAGTCAGGGCCAATCAGGAAGTTGCCATCTGCATCCTCAGGCGGATTCGCGCCGGATTTGCCATCAAGTCGTGTGAATGGAGGGGCACCAGGGCCTGAAAAGGAGCCTTGAGGCGGATTCGCGTCCGCGCCGAATGCGAAAGGGCCGATGGCGAACATGGTCGCCAAGATGAGCCGAATGGTCATCGCTGCACCTCGGCAGAATGCGCTTCCGATTTCCCCTGCCTGAATTCCGATAGGCAGCGTGATCGCAAATCCTTAACCTTCATGAAGGTCTTCATGAAACGGTCCTCTTCACGCAGATCGGGATGACGGGATTTGTCCTGGAATTTCTCGTGCGCGAACAGGATGGCCGAGACCTGGAATACCTGAGTGAATTCCGCCGCATTCTCGGGATTCAGGGGTTGGTTCATGGAGGTGCTCCTGCCGGTAGGCTACGAGTCAGCGGGAGCAGGCAACCGTGAGACTTGGGAGATCACATCCATTCCGAAAGCATCATTGATGCCCCCGTCGTGCCCATCATCGGAATGCCGCGATCTCCTTTCGGGCTCAGGCAATCCTTGCCGACCTCCACACGCTTCCTGGGGGCCTTGGATCGTGCCCGAAGCTTCGGCTGATTTCATAACAAGCGGCAGTGCACCCTCCAGGTCAGCGCTTGACCATATCAGCTTGGAGGATCGATGCCGAGGATAGCTGTCGCTACAGCTGTCAATGAGGCATAAACAGATGGCGATAGGATCACCATGCGGTGGCCGGGACCCAAATTCACCGGAGACGCAATTTCATCTTTCAGGAAGGTTGCAATATCGCAACACCTTGCGCTATCCCGCTTATCCGCGCTGTTGCACACCAGGCATGGGTCGAGTATGATGAGTTGTGGACCCACGTCGTTACTATGTGATCGGCACCACGATGTCGGAACTCGGGCCATTCACCCATGAGGAACTTGGCGAGGCGCTGGCCTCAGGTCAAATCACCCGCTCCAGCATGGTCAGGACCAGCTTGGGCACAGGTCTCGGCACGGTTGATGCAGTGCTCAAGAACCGACCAAGGGGAGAGCCGGTGCCTCGGCGGGTCGGTTTCCCGCAAGCGGCACAGCGCTCGCCATCCGTCACCCAGGTGACGCTCGGCATCCTCGTCCTGCTGATCGCCGTCATGGTCCTGGCTCTGCGCCCCTCGGCGCCCCCAGCGTATTCACCTCCTGCTGGCAGCACTGCTGCCGATGGTCAGCCGCCCGCATCCGGCAGTGGCGGCCGCACTGCGCCAGCCAATGTCCAAGCAGATCCCCCGGGCCCTCCACCCATCGCGCTTGGCATCCATCCGGGGATGACGGTGACCACCTTGCTCTGGGCAAGTGATCCGGTGTGGGCGCTTAAAGCGACGGATCAGGCCGGCGCCAGTCACCGTGCCGTCATAACCAACAGCGAAGTGGCGGCCAACGCCCTCGACAGCAATCTCGCCACCAAGTACTACAATAATTATGATGACGGCACGCATCGCACCGGCATCGGCTCGGGTCTGGTAGTCAACGTGCGGAGCGCCGTGGTGGTGACCGCCTTCCAGATCGCCACCGCCAACGATGAGAGTGGCCGCGACCCGCTTTCCATCACCATCGAAGGCTCGAACCAGGTGCATGCCGAGGAGGAAGGCAGCTCAGCCTTCACCCTCCTCTATTCCGGCAGTACCGGACTTAAGGCCGATCCCGGGAGGAAGGCCTGGGGGCCCGCAGTGGTATTCGAGAACACCACTGCATACCGTACCTATCGCATGCTGGTTACCACGAAGCGCGATCCTGAGGTTTTCGGCATCCAATTCAGCGAGTTCCGCCTGGGGACGCCCGCACCCTAGTCCGCTGCACGCTCTCTGCGTCCGACAGGTGCAGCAAAAGGATGACGCAGCCGCCGTGAGCGAGTGGCCCGGACAAGGTGACTCTGGTGCCGAGATACGGTCGATGTTGCAGGTCAGCAGATGAACCTGGTGAATGGAGCGATCCATGAGAGCGCTGGTGAGCCGTTGAGGTCTCAACATGCCGGTCCCCGCCGCCAAAGGCAGAATGAGGTGAAATGATATTGACCTGATGGGATCTATCTGCATGGAATGCACGGTGAGTATGCTTCGCAGAGACCACATCGGATGAGCCCGGTATGAATCTGATGACTGATCGCAGTCAGACCTGCATACTGTTGGCCAATGCAGGGTGTCGGGGCTTCCTGCGGGTGAATGCTTCAGAGCCATTGCCGCAATTGTCGTAGGTGCGCAACGCCATCGGCTCACGCCTGTTTCGAATGCGCAGGTGACATCTGAGTCCATACCCTTCATGAGCGCGAACCGCCGACCGCTCTAACCGAACAGTATCCTCCCAAACCATCTTCATCACCAAAGAGGCACTCTATGCGCTATACGACTCTCGGCGATACCGGACTGCTGGTCTCAACTCTTTGCCTGGGAACTATGACCATAGGCGCTGGACAGGGGCATTGGCAGGCGATCGGAGGCGTCGATCAGGCAGGAGCGGATGCGCTGATACAGGCGTCGATCACTGCTGGGATCAATTTCATTGATACGGCCGATGTCTATTCCGATGGCGACAGCGAGCGCCTACTCGGGCAATCGCTGAGGAATGTCGGCATCGCACGCAAGGATATGGTCCTGGCCACTAAGGTCTTCGGCCGCGTCGGTTCAGGGCGCAACGATGTCGGGGCGTCGCGGGGCCACATAATGGACGCCATCGATGCGAGCTTGCGCCGCCTTCAGACCGATTACATCGACCTCTACCAGATCCATGGCACCGATGTCATCACCCCGATCGAGGAGACGCTGCGCGCACTCGACACCCTCGTGCAGACGGGCAAGGTCCGCTACATCGGCTGCTCCAATTGGCAAGCCTGGAAGATATCCAAGGCCCTCGCCATCTCCCAGTTCAAGGGACTCGCCCGCTTCGATACCCTGCAGGCGTACTACTCCATCGCTGGCCGAGACCTCGAACGTGATATCGTGCCGCTTCTCGAAGCCGAAAAGACCGGTCTCTTGGTGTGGAGCCCGCTGGCGGGCGGCCTGCTCTCAGGCAAGTTCAGTCGCGACAACCAGAAACCAGCGGGCTCCCGCCGCACAGAATTCGATTTCCCCCTCGTCGACAAGGAGCGCACATGGCGCATACTGGATGCCATGGCGCCCATCGCCCGAGCCCACCAGTGCAGTCCGGCACGGATCTCCCTCGCATGGCTGCTGTCCAAACCGGTGGTGACCTCGGTCATTATCGGAGCCAAGCGCATCGAACAGTTGCAAGATAATCTGGCAGCCGTCGACGTCGAGCTCACGCCGGATGAGATCGCCGCGCTCGATATGGTCAGCGCATTACCACTGGAATATCCTGGCTGGATGCTGCCTTTCCAGGGCGCAAGCCGTCTCGGCCCGGTCGCGTTGTCCGCGCCAAAGGAGAGCATGGCAAGACGCTGAGCGATAGCGGTACGATTCGCGAGCCGACCAGGGACAGATCAGCGCCGACAAAGCCAATCGTTGACTGCTTCCTGACATCTGAGCGACACCTTTCTATGATCTCAGCTTCGCTGATAGCCGATTAAATGACGATATGCTCCTGATACCCATTCGGTTCGGCTATGAACTTGACAGCAAAGAGCATTGGCATCTTCTCTACTCTTGCCCGGAGCCGGCCAATGCGCCAAGCCTTCCCGTCGCCAGCTGATCTTTGAGAGAACGCCGTCACTCGCGTCCCTGCGAGATACTGGCCGTCGATGCCCGCACGATGAGTTCTGGCACGAGCCGCAATCGCACCGGCTCGCCGATCTCCTGGCCCAGGCACCGGCGCAGCACGAGATCCGCAGCGCGCCTGCCGATCGCCTCAGTATCCTGGCGCACGGTGGTGAGCGGCGGATGCAGCAACGCGGCATGCGCCAGGTCGGCGAAGCCGATCACCGACAGATCGCGTGGTATCTGCAGTCCGCGCGCTGCCGCCGCGGCGAAGACTCCTGAGGCGAGGTGGTCGTGAGCGAGGAACACTGCACTGGGACGCGGCCGGGAATCGAGCAGACGGTTGGTCTGAAAGATCGTGCCGGCTAGCTCGCTGAGGGCGGGCTTCTCCAGCGTCACGCATGTCCCGCCGGCCGAGCGGATGGTCTCCTCGAAAGCGTCGCTCCTATCCGCGTAGGTGCCATAGCTCATCGCTCCAGCCAATTGAGCGACCTGGCGATGTCCGAGCGCGAGCAGGTGCTCGGCCGCAAGACGTGCGCCGTAGCGGTCATCGGTTCCGACGAAATCGGCGGCGACCTGCTGCAGCTGGCGATCGACCGTCACCAGCGGCACCCCACGGCGATGCAATTCCCGGAAATGAAGATCCAGCACCCAATCATCTGCGGGGAACAGGATGACGCCATCGACCCGATAATCGAGCAGGGCATTGACCACCGCGAGCTCGGCGCTGCGGATGCGCTCCGGATCGGCGCTCGGATCTGGCGTGCGCCAATGCAGCAGCGGAAGATGGTCGGAAACGACAAGCACCTCATGGATGCCGCACACCATGCGCGAGCCGAAATCCCCGATCGGTGGCACCGATACGCCGATGATGTGCGAGCGGCCCGTCTGAATCGCCCGCGCCATCAGGTTTGGCCGATAGCCGAGACGCTTGGCCACCGCGAGGATGCGAACGCGTCGCTCCTCGGACACCATGCCAGGTCGTCCATTGAGGGCGCGCGATACCGCCATCACCGGCAGCTCCACTTCAGCAGCAATCTGCGCCAAGGTGACGCGGCCGCTGGCTGGGGTGGAGTGGGCGCGTGGTCGACGGGGCATGATGGTTCTGGTAACGTTATCATTCCAAGGGGGATAATCAACAGTCCATTCACGAGCAGGGACTCCCACCTTTCCTCATGGGATACGGTATGCGGCGTGCGCCTATTGCAGAACAATACCATTCGATTTCTCAAATGCCGTAGTCATGATCAACAAGTCGGACTTTCGCGCGTAGATCATACATCATGGATGATAACGATATCATCGTCGGCCAGCCCCTGTCCTCCCCGCGCGCCCGGCCAGGGTATGCTGCTGGATGGATGCACGCAGGGACCAGCCCACAGAGCTCATCGCGCACCGTCAGATCGTCGCAGGCTTTACCATGACCCGCCCTTCGGCCCTGTCCCTGGTCATCCTCCTTGCCGCAATGTACACCGAGCTCCCAGGGACGGCGGCTGATACCTTGCCGCCCCTCCAGGATGGCATCATCCCGACCACGCTCGACCAGTTGTGGCAAGGTTTCGATCCGCATCGCGATCCACTCAATGTCCAGGTATGCAAGGAATGGGATGCCGATGGCATCATTTGCCGCGTGGTGCGCATCGATATCGGGACCTTCAAGGGCGTGATCGCCAAGCTGGGTCTGCTCTATGCCTTCCCGAAAGGCGCCAGCAGGCTGCCAGGGCTGATGCAGATCCATGGCGGCGGTCAGTCGGCGAGTCTCGACTGCGCCATTGCCGACGCGCGACGTGGCTACGCCTCGATCTCGATCAACTGGGGCGGCAACCGCTTCAATCTGGGCCGGTTCCAGGGCAGCTACGATGGCCCCAACACCGATTGGGGTGCCTTGGATGCAACCCACGTCCCGCAACGCCAGAAGGTCAACCACTTCGCCGGCTCGCTCCTCCCGGATGACTATACCCTCGATCCAGTCGAGTCCCCGCGCAACAGCAATTGGTTCGTGGTGCTGGTCGCAGCGCGCAGGGCCCTGACGTTCATGGAAAGCCAGCCAGAGATCGATGCCGAGCGCCTGGGCGTGTATGGTCATTCAATGGGCGGCAAACTGACCACCAACCTCTGCGCGATCGACAAGCGGGTGAAGGCCGCAGTGCCGTCTTGCGGCGGATCAGGCGACGTCCCGATGGAAGTCGCCGAGCAAGTGCCGGGCGCCATTCCCAGCACCGACTCGCCATTGCTGCTCGCCACCATATCCGACAATGCATATATCCCGCGAATCACCTGCCCGATCCTGTGGCTCTCACCAACCAACGACTTCCACGCCAATCTCAACCATTTCGCCTGGACCTGGCGCGATGTTCCCGACCAGCTGCTGCGCGTGAGCATCTCGCCGCATCTCAATCACCGGCACACCGATGATCATCAGCTCACGCAGCACCTGTTCTTTGAGCAGTACCTGAGGCATGCCTTTGTCAATCCGACCGCACCTCAGCTGGCAATGAGCCTGTCGCCGACGTCGGGGGCGCCATTGCTGGCGGTTACCGTGGATGCGTCACTTTCCATCACCGCCGTCCAGGTCTACTACTCGAATGATCCTCACAGCCTGACCCGTTTCTGGCGTAGCGCGCCCACGCAGAGCAACGGAGCGCAATGGACCGCGGAGTGCCCGATCAGCAGCATAAGCCAGCCGTTGTTCGCCTACGCCAACGTCAGCTACCAAACGCCTGCACGCTATCGCGACATCGCCCAATCGCCGGGATCGGGGAATTCAGCGTTTTTCACCTATAGCTCTCGTGTCCTGGTCCTGTCAGGCCAGCAGCTTGCGGCTGCCAGAGTGCAAGCGACCGACGTCGCGCATGAGCGCATGATCGACGATGGTCTACGTGGCTGGCAGGACTGGTATCGGCTGAACTGGGACCACCCGCCGTTGTGGACCGCGATCACGCGCAAGGTGAAGGATCCGAAATGGCGCGGGCCGGACGGTGCCACCTTGGCCGTCGATGTGAATCCAAGCAAGGATTGCTCATTGGTGGTGACGTTCTTTGCCAACGAATGGGGTGCCTTTTCCGGGCGCAGCGGTACCTACTACACGCTGCACCATCTGAAGGGATCTCCGGATTGGCAGACGGTGAGGGTCAACCTTGCCGATCTACGTCCCATTGATGAACACAGCACCGAACAGCTGACGTCCTGGCAGACGTTGACCCAATTACAGTTTTCCCCTACTGGCTCGGTGACCGCCAAGGACGGAACCAGGAGCGACATTGGCAAGCAGGGATGGGAGAACCACGCCACACTCACCCTGCGAAACCTGCGCTGGGATGGCGGCACCTACGGCGAAGTGGTCGTCGCGCCGGCTGTTCTGAAGTCACCCACCGACTTCGATCACCAATTCAACAATGCGATCAAGCAGTCGCTTGAACAAGAAAAGCTGGATCAGCAGGCCAAGTAACGCCATTGAGGAATTCGCCGATGTGGCTTCATCGCTCCATTCCCATAGCTGCCCGGCCCGATAAGCATATGCTGCCAAAGCTCGCTGCACCGGACAACGCGATGGCGGATCCGCGCCGATATGGCTGCGCCCTGTTCCACGAATTCGCGCTTAAACCCCTGATCATCCGTCTTCTTCTCATCGTCGCGGTCTCGTCGCCCACCGCGCTGGCCGCAGCTGCGACGGTGACGTTCAGCAGCCCGGCCCTGGAAATTGCCTTCAACGAGCGTGGCGGTCCCGAGCACCTGATCGCTCATCCCAGCGGCAAGGCGCTCGCGGTCCGCGCTGATCTGCCGGTCTTCACGGTCGTAGATCGCGATCCCCAGGGCACACCGACAACCATCCCGCTCTGCGATATTCGCCTCAATGGCCCGGACCGCCTCATCGCCCGTTCCGCCGATGGCCTCCGGCAGGTGGAGTTCGCGGTCAGCCGTGGAGTCCGTCACTGCGCCTGGCGTATCGCCGCCCTGACTGGCATCGCCACCGACCGGGCGATCCTGCGCATGGCCTTCCACGACATCTCTGGCGCACACCGGTTACGCGCCATCGACCTCGACTGGATGTCCGAGGTGCGTAGCAACGACCGCTGGTTCGAATATAGCTGGGACCACCTCGGTCATCCCGTCGCTCCTGGGAATCTCGGCGGCGTTGCTCTTTATGTGGCGGCAGACGATGCGGACGAGGACGAGGCGCTGCTGCATATCTGGGTCGATGAGCAACTGCCGCATCCTCGTGTCTCCGGCTCCTGGACCCTGGATGCCGCCAGGGCCTGGATGCAGAGGTGGCAGCTACGTTACGCCGATCGCAGCCAGCTCATCCTGGATGGGAAGGACCTCGCTGAGCTGCGTGCCGGAATTCCCTTCGCACAGCGCATGCAGGCCAAGG
>Ga0302192_10002664_pt1 | contig 11200 bp, 9 predicted proteins | sample II_Bog_E3_2_FD_200230 | JGI IMG/M metagenome (GOLD analysis project Ga0302192, IMG submission 200230) | Peat permafrost microbial communities from Stordalen Mire near Abisko, Sweden - II_Bog_E3_2 | ecosystem: Environmental > Terrestrial > Soil > Wetlands > Peat | place: Sweden: Abisko, Stordalen...
GCTCTCCGGCCAGTCGCTGCCCGACTTCATGCACGACCACATCTTCGCACCGCTCGGAATGAAAGATGCGGGCTTCTACGTCCCCACCGACAAGCGCAGCCGTTTCTCGCCAAATTATTTTTACGACTCCAAGTCCGGCGAGCTTAAAGAAAGCACCACCGAAAACGGCATCCCTACCGACTACGCCGAGCAGCCCACCAAGCCCTCGGGCGGCGGGGGTCTCGTGGCCTCAGCTGAAGATTATTATCGATTTGCGCAAATGCTCGCCAACGGCGGCCAACTCGACGGCGTGCGCATCCTCTCGCCCTCCACCGTCAAGCTCATGACGTCGAATCATCTCCCCGCATCCTTGCTCACCGGCGAGTGGGGTATCGGCCAGCACGTCATGCGCCCCGGCTTCGGTTACGGATTCGATTGCGCGGTAGTCTTCGATCCCGGCGACGCCGCCTTGCCCGACGGCAAAGGCACCTTTTTCTGGGATGGCGCAGCAGGCACATGGTTCTGGGTCGACCCCACCAACGACGTAGTGTTTGTAGGAATGATCCAACGCATGACCAGCCCCTACAACCACAACCTGCTATACCGCACCCACGCCGCAGTCTACTCGGCGCTCGTCGATCCTACCAAATGAATGCCCACGAAATAGATTCGCAATCGCGCCCGTCCGCATGGAGCGATTGAAAGTTAAGAGCGCCCCTTGCCGACTTCATCGAACTTATCAATCCTCGTTGAGCGCCTTGGACTACATTAACCGCAGACCTCGGGCCGGCTTTGAGGCAATTCTGAGACTGGCCGGTTTTTAAGGTTTCTCGGAATTACGCCCGGACATTTGATCAAGCAAGATTGCATTCAACAGTGACTTGTGAACTTTGATGCGCCCATTGTATTCGATAAAACCGAGCGAACGAAATCGATTCATGAAGAAGCTCACGCGTGAGCGGGTGGTGCCGATCATCTCTGCCAGGGTCTCTTGTGAGATTTTGGGAATGTATTGTTCCGGATCACCAGGCTTGCCAAATTCCGCCATTAACAGGAGTATCCGCGCCAGACGCTTTTCGCTGGAGTTAAAAAGCTGATCTACAAGGTCTGCCTGAACGCGCATGCTGCGCTCGAGAAGAAACTTCAAGAATAGATCTGAGAGGCCATGCTCCTCATGCATCACGCGGATCATCTCATCGCGGGTAATCTTGAGCGCGGTGCAGGCGGTAATTGCGGTAGCCGTAGACAAACGCAGCCCGGGCACTGCCGCGAGCGCGGTTTCTCCCACAAATTCGCCCGCGGAGATCAGCGCGATGGTAGCTTCCTTGCCCTCGTGCGAGACGACGATGATTTTTGCCCGGCCCTTTTGAAGATAAAAGACCGAATCCGCGGGATCTCCTTGCGAAAAGAAGTTCTCCCTGGGCGCCAATTCAACTATTCTTCGCCCCACGCCGGCGTGGGCCAGAAAGGCGACGGTATCGAATCCGGGTTTTTCAAGTTCGACCATTGAAGAGCCTCTTTCCGCTTGCAGTCCTTGCAGGATGACACCGGACGAGTGCGCTACCACATTGCCGCGTGGTGACTGGAACAGGCGCGCGATATGGGAAGGATCCTCGGCTGCATGCTAAAACAGCGCTTCTGGCACCCAACTATACGCCTATTGATAGAGGTGGCGTTCACTTTTGCTCACTATCCAGGGGGATATTTCAGGTATCTTGGTTTTCGTGACGGCACATTGGAACCTGACGATGTGCGCCGGAGGCCTCGTGGCCGGAGCAATGAGCCTGAGAGTATTATTGCGGTGAACGCCTCAGTTTCAAGGCTTTAAGGCGAGGCCTAGAGCTCAAAGAAGGAACGAAACCGATGCTCCCTCCCGATAAGACACGTGAATTGGCCCGCAGCATGGTTGCTTCCGAAGCCGATGCGGCTACAACCTCACTGCAAGCCCAACCTGCAACTGTGCGCGTTTATGAAAAGTTGCGCCGGCAACTCGGCGCACCCGTGGGAGCTGACGGCTTTCATGCGCTCGCTTCTCGCGCTTTGGCTCTGGCCAAGGTTGAGACTCCCAGCCTCAGCGCGGTGCAGATAGCGGCAAATGGGGGCCTGTGGGGGCTTGGCGAAGTCGAATCGGACGCGGACGTGAACCAGGATGGCGAGGCCGGAATCACTCTTATTGCGCAACTGCTGGGGCTGTTTCTTACCTTCCTTGGCGAGGTAACAACGCTGCGTTTGATTGAAGATTTACGCCTTCAGGCTGAGATCGGGGCGGAGTTGATTGCATCCCCAGCGGACATACCATACCTGGCAACCGATGGACCGGAAATGACTGCGGCTTTCGAGGACCTTCTGCTGGAAATTGACCGGCTGCGGAAAGTGAGCGATCGTATTGAATTCATGGTGGACAATCACCCCGGCATGGAAGAGGGACTCTTGAGTATTGCGGGAAATATTCGCAGTATCGCTACGGTTTTAGACGTATTTGCACTTATCCGAAGCAAGGCTGGCGACTCGCAGGAAGTCGTACCTGATCTGGAATCGAATCGCTACATGAACTGAATTCCGCCTGGGCGCGATTCGGCTCCCTGGGCTGGGGGATCTGAAAACAGGTGGCCGCAGACGCGTGCCGTCGCTTAAAAGATGGAATCGTCTGATCCCAAGTAGCGTATAAAGATTATCGGAACGACTTGTCGTGAAGGATGCGGCGTCGAAAATGACGATTCGGCTGGAAACCCGCGAGTTGGCACGGCGTCTTCTTATTTACGAAGCCGGGGCGGGTGATTCCTTCGAGCCAGGGTCGTCTCCAACTCTTCGAGCGTATGAGAAGCTGCGACGGAGTCTCTCCGTATTTGCTGGAGTTGCCGGTTTTCAGTCGCTGGCCTCTCGTGCCCTGGCGCTGGCCAAATCGGAAGATCCGGTCTTTAGCGAAGCCCGGGTTACCGAGGATGGAACATTACAGGGCCTCGGCGAGATTGACCGTCAAACCGACTTCGAGAAGCAGGCTGGCGGGGATTCTGCCGGCGAGGCAGGCACCATTCTCATCGCCCGCTTGCTCGGCCTGCTCCATATCTTCCTCGGCGAAGCTTTAACGGCCAGTGTGCTCCGCGTCACTTGGCCAGGCGCAGTCCTTGGCGATCGCAATTCTGAAAAGGGGAGAACATCGTGAACACCGAAGACAAAGTGAAGATAAACAAACTGCCCACCGGAGTTCCGGGCCTCGACGAAATTGTGGGCGGCGGCCTTCCCGAATTCTCGTTCAACATCATCGCGGGCGCCCCCGGAAGCGGGAAGACGACCCTGGCCCACCAGTTCGTGTTCGCCAATGCCAGCCCTGAACGGCCCGCTCTCTACTTCACTGTCCTCGGCGAATCCGCCATAAAAATGCTGCGCTACCAGCAGCAGTACACATTCTTCGATCCCGCCAAGCTGCCCGACTCCATCCGCTTTATCAACCTGAGCCAGGTTGTTCTGGAACAGGACCTGGGTGCGGTCCTGGAGGAAATCACTAAAGAAGTTGAGAAGGCTAACCCCGCCGTCGTCGTTGTCGACTCTTTCCGCACCATGGTGCGGAAGCCGCAGAGCGATATGGACCTGCAATCGTTCATTCAGCGGTTGGCCCTGTTTCTGGCTAGTTGGCAAGCTACCACCTTCTTGATAGGTGAGTATGCAGAGGACGAGTTACGCGACAATCCCATCTTTACCGTCGCCGATGGCCTGTTTTGGCTGCGCCAAACGGTGGAACGAAATTCAATTGTCCGCAAGTTGCAAATCATAAAAATGCGCGGTCAGGATTCCGTGCCGGGGTTACACACGTTCCGCATCACCGATGCCGGGGTGCAAGCCTTCTCGCGCACCTTTGGGCTCACCGCACGCAAACGCAATCCGCCCGGCGGCCGGCGCCTCTGCTTCGGTGTTCCCGAGTTGGATAAGATGCTGGATGGTGGCGTGCCCGAGGGCGATAGCATACTCGTGGCAGGGTCTTCGGGAACCGGGAAATCTGTTCTGGCAACCCAATTCATTGCAGAAGGCGTAAGCCGGGGGGAACCGGCAATTATAGCGGTCTTTGAGGAACGCCCGGAAGCGTATGCGTTGCGGGCCGCCAATTTAGGCTTGGATCTGGAAACGCCGCAGAAAGATGGGAAACTCACAATCCTCTACCTCCGTCCGCTCGACCTCTCGGTGGATGAAACCATGCAGTCGATTCTCGATGCCGTCCAGAAGATCGGCGCCAAGCGCCTGGTCATCGATTCCCTGGCGGGGTTTGAGATGGCATTGTCGCCGGGCTTCCGCGCCGACTTTCGCGAATCGCTCTACCGCATGATCTTCGCCTTGACAGGAATCGGTGTCACGATTCTCAGCACGGTTGAAGTGGATGAGTCTTTCACGCAATTTCCGTTCAGCACCTACTCCATTTCTTTCCTTTGCGATGACATCATCCGGATGCGGTACGTATCCATCGATGGCCAGCTTCGCAAGATTATGGTGGTCATCAAGATGCGCGGCGGAAATCACGCCAAGGATATTCGCGAGTATGAAATCACTTCAAAGGGAGTGGTCATTCTAGGCAAACGCCTGACAGACTATCAGGCCCTCATCAGCGGAATTCCAGAGCACGCGGACCGATCCAACCCGAAGGAACAGACCCCAGGGGAGCCGGGAATCGGAAGCAAGACCTAGAGCTTATCCGCAAATAAACAGCGCTGGCCTCCCGGCCGCACCTTGGCCCTGAGTCTAAAGTTCGCATCAAGAAACAATCGCGGATTCTCCAAACTACGTAGCGTCTGACGAACCCTGACGGAACGGGCTCTGTAATAAGGTCAGGGCTGGTAGGTCAGGGATGGTAGGTCAGGGCTTCAGCCATGACTGCCGAAAATGCCCAAAACTTGTTCGTGTTTACAGGCTGCGGAAAAACTCGCGTCGGGCGTTTTGTAACAAGGGCACGGCTTTAGCCGGGTTAATGAATCAAGCCAAAAAATCGCGGGGCTTTACAGGCTGCGGAAAAACTCTGGAAGATAAGGCCTTGTGTCAGGGCACGACTTTAGTCGTGCCGATAAGGGCTCTAAACAGGACGGGTTTTAACCCCTGCGGTATTGTTCTTCGAAGCTCTTACTCACTCGCTGAGTTTTTCCGCAGCCTCTTTAGCCCCCGAGGGAAGATTATTCAAATCGACCCACTGCTCGAAATAGATTCTGCAATCGCGCCAGTCCGCAAGAGTTGCACCCCCGCGGACAATCGCCAACACTGAGCGCAAATGTCTTCTAAACCCTTCAAATTCAGTGGGCAGTGCAACTGTGTACAAATCTGACCATACCAGTCTTGAACAAACGGACATACTAGCTAACAGCTAGGTCTCCCCCCTTGAACCATAGGTTAGCGGCGGTCACGCCGCCCAGACCTCGCATTGGTGGCCAGACCCCACCAATTAAACGTGTTTCTGGCTTGCCGAGAGACGGCTAACTGCACTTTTGCAGTCGGCAACCTCAAGCTCAACGAAAGAATTCGCGATCAACTCGAAGCGGGCGCAGAAGGGAAATGCAAATGACACTTGTCGATAATAATGGAGTTCGCGACGTCAGTCGGGCCGCCCGCACCGAGTTATTCAAAATGGGTGTTGAAGGCCTTGACGACATTCTGGGTGGGGGCCTGGCGCGCAATCATCTCTATTTAATTGAGGGCGACCCGGGCACCGGAAAGACGACCATCGCGATGCAGTTCCTGATGGAAGGGGCGCGATGCGGCCAAAAGGGCCTATATATCTCCCTCTCCGAGTCGAAGGTTGAGCTGCTCGAGATCGCCGATTCACACGGATGGTCGATTGGCGATATAGAAATTTTCGAACTCGAACATGACGAAACGCAGCTCACGCCAGAAAAGCTGTACACGGTCTTCAGCCCCACAGAAATAGAGCTTTCTGACACCACCAGCGCGGTGCTGGCGGAAGTGGAGCGGCTGAAGCCAGTCCGCGTCGTGCTCGATTCCCTCTCTGAAGTGCGCCTTCTGGCCCGTGATTCACTGCGCTATCGCAGGCAGATTCTCGCGCTCAAACAGTATTTTTCCGGACGTAAATGCACCGTGCTTTTGCTCGACGATCGCACCGACGATGGGCACGATCTCCAGCTCCAGGGCATTGCGCATGGCGTCATCCTGCTTGAAAGCGTTGAGCGCGAATACGGCATCGTAAAGCGGCGCCTGGAAGTGAAAAAGCTACGCGGCGCGCAGTTCCGCGAAGGCTTCCATGACTACTGCATCAAGCACGGCGGTGTCGAAGTCTATCCCAGGCTCGCGGCCCCGGAGCACACTCTCACATTTGAGCCCACGCAGTTAAAGAGCGGTATTGAAGCGCTGGATACGTTGCTGGGCGGAGGGCTTGACAGCGCGACGAGTACGCTTCTGCTGGGGCCCGCCGGCTGTGGCAAATCCACCATCGCCGTTCGCTACGCGGTCACCGCGGCCGAACAGGGCGCCCGCACGGCACTCTTTGCCTTCGATGAATCACTGGCCACCCTGGCCGTTCGGGCAAAGGGCCTGGGCCTGGATATAACGAAACACGTTGAAAGCAAGACGCTGCTCCTTCGCCGCGTCGATGCCGCGGAACTTTCGCCTGGCCAATTTGTTCACGAAATCAGAAACCTTGTAGAGAAGCACGATTTGAAGCTGCTGATCATCGATAGCCTGAACGGCTTTCTCAATGCCATGCCGGGCGAACAATTCCTCGCCATGCAACTGCATGAATTGCTTGGGTACCTGAGCCAGAAGGGCGTCACAACGCTGATGACCCTGGCGCAGCGTGGTTTTGTGGGAATCAATGTCGATACGCCGGTGGACGTGAGCTACCTGGCCGACACTGTTCTGCTATTCCGCTACTTCGAGGCCGCAGGCGAGGTACGGCAGGCGCTCTCTGTCATTAAGAAGCGCAGCGGAGAGCACGAACGCACCATTCGGGAACTGGTGATGAAGAATGGAAAGATTCTCGTAGGTTCGGTCCTCACAGAGTTCGATGGCGTGCTCACCGGCGCTCCCACCTACCGCGGAGGCATCGAAAACCTGCAAGGTTCCAGGTTCCTCACAGAACAGGGAAATTGAAATGACAGAAAACGCAGACGAGCTTCGCGTCATCCTCGTTGCCCCATCGGGGCGAGACGGAGAGCTGATTAGCGGCCTTCTTGAGCAATACAACATTTCCTGTCTCGTGTTCCCTACTTCCCAGCAGGCACGCATCGGAATGGGGGCAGGGGCAGGTGTCGTCATCATTGCGGAAGAGGCCCTGCCCCAGTCTGAAATCGACTTGTGGGTGGAGGAGGTTCGCGCTCAGCCCTCCTGGTCCGACCTGTTCTTCATTATCCTTACCATTTCCGGTGAACGGAGTCAGAAAAGAATGCTGGCGCATCAGCCGCTTGGCAAGATGGAGCTGTTGGAGCGGCCGGTTCGGCCAGACACTTTTATGGGCACGGTGCTGGCCGCGCTGCGCAGTCGCCGGCGCCAATATGAAATGAGAGATCAACTCGTCGCGGTAAGGCTGTCAGACGATGCGCTTCGCAAATCTGAAAAGCTGGCCGTCGCCGGCCGATTGGCCCTCAGTATCTCGCACGAAATCAACAACCCTCTTGAGGCAGTTACCAACCTGCTCTACCTCATCAAGTTGTCGCCTTCCCTGCCAGACGTTAAAGCCTTCGCAGAGACAGCGGCCCTGGAGCTGGCGCGCGTCTCTGAAATCGTCACCCAGACCCTCCGGTTCTACCGCAGCCCGAACAAGCCCACTGTCGTCCACATCGGCGAGATCGTTGACTCCGCCCTCACCCTTTACAACTCCAGGATCGCCTCCGCTGAGATTATTGTTGAGCGCGATTTCCGTGACTGCTCGCCAATTATCGCCAATTCCGGCGAAATTCGACAGGTAACGCTGAACCTCATTGGGAATGCAGTTGATGCCATCGGACGCCGCGGCAGACTCAGGATCCGCGCCGCCAATGCCCGGCGGCACAGCAATGGTTCCCTCCGGGGAGTCCGTTTAACTATCGGCGATACCGGATCCGGCATCAATCCTCAAGTCCGCGATTCGCTCTTCGAGCCGTTTGTCACCACAAAGGGTGCTACCGGTTCGGGCCTCGGCCTCTGGTTGAGTTCGCAAATCGTCCGCAAACACGGCGGAACCATCCAGGTCAAAAGCTGTGTCCTCCCGTCGCGTTCGGGAACCACCTTCTCCATCTTCATTCCATTGGAGTTTCAATCCGACGCCCACGCCGACCCACGCAACGGAAGCGTCGACACGACTCAGGCGCCACAAGCGTAGCTCAATTCAGATGATAGGCGGAAGGGCCCAACGTCAGAACCTGCCAAGCTGAACGCTGCGGTTACTTCTCTGCGATTGCGGCATGGAACGGCACCCGGACAATGACGGCATTGTTCACAACCACCAGCATCCGCGAAAATGAGTCGTCGCCGACGCCCATTATCGTTTCGTAGTTGTCGTTAAGGGCAACCACATTGCCGCTCAGCTTTGCCCCGGCTCTGCGATCCATGGCGAAAGTCACGTGCACATCGTTCCGCCCATCGCCGTCAAGGTCAATCTCCTCATCCACCATCGCGGGCAGCGTCGATGCGGGCTTGAATTCAAATTGGACGAAAGGACTCGCTTGCTGCAGCGCGTGTGTGAGTACCGGTTGGTGAACCACAATCTGGTAGCCGTCCCGCTGATAGCTTCGCGCAATCGGTCCGCCGGAGTAGGCTGCATCGATGTGCAGCCCGGCATGAGCTACCGCGCCTGAAAAGGCCCCCATCAAATAAAACGGAGTGCTGAAGGCAATGAGCAGCGTGAGCGTTGCGCCGGTATAGGCAAGAATCTTGAGAATTCGCTTTCGCATTCACTCGCCTCTCAGTTCCAATGCATCAGGTGAAGCGCGGTGGCAAGGCTGTTGGCCAGAATGCTTCCGCCAAACATCGTGGCCAGGCCCCAGGTGCCGTAAAGAAAAAGCAGTCGCGCGCGTTCGGGTTTAACACCCACTTCGGTTCCCTTCAGGTGCCACACTGCCGCGTCTTTCTTGCATGCGTCCACGCATGCGCCACACTTCATGCAGTTCAACAGCGTCTTTCCCTCGCGAATCGATTCGGTCGAAAGCGCCACAGTCGGGCAGGCCGTCTGGCAAAGAGTGCAATCCACACACTTATCGCGGTTAATGCGTATTTCAAATAAATTGATCTTGTTAAAGATCGATTGAAACGCGCCGAAAGGGCAGAAGAAGCCGCACTGTGTTCGTTTCTTTGTCAGAAACGGAAGCACCACCACCAGTCCGGCGAATAGAACAACGAAGACAACAAATTGAAGAGCGCTTTGCACCGAACGCACCGCCGGAAATTCAGTAACTGTTTTGAACGGGCAAAGCCACATGCAGTAAACCGGCTCATAAATTGCGGCCGATACCACAACCACAAACAACAAAATTGCCCAGGGAACAAGCCGCAGCCGCGGATCGAGTTTGCGGATCTTGGCGCGTTTCGCAATTCCCGCAAAGCCTTCTTCAATTCCGCCGAAGAAACAAGCGTAGCTGCACCACGCTTTGCCCATCACCAGCGTCAGCGCAAACCACAGGCCGATCATGATTGCGATGGAATGAGGATTGGTGGCAGAGGGCAAAATGGAGCCGGGAAAAACGACGGTGCGCGCGAACGCAGCCGGCAAAATGAGGGCCGGCGTCACCATAAAACAAAACGGCGTGTCGCCCGATACCATGCGCTCAATGGGAATGCTCATGGTGCCACGCTCGGCAATAAGAGTCGTGATGAAGCCGATTGGAAAAAGAAATCCAAGCGCGACAAAGAATATTCTGCGCCACCGATAAGTCGTCCCGGTGCGCATCATCATAAAGAACAACCCGGTCATGAAAAGGATCGCGGCAACGGCGCCGATGGTAAGATTTCGGCTTGAGCTCCGGAAGGTGGGCGTAAACATCAACAGGGACCAGAGCGCGATGGGTAGTGTGAGCAGCGCCGACCGGCCGAAGCTGCGATAGGCCGGAGCCCTGACTTTCGGACTGCTAACCATAAGAGATCCTTTCGAGCAGAACGCGAATCCCGCTCAACGCATACCAGCCCACCAGCAGCAGAGAGGCCATGCGCGCAACGGTCACCAGCGACTGAGAACGCCTGACCCAACTAAGCGTGAGCAGCGGCGTGAACCAGATGGATGTGGCGGCGAAGAATGATGCAAAGAACAAAAGCGAGGAGCCCAGATTATGGAACTGCGCCGCCCGTACCGCGGCTATTAGAAATGGCGGGCACAGGTTGATTCCCGTCAGAAATCCAAGAGGCAGCGCGCCTGAACGCGGCCGGCGCACTTTTGGGCCTATCTGCACCAGGGTTTCTTCGGGGTCAACCAGGCGGCAACGCGGATGCGGCCAGCCGGCGGCGTAAACCAGCATTGCCGCTGCCAGAGCCAGCTCCACGGTGCCGTAAACCCAGGGGCGAGCGGCCAATGACGAGGGAATTGCCAACCCAATGCTCCAGGCAACGATGGCAAACAAGAGGTATCCGGCGAAGCGGCCGGCAAGAAAGATGGCCAGCCGTTTACCGTGCCGTTTGAACCCCTGCGGCTGGGTCAACATCCATGGCAGCACTACTGGTCCGCACGAGGCCAGGCACACCGGTCCCGTAGCCATTCCCAGAACAAACGCCTCAGCGACGCTCGTTGAAAATTGAATTACCGCCATATTACGCGGAGCTTAGTCCCGAGCGCAGCCCGATTCCGTGATTCTCATCACGCACGGTACGGCAAATGAAGAGAATTCATCTCCGCGCAATCCGAATTATTGCAATACGTCCAATGCAATCGCGGTCATCGCCGTCACGCCAGTAGGAATCGCCGGCTGATAGTCAGGCGCGAACAGCGGCGAGTGCAGGCTGGGCAGCGGCACTCCAGTCTTGGTGCTGTCGGCCAGCTTGCCGGGGTCGGCCGCGCCCAGCCAATACAGCACAAAAGGAATCTGCCCATCGAGCGAGAACAGCCCCGCATCTTCGCTGCCCATCACCGGCTTAGTGGGCAGCACGCGGTCTTTGCCCAGCACAGCGCCGGCATACCCGCGCAGCCGCTCGGCAAACGCGGCATCGTTGATCGTCACCGGGGTGCTTTCAGACACCGTCAACACCGGCATGCGATCGGCTGGCATGCCATACGCTTCGGCAAGCCCGTTGGCCGTGCGGCGAACGTCGGCAACTATCTGGTCGCGTTCCT
>Ga0302192_10002684_pt1 | contig 11163 bp, 6 predicted proteins | sample II_Bog_E3_2_FD_200230 | JGI IMG/M metagenome (GOLD analysis project Ga0302192, IMG submission 200230) | Peat permafrost microbial communities from Stordalen Mire near Abisko, Sweden - II_Bog_E3_2 | ecosystem: Environmental > Terrestrial > Soil > Wetlands > Peat | place: Sweden: Abisko, Stordalen...
TCAAAACCAGGGTGAGGAAGGAAGGCACAGCGACCAGCGGATCGTGCCAGTGAATCTCAGTGATGGCGGCCAGCATGAGCGAGCCAACCAGGATGAGCGCGGGTGCGGTGGCTGCCGGCGGCACAATCCCGATGAAGGGCGCAGCGATAATGGCGCCGAGAAAGAGCAGGCCTGTGACGATGGCGGTAACGCCCGAACGTCCACCGGCGGCCACACCCGCAGTCGACTCTACATAACTGGTGACGGTTGAAGTGCCAACCATTGATCCAAAGATTGTGGCTGTGGCGTCGGCGAACAGGATGCGATTGAGCCGGGGGATGGAATGGTCGGGCTTGATGAGGCCGGCCCGCTTGGTGACGGCCACCAGGGTTCCGAGGTTGTCAAACAGGTCGACAAAGAAGAAGACGAAGACAATTTCGAGCAGGCCCTTGTTGATGGCCGCGCCGATGTCCAGCTTAAAAGCGGTTTGCGAGAGGGCGCCTAAGTCAAAGGGTGTGCGGGTCCAGTGCACCAGCTTCATGGGCCACCAGGCAATGGCGGTGACCGCCAAAACGCCGATAAGAATGGAGCCCTTCACCTTGCGGATTTCGAGGGCCACCATGATGATGAGGCCGACGAGCGACAACCAGGTTGTTGGGTTGCGGATGTTGCCCAGGCCGACCAGTGTATTGGGGTCGCGGACAACCAGGCCTGCATGCTGGAAGCCGATAAACGCGATAAACAAGCCAATGCCGCTAGCCACAGCGGCGTATAGCTGGTGGGGAATGGCGTGCAGAATCATCTGTCGAATGCCGGCCGCGGTGAGCGCGAGAAAAATGACGCCGGAGAGAAAGACCGCGCCGAGCGCCGTCTGCCAGGGCACGTGCATCTTGATGCAGACCGTGTAGGTGAAATAGGCATTCAAGCCCATGCCCGGCGCGAGTGCGATGGGATAGCGGGCGATGACGCCCATCAAAATGGAGCCGAAGGCTGCCGATAGGCATGTCGCCGCGGTAACGGCTGGTAAGGGGACGCCGGCGTCGGCAAGAATGGCCGGGTTGACCAGCACGATGTAGGCCATCGTGAGAAAGGTCGTGACGCCGGCCAGGATTTCGGTGCGCCAGTTGGTGCCGAGATGCGCAAATTCGAAGTAGGCTTCGAGACGCTTGAGCATAGATGGATGTGTTTAGAAAAACACATGGGACTCGCATCGCAAAGCGATTTATTCGCGATGCGGCATGGCGAGCGAGTAAATATGCCAGCGCGGCAGATTTATTGGGTTGCGGCGGGGGTGGCCGTCCCCGTTGGCTGCGCAGGCATGGTCTTGCAGGGGCCGTAGTCCCTGCTTATCGATTTCACTTCGAAATCCTGATCGCCGGCGCTGTCCTTCTGTCCCTTTATTTTGGCTCCATGAAGCTTGATCACGTCGCCCGGTTTCACGCTCGCGGTGACGCCGCTGAGGGCATAGACTTTACCGCTGCCATTGTCATACAGATGAATGCCGTCGGGGCTCGCGGTCACGCAGCCGCGGACGTTGTAATGAGAGTTGTGGACATGAACCAGGACCACAGTGGCCACAACGACAGTGGCGACTGCGACGACGCCAATGCTGACAACCTCGCCGGTAGAGGGCCCGATATGGCCTGAAGAAGCGGGTGCGCATCCGGTCGGTGAGGTTGCCCCGCAAAGTAGAAAGGAGCTGAGGGCCGCGAAACAAATGATTCCGCTGCGACGGCGCATGGAGTTGTCCTGACTGCGATCGAGCAAATTGTGGTCTCTCGATCGCACAAATGGATTTTCCGGGAGGGGCCCTGCTGTCTCCTGGAAAAGGGGGGCAGCAAAAGGGAAGAATGCACGAGCGTGGCACATTGTCGCTGGATCGTCAATGAATTTGATCAAGGACGGCGGAAAGTTGAGAGCCAACTCGACGTGAGTCCGGCATGCTGGAAACCGATGAATGCCATCAAGATTGCGATGCCACTGACGACGGCTGCTTGGAGTTGATGGGTTCTGGCTTCACGCATTGTGTGCTGTCCAGTTACGGACAGTGAATCACAAATATGGACAGCGGGGCTAGCTCGCACCTGTTCGTGGCGCACAAGGCGCTGTTTAGAATGAGGAGCTTATCTGCGTAGCCGTTCGGCTGCCTGGTTGCTGGATGCAATACATCCCGTAATTTGACCGGAGGTTGACATATGGGGACTCTGCTTCAGGATCTTCGCTTCGCGGTTCGCCAGCTCGGAAGGGCCAAAGGCTTTGCGATTGCCACGGTGTTGACGCTCGCCTTGGGCATCGGAGCCAACACCGCAATCTTCAGCCTGGTGAATTCGCTGCTGCTCAAGCCGTTGTCGGTTCCGCACGCAGAGCAGATCGCCACACTGGCCCCGCGCGTCGGCCACGGCCAATTGGGACAACCCTTCAGTTGGAACGAGTTCAAGGAGATTCGCAAGGAGAGCTCGAACGTCTTCAGCGATTTATTCGCCTACACGCTGAACATTGATGGCCTGGCAGCGCCGGGGCAGCGGCCTGACCGGATCCTGACCACATTTGTAAGCGGCAATTTTTTTGACGCATTGCAATTGAAGCCCGCAGCCGGCCGGCTTTTCTTGAGCAGCGAGGGCGAAGTGCTGGGTCAAGACGCAGAAGTTGTTCTGAGCTACGACTACTGGAAGAAGAAGTTCGATGGCGATCCAGGTGTGGTGGGGCGCGGAGTAACGATCGATGGCCACGCGTTCACGGTGATTGGCGTCGCACCGCAGGGATTCAACGGCATGCAGAGTTTTCTCAATGTGTCTGCCTATATGCCCATTTCTGAAATTGGCATTAGCGGCACTCCGGATAGCGTGGTGGAAGACTGGCAGTCACGGATTCTGCTGGTAGATGCAAGGCTGCGGCCGGGCCAGAGTATGAAGCAAGCGAATGCGACTCTGGGGCTGGTGGCGCAGAACCTCATCCGCATGCAACCCGTAGCTGATAAGGCGATGTCGATTGAGGCTTATCCCGAGCCGCAATTGCGCATTGCCACTGGCGATCCCAACACCATGTACATTATCGCGGGACTGTTCCTGGCGCTGGCCGCGATGGTGCTGGTCCTCGCCTGCGTGAATGTGGCCAACCTGGTGCTGGTACGGGCCTCGGCGCGAGAACGCGAACTGGCTATCCGCACGGCGCTGGGCGCGAGGCGAGCAAGACTGATGCGGCAGCTGATAACCGAGAGCGTGCTGCTGGCGATGATGGGTGGAGTATTGGGCGTGGTGCTGGGCATGTTGGCCAGCGGATCGCTCAGCCATCTCAATCTGCACGCGGATCTGCCGGTCCGGTTCGTGTTTGACTTCGATTGGCGCATCTTCTCTTACTCGTTCGCCATTGCGTTGGTGGCCGGCGTCGCGGTTGGAGTGGCTCCCGGATTGCGCATGGCCAAGACCAACGTGAATGCGGTGCTGCATGAAGGCGGCCGCGGCGTTGCACGGGGGCGCACCTGGTTTCGCGACGGGCTTGTGGTGTTGCAGATTGCCGGTTCGCTGGTGCTTCTGGTGGTGGCTGCGCTGTTTGTGCGCAGCCTTTCGGCAATGCAGACCATGGACTTCGGATTCCGTCCCGACCACGTGTTGAACTTCGTGATTGATTCGAATGAGATCGGGATGAACGATGCGGAGTCCCGCGCTCTTGCCGCCAATCTTACCGACAGACTGCGCCAGTTGCCGGGCGTTGAAGCCGTAAGCCACGCCACTACGGTTCCATTCGGGTATTTCGGTGGGAACGGCGATCAGCTGACTATCAATGGGGAAGCGCCGCCGGCAAACCCCGCTGACTGGAGCGCGAACTTCAACTTGATTTCGCCGGAATATTTCAATGTGATGAGTATTCAGCTCAAAGAGGGTCGCGTTTTTACCGAAGCCGACAACGAAACGGCGAAGGATGTGGCCATTGTGAGCGAGAGCACAGCAAAGAAGTTCTGGCCGAAGCTGGATCCGATCGGGCGCACATTCAGTATGGCCACGCAGAAGGGTCACGTGTTTGAAGTGGTTGGAGTGGCGCGGGACGCGGAGTTTGCCTACTTCGGCGGTGGCAAGGCTGCGCCGTTTTTCTACGTGCCCTATAAGCAGCTGTCAAAGGGCTTCACGCTGATGACCTTCCAACTGAGATCGGATCACGATTTACCATCGCTGATACCCACCGTTGAGAAGACCGTACACGACCTGGCGCCTGCGCTTCCGGTTTTCCAGGTGCAGACCATGCGTGAAGCGCTCTACACCATGAACGGACTTCTGCTTTTCCAGATCGGCGCCTCGCTGGCAACCATCATGGGGCTGCTTGGGCTGACACTTGCGGTGATCGGCCTCTACGGCGTGGTGTCGTATGCCGTAAGTTGCCGGGTGCGCGAAATTGGCCTGCGCGTGGCTCTGGGAGCAAGCCGCAGCTCAGTTTTCCGCATGATCTACCGGCAATCGATCATCATTATTGCCTTTGGCCTGGGCTCGGGACTTGCTCTTGCTCTGTTGATAGCGCGAGCAGTAGGCAGCTTTGTAGTGGTGAGCGTATGGGACCCGTTTACTTACGCAGGCGTGGCCCTGGTTCTCGCGGTGGCAGCGCTCGCATCATGCTATCCGCCGGCCCAGCACGCCATGGCGGTCGATCCCATGACCGCGCTTCGCGAAGACTGACGGCGGTTTACTTTGTACGTATGCTGAGCAGCGGCCTCTCTCGCTCCTGAGAGGCCGCTTTTTTTGAGATCGCAAGTTCTACTTGCCGTAGGAATGCGGATTGTCGCCCACCAGGCTGGGCTGAATCTGGCCGTAGATTTCGTCGCTAGCGTTCCGCACCTGTTCCACTACGTGCTTCAGCATCTCGGCATCGGCCAACCGCAGCGAAGTGTCGGTCCTCACTTCGAGATCGCCGTCGGCGTCGTAGGCAATCTTCACCTGGTCCATTTCGTGATTCTGTTTGAGCAGGTTGCTCATAAAGTCGGTGGTCACCGGCATGTACTGCTTTTCCACCACGGTCACAAATACAATCAGGTCGCTGTCGGCATCGCCACCGATGGCGAGCACCACCTTGACGGCGCTCATGTGCGTGCCGGTGAGGTTGATTTTCCACACCGTATTCGAGCGAGTGGCCTGGAAGCTGTAACCGCACTCGGTCATCAGGCGTGTCATTTTCGCAATGCCCTCAGCATTCGACACTGGCCGATCTTGCGCTTGGGCCGCAAACGGAATGGTTGGAACAAGCAGTACAACGGCGAGAAAACAAGCGCGGAGCATCGAACGGCGGGCAGTCATCGTTATAGCCACTCCTGTGGATTCGAATTGTAGAGATGGCGGAGTATACGCCCGCGTGGCGAAGACAAGCAAAAGCTCCTGTCACACCCGCCCGGAGTGCAAAGCCGAACACTTAGGAGTGATGCTTTAGTCCTCGCGCAGCAGGACGATCGGATTGATAGACAGGGCTCGCTGAGCGGGAATCCAGGTGGCGAGAAGGCCCAGCAGCGCCATTGCGGCCACCACACCGGCCAGCACCAGCGGGTCGCGCGGCGTTGCCAAATACACGATGTAAGCCAATACCCGCGCGGCCAGAATGCCAAGCACTAATCCTGCCGCCGAACCAAGCGCCAACAGTCTCAGAGGCCGTCCCAAAGCTGCCTGCAATACTTCTTTACGCTGCGCGCCGAGGGCCATGCGAATGCCCAGTTCCTTGACCCGCTTGCTTACCGAATACGCAGCAATGCCGAAGATGCCGGTGAGCGACAGCATTGACCCCATCAGCCCCAATACGCCCAAGGCTACCGTCGCCACATGCGAGGGAAACAGCGCGATGTCCAATCCCTGCGTCCAGGTTTGAGTCATGAGGGTCAGGCCGGGGTCGAGTTGGCGGAAGGCGCGCCGGATTTCAGCCGCCAACTCAAGTGGATCGCGTTCCGAGCGCACCACGAAGGCGATATCGCTGGCGGGTGATTGCAGGAAGGGGAAAAACATTGCAGGCCGCGGATCTTCGGTGAGTAGATAATATTTTCCGTCCTGCGCGACGCCAACTACCTGCACACTCGATCCATCTTCCTTCTTGTAATATCTGCCAATCGCATTAGTGACCGAGCCGAAGATCTTGCGCGCAAACAATGCGTTCACCACGGCCACCCGCGGCGAGTCTTTGTCGTCAGCCCAAGTGAAACTCCGGCCAGCCAGCAGAGTGGTTTCAGCCGCACTGAAGTAGTCGGGAGACACCTTGAACTCCTGCGAATTGGCTGCGGCATTGGCCGTTCTCAAATCTGTGGTCTGCTCGGTAAACACATCCTCAGTCGCACCGCCTCCACCCAGGGGGACTTGACTGGTGAGTCCCACGCTCTTTACTCCGGGCAGTGCTTTAAGAGAGGTAATCATGCGCCTTTCCATTGCCGGAATCCGGTCACCCGTGTAGCCCGCAGTGCGGAGATCTGAGTTGGCCAGCAGGGCGTTCTGTGGCTCAAATCCGAAGTTGCTGTGCATTGAACGCACCAAGCCGCGTACCGCAACCAGCGACGAAGTAACCAGCACGCCGCAGATGGCGATCTGTAATACCAGAAGCATGTCGCGGAGAGTCATGCGCCGCGAAGTGTTGCCCGCGAGGATAGTGTTGGAGCCCGCTTTTACAACCTCATATGGATTGGTACGGAGAATCTGCCTGACCGGCACAGCGCCAAAGACGAATCCGCTGACCAGCGCCAGCAGTAACGCGACCACATAAACCTTTGCGTCAGCGTACACCGCAACGTGCATGGGAAATTGGGGAATGGGATGCCACACGCTCAACGCACGCAAAAGTACGACGCTGCCTGCAAGGCCCAAAGCGCCGCCGAGCAGCGAAACAAGCAATGCCTCGGTAAGCACCCCGCGCAGGATGCGAGTCCGCGACGAGCCGAGCGCGAGGCGCAGTGCCACTTCGCGGCTGCGATCGGCGGCGCGCGCGGCAAACAGGCTGCCCAGGTTGGCGCACGCGGCCAGCAGAATAAGCCCTGCCAGCATCATCATCCCGGTCATGAATGCCTTCACTGGCGGCCCCAACATGTCGCCGACGAGGCTGGGACGCGCCAGTGAGTATGTCATGTATGCATCCGTCTTCGGATAGGTCTTCTCGAGGTACGCGCCAACCGAATTCAGGTCGGCAATGGCCTGGGCCGGCGAAACTCCCGCCTTCATATGTCCCAGCACCATGTACATGTCGCGCTCGCCGCGCGCATCCAGCACATTCAATCCCTGAACTTGTTCCTGCTGTACCATCGGCAGCCAGAAGTCGGGATACAAGAAAAGCAGCGTTCCATTAAACGCGGGCGGCGCAACGCCGAGGATGGTGAAGGGATGCTTGTTGACCAGAACCGCGCGCCCCACCACGGTGCGATCGTCTTGAAATTGACTGTGCCAGAATGCGTAACTGATGACCAGATATGGAGCGCTGTTGGGGCCATGCTCATCCGAGTCGTGGAAGAACCGGCCAAGATATGGCTGCACCTGCATCGTGTCGAAATAGCTTCCCGTCACTTCGTAGCCCCAGGGCTGCACTGTCTCCTTGCCAATATCGAGGCCTATCGGCGTAATGATGTAGGCCGTCAGATCCTCGAAGCTGTGATTGCGTTTGCGCAGATCGAGAAAGTCAGGATACGAGCTGGACGTATCCTTGTTGCCGTGTTCGATCGTGTACAGGCTTTGCGGATGCGGCACATTGAGAGGCCGCAGCACAAGCGCGTTCAATACGCCGAAGACCAGCGCGTTGGCGCCGATAGCTAATGCCAGCGTTAATACAGCGGCAATCACAAATCCCGGCGACTTGCGCAGTACGCGGATGCTGTATCGCAGGTCGCTGAGCAGCGTGCGAATCGAGTCGCCGCCGAGCGCTGCGCCGCTTTCTTCCTTGTAGTGCTCGAGACCGCCGAACTCGATGCGTGCCTGGCGCTCGGCGCGCGCGCGGTCGAGGCCGGCGCTAACCAGGTCGTCGGCGCGGTGCGCGATGTGCGCGCGCAGTTCCTCGTCAATCTCGCGGGCGGCGCCGTCACGATGAAACAAACTTGCGGTAAGAGAGCGGAGCCAGGGAAGCGTTCTCATTGATTACTCCTCACGAAGCAGGGCGATCGGATTGACTGACAGTGCGCGTTGAGCGGGAATCCATGTGGCGAGCAGGCCCAGCAATGCCATGGCCAGCACGGCGCCCGCCAGAACGAACGGGTCGCGCGGTGTTGCCTGGTACACAATGAAGGCGAGAACGCGGCTGGCCATCAGGCCAAACGCCAGTCCCGCTACCGAACCAATGGCAAGCAGCCGTAAGGCGCGGCCGAGTGCGGATTGGAGCACTTCGATGCGCTTGGCGCCAAGTGCCACGCGGATGCCGAGTTCCTTGAGCCGCCGGCTGACCGAGTAGGTAGCCATGCCGAAGATGCCGGTGATGGAAAGCACCGCGCCCATCAAGCCCAGAGCGCCCAGCGCCATGGTCGCCATCCTGGCAGGAAACTGCACCACCTCGAGCAACTGATTCCAGCTCTGGATGTCGGCATGCAATCCCCCATCAAGATCGCGGATACTGGCCCGCATCAATTTAGCGAGCTGGTTCGGATCGCGGCTGGAGCGCACCACGAGATAACTTTGCGGATCGTTATAGAGCATCGACGGCATGAGGATGGCCGGCTGCTGATCTTCAGTCAACGACATGTACTTGCCATCTTCGATGATGCCCACCACTTCAACCAGCGTTCCGTCGGCGATGCGGAATCGCTTGCCCATTGCGCCGTTGATGCCGCCAAACATTTGCTTTGAGAACTGGCGGTTGGCGAGCGCCGGCACCGGCGACACTTTGTCGTCGTGCCAATTCAAATCGCGGCCCTCAAGCAGCGTTGTTCCCGCGGCTTTCAAGTATCCCGGCGAAACATTGAACCGGTACGGCGCGAGCGCGATATTCGACAGCTTGAGATCGTGCGTTTGCTCGTTGAACACATTTTCGCGAAATGCGGCCGTGTAGACGAGCGGCGGATAGTTGTTGACCAGTCCCACTGATTCGACACCCGGAATCGCGGCCATCGCGTCGAGCAGTCTGCGGTCCATTTGCGGAATTTGATCGTTCGTATAACCGGCCGTGGCCAGGTTCACTCCTGCCAGCAACGTGTTGCGCGGCTCAAAGCCGAAGCTCGCATTCACGCTGCGCACCAATGCGCGCACTGCTACAAGCGATGAGGTGACCAGCAACGCGCAAATAGCAATCTGAGCGACGAGCAGTATTTCGCGCACGGTAACTTTGCGCCCCACCTTGCCAGTTGCTCCGGCCTTCACTACTTCATACGGGTTGGCCTGCATTACCAACCGCACCGGCACAATGCCGAACAGGAATCCGCTCAACAATGCCAGCGCCAGCGCCACCACGTAAATGCTTGCGCCGGTCGAGACCGGGATGTGGAGAGGCGCGCCTGCAAACGGCTGCCACGTGCTCAACCGCGTCAGCAGCGGCATGCCGCCCAGTACGCCCAGTGTTCCTCCGCACAGCGCCAGCAGCATGGCTTCGGTCATCAGTTGCCGCAGAATGCGCCGCCGCGTTGAACCCAGCGCCAGCCGCAGCGCAACTTCTTTCGCGCGGCTTGAAGTGTGCGCTGAAAACAGTCCGCCCAGGTTGGCGCAGGCAGCCAAAAGAATCATTCCCGCCAGCATCATCAGCGCGGCCATGAATCCGTGCACGGGCCCGGTAAATGCTGTTAGTCCGGTCCGCCCGATCACCACGTGAGTGGCTTGGAATTCTTTGGGATAAGCCTTGACCAGTTCCCCGGCAACGCGGTTCGCGTCCGCTTCAGCAAGTTGCTGCGTAACGCCGGGCTTCAGGTGTCCAAAGGATTCAAAGATGGCCGCAGTATTGGCGCGGTCGTTCAGCGAATTGCCGCCCAAAATCTCCTGCTCGACGATAGGCATGAAAAAATCGGGCGCAACAAACTTCAGCGTTCCGCCAAATTCAGGCGACGAAACGCCAAGCACGGTAAAGGGATGCTTGTTGACCAGCACGACCCGACCGATGACGCCGCGATCGTCGTGAAAGCGCGCGTGCCAATAGTTGTAGGCCAGCACAAGATAGGGCGCGCTGCCCTGCCCATGCTCGTCCGCGGCTGTATAAAAGCGGCCGAGAAACGGCTGTTCTTGAAGTACGGTGAAGTAGTTGCCCGAGGTTGCAAAGCCGTTGGCAGGCTGAGGATCGTTGCCCGGGTTCAGCACAGTGCCCAGCATAAAGTTGAATGCCGCCAGATCTTCGAAGCTGTGGTTGCGGTTGCGCAGATCAACGTAACTCGGGTACGACTGAAATTCCAAATCAGCGCCGTATTGCGTGCCGTAAAGGGTTTTTGCGTCGGGTACGTTGAGCGGGTGGATGATCATGGCGTCCATTACGCCGAAGACCACGGCATTGGCGCCAATGGCCAGCGCCAGCGCGGTGACAGCTGAAACCACGAACCCGGGAGACTTGCGCAGAATTCGAACGGCGAAGACGATGTCGTGGAAGAAGCCATCGAACATACTACCGCTCAGTGCATGGTGGCTTTCTTCCTTGTAGTGTTCGAGGCCGCCGAATTCGATGCGGGCCTGGCGTTCCGCGCGGGCGCGGTCAGTGCCGGCGCGGATCAGATCGTCGGCGCGGTGTGCGATGTGCGCGCGCAGTTCTTCGTCGATTTCGCGGGCGGCCCCGTCGCGATCAAAGAGCCGTGCTGCAAGAGAGCGAAGCCATGTGATGGGATTCATATCTCCTCCGCTGTTGCGCCGAGCGCTGCAGCCATGGCGGCGGCCACCCGGTTCCACCCTTCAGTTTCTTCACGGAAACGCTTGCGGCCGGCGGTGGTGAGCTCGTAAAACTTGGCGCGGCGGTTGTTGTCACTCACTCCCCAGCTTGGTTTCAGAAGCCCCTGGCGAACCAGGCGGAAAAGCGCCGGGTAGAGCGCGCCCTGCTCAATAAGCAGCGCGCTCGATGTGATTTGGCCGATGCGCAGCAGGATTCCGTAGCCGTGAAGCGGCCCCAGAGAGACGGCCTTGAGGATGAGCAGATCGAGCGTTCCGGGAAGCAGTTGGGCCTGGTCGGGCATGGTCACTCCTAAGCTGATAAGGGGAGCGTAGCGCGCTTCTCCTAAGTTGTCAAGGAGAGAGTGAAAGACAGTTGTCAGTTGTCAGTGGTCAGTTTTGCCGCGGCTCGGGAAGGTTTGAG
>Ga0302192_10002693_pt1 | contig 11138 bp, 7 predicted proteins | sample II_Bog_E3_2_FD_200230 | JGI IMG/M metagenome (GOLD analysis project Ga0302192, IMG submission 200230) | Peat permafrost microbial communities from Stordalen Mire near Abisko, Sweden - II_Bog_E3_2 | ecosystem: Environmental > Terrestrial > Soil > Wetlands > Peat | place: Sweden: Abisko, Stordalen...
GGGCGGCTTCGGCGGAATGCGGTCGGTACCGGCGGCGGTCGGGGAGGCTCCGGTTTCGCTACGATGTTGCGGGGCGCGAGGTTGTGCTGCTTTATTGCGGGCTGCGGCGGGAGGATACCTATTGATTGGGAATCCGGGATCTCAAAGTCTAGGCGCATCGCGAACTGTGGCTAATTTCGCAGTACAATTCTTACGAGCCAGGGGCGTGCGGTGGTGCCTAGTGTTCCTGCCTGTCGCAAGGATGGATGCAAGACATGAGGTTTGCAAGGTTCGCACAAATCGGGTTCATCGCCCTCCTGGCGGCCTCCGGAGTCGCAGCGCAAACGGTGGCGGATTATGTAGACGGCGTGACTCTCAAGCGAGTTTCCCTTCAGGTGTGGCGTCTAAGCTGGCCGGCGGTCGAGCCAAAAGCATGTGAATACTCTGTGTCGTATTCGATCTTTCGTGGCACAAAAGAGGATTTTGAGCCCTCGGAAGACAATCAGATTGCCAGCGGCGTTTCTGGAACGCATTACATTTCACACGAGCCCAACGTCCAGGAGTTCTATTACCAAGTGAAGGCCGTTAAGGTCCCGATTAAGTGCGATCCAATCCCGGCGGACGAGCCTCCAGTTTTAAGGTCCGGGCGGATTTTCACTTTCCCGCTCGACTTGGCGAGTCAATACACAGTAACAGTCGGAGACAAGACGGACCTATGCACTGCCAACTCAACTGCCGAACTCTCTTGTAGCATCCTGCCGACTTTCCACGCAGTTATCGCGTCCCAAGGCTCTCACGAATACCTAATTGGCTGCCGATCACTGGACTACAACGGCAACAATTGGACGTGCGTGAATCTCGGCTCTGGATCGTATGGTGTCGGTGTGCATAGCCGCACTCTGACAGTCTGGGACGCTGGATTCTCCAAGATCAATACGGAGACGGGAAAGAGCCTGGGTCCAATCACGCCTGAGTTCTCAATTCTCGCCGTCATCAAATGAACCGGCTGGATTCGCACGTCACATTCCGTGAAGGCCCTCAATAGTTTGGTGTACTTGCCGCTTTTCTTGAAGAATGAACGGGCCCTCACAACAGAGTGAGAATTCACCTGGTGCTGTTTCTTCAACGTGGAAATCGGACAGGCAGCACGTCCCGCCCTGGGACGAAGGAATTCGCACTCCGGCTCGGTTTAGTTCCATACAGTTCACTTGCGCTTCTTCGAATGTTGGCCAATACCAAGCATTTTCCGGGTGCGAGTCGAAGTTGAAGTCTTCCCGCCAGTTTTCTCCTACAGGCACCGCGATAGATGATTGAATGTAACCTTTCAGCAAGGTATCCTCCTTCTTGTATTGCGAGGCGATTTTTACAGCTGCAGCCATCAATTCAAAGCAAAGAAGCAATCTGGAAAGGTCGCCGGGTGTATCAGCGATATGTGCTTCCCATTCCTCCGCATATCTCTCGCGCTGTTCTCGTGGCAAACGCGATAGTGCACGCGTCAGGACTGTCCGGCTGATTTTTGGAAGCCAAGCCTTTATCTCATCGGCAGCTAACTTTCCGAGAAGTCCGGTTATAAAGGTCAGGACTGCCATGCGATCCTCCCGCTCTCAGGAAAAAGTTCTTTAAAGGTCGCGCGGCTCTTTTGCGCACCTTTGGCCGTGATTGTGTAGAGTCGTCTCCGCGGTCTTCCCATCTCAGATGGATCGCGGTCCTCCCATTCGCTTTCAAGCCACCCTGCCTTCTCCAGTCGAAAAAGAACCGGGTACATCGTGCCAGATGGAATTTTTGTCACTTTCGAGAGCTCAGCGCCAGATGTTCCCTTTGCCGGGGCTGTCATTAGTTCCCCGATTATTCTTATGGTTGGCCCGGTCATCCTTGGCGATTCAGCTCTCATAGTAGAAAGTCTATATAGGGGGCCTCTTGTTGTCAACTGGTTTTCCTCAATGAGGCGGGATTTCAACCGGGGTTTTGGGGGCGCGAAGACGCCGGCTGAGGGCTAGAATTTAGGTTATCTATGGCTGAATTTACGCATTTGCATTTGCATACGGAATACTCGCTGCTGGATGGGGCTTGCGACATTACCAAGCTGGTGGAGCGGGTGGGGGCGCTGGGGCAGAAGTCTGTCGCAATGACGGACCACGGGAATATTTATGGGGCGGTTCACTTCTTTGACGCGGCGAAGAAGGCTGGCGTAAAGCCGATTCTGGGGTGCGAGCTTTATATCTGCCAGAACGAGGACCATCGCGCGCCAGGAGATGGGGACGACAACAATCACCTGCTGGTGCTGGCGGAGAACGAAGAGGGTTACCGGAACCTGATCCGGATTACTTCGGAGGCGAGCCTGCATGGGTTTTATCGCAAGCCGCGCGTGAGTAAGAAGTATTTGGCGGAACATGCGGAGGGGCTGATTGGATTCTCGGGATGCCTGAGCGGGGAGTTGTGCGAGTCGCTGCTGGGCGAAGGGAAGTACCAGAAGCTGAATGCGGACGAGCGGTATGGCGCGGCGAAAAATGTGGCGCAGCAGTACCAGGATATTTTCGGCAAGAACAATTTCTATTTAGAGATTCAGGACCAGGGGCTGGAGCAGGAGAAGCGGATTCACGAAGCGCTGTTTCGCATGGAACGGGAGATGGGGATTCCGCTGGTGCTGACGAATGACTCGCATTACCTGTGTGGCGAGGATAGCCACGCGCACGATGTGATGCTGTGCGTGCAGACAGGCGCAAAGGTGCACGACAAGGAGCGGTTCCGGTTCGACAGCGACCAGTTTTTTGTGAAGAGCGCGGAAGAGATGGGGGCGATTTTCCCGGATGCTCCCGGGGTGCTGGCGCGAACGCAGGAGATTGCGGAGCGGTGCAATTTGAAACTGCACGCGGTGGACAATCCGTTTCCGGAGTTCGCGGTGCCCGAGGGACACACGATCGACAGCTACTTCGAAGAGGTATGCCGGAAGGGGCTCCGCAAGCGGCTGGACACTGCTGTGCGGCAGCTTGAACTGCGCGGGGTGCAACGCTCGGCGGCGCATGAGTACGAGTCGCGGCTAAGTTTTGAAATTGGAATCATCAAGCAGATGAAGTACTCGGGGTACTTCCTGATTGTGTGGGACTTCATCAAGTATGCGCGGGACAATGGGATTCCTGTGGGGCCGGGTCGTGGATCGGCGACCGGCTCGCTGGTGGCGTATGCGATGGAGATCACGAATATCGACCCGATGCAGAACGTGCTGCTGTTTGAGCGGTTCTTGAACCCTGAGCGCGTGACCATGCCCGACATCGACGTGGACTTTTGCCAGAATCGTCGCGGCGAAGTGATTGAGTATGTGACGCGGAAGTACGGGCGCGAGCAGGTGGCGCAGATTATTACGTTCAACACCATGGCGGCCAAGGCGGCAATCAAGGATTGCGGACGCGCGCTGGATATGCCGTATGGCGATGTGGACCGGATTGCGAAGCTGATTCCAACGACGGTGGGGATGACCATCGACGATGCGTTGGAGGAGGTTGCGGAGTTGCGGAAGATTTACGACACGGACCCTGTGATCAAGGAACTGATTGATACGGCCAAGAAGCTGGAAGGGTTGGTGCGCGGTGCGGGGGTGCATGCGTCCGCAGTGGTGATTGCGCCGCGGCCGCTGACGGAACTGGTGCCGCTGAACAAGACGAAGAACGACGAAATTGTTACGGCGTACGACATGAAGTCGGTAGAGAAGATGGGCCTGCTGAAGATGGATTTTCTGGGCCTGGCTACACTGACGGTAATTACGGATTGCGTCAAGCTGATTGAGCAGACGACCGGGGAAAAGATTGATATCGACATGGTGCCGCAGGATGATCCGGACACCATGAAGAAGGTGTTTCACACGGCTCTGACGTCGGGGGTTTTCCAGTTTGAATCAAGCGGAATGCGGGACATTTTACGGCGTTACAAACCGGACACGGTAGAAGAGCTGACGGCATTGAATGCGCTCTATCGGCCGGGGCCGATGGACATGATCGACGACTTTGTTGAGCGCAAGTGGGGACGGCGCAAGGTCGAGTTCATGCTGCCGGAGCTTGAAGGGATTCTGAAGGACTCGCTGGGCGTGATTGTTTACCAGGAACAGGTGATGCGCATCGCCAACGTGCTGGCCAGCTACAGCCTTGGCGAGGCGGATTTGCTACGCCGTGCGATGGGGAAGAAGAATGCTGAAGCAATGGCGGAGCAGCGCGAACGGTTCCAAAGTGGCGCAGCAGCTCTTGGTCATCCCAAGGCACCGGTGAATGAGATCTTCGATCAGATGGCGAAGTTCTCGGGATATGGATTTAATAAGTCGCACTCGGCGGCCTATGCGCTGGTTGCTTACCAGACGGCTTATTTGAAGACGCATTATCCGGTGGAGTTTATGGCGGCGCTGCTGACCGCGGAAACTTCTAAGCCGGAGAACGTGGTGAAGTATATCGGCGAGTGCAGGGAGTTGGGCATCAGTGTGCAGCCGCCGGATGTGCAGATATCCGGGGCGCAGTTTACGCCGTATGTCAGCCCGGAGGGACAGGCGATTCGGTTTGGGCTGGCGGCAGTGAAGAACGTGGGCGGGAACGCGATTGAATCGATTTTGAAGGCGCGGACGGAAGTGGGTGGGCGATTCAAGAGCTTCTGGGAGTTCTGCGAGAAGGTGGATCTGCGGGTGATGAACTCGCGGGTGATTCAATCGCTGATCAAGGCGGGGGCGCTGGACTCTCTTGGGTCCCGTGCGGCGCTGATGAAGGCCGTTGACAAGGCGATGGAGCGGGCGCAGAAGGCGCAGAAGGATGCGGCGCAGGGGCAAACGGGGCTGTTTGGGCTGTTCGACGAAGGGCCGCGGGCGGGGCGCGATGCGGATGAGTTGCCGCGGGTGGCGGATTGGGAAGAGGGCGAGCGGCTGGCCAATGAGAAGGAAGTGCTGGGATTCTTTGTGTCAGGACATCCGCTGGATAAGTATGCGGAGAAGCTGCGGAATTTGTCGGGCGTGATTTCGACGGCGGAGGCACTGGAACGGAAGCCGCCGGAGAAGCGATGGGGATCGCAGGCGGACCCGGCGGATGAGATTCAAGTGGCGGGAATGATTCTTGGGCTGCGGGTGCAGAAGACCAAGCGCGAAGGAAAGCTGTATGCGCAAGGGTGGTTAGAGGACGCGGCGGGGAAGATTGAGATTGTGTGTTTTCCGCGAGACTATGAGAAGTTGGCGGGCCAGTTGAAGATGGAAGCTCCCGTGTTGATGCGGGGAACGCTGACAGGCGATGACGATGCTGCGCCGAAGATTTCTGTGAGCTCAATCCAATCTCTCGATGAGGTGCAGGTGAAGCTGCCGATGGGGGTGCGGATCCGGATCAATCTGGATAAGGCGACGGAGGAGATGTTCAGTGGGCTGAAGTTGGCGGCGGACGGAGCGCCGGGGCCGGGAAAGGTGATGCTGCATCTGGAGAAGAAGGGCGAGTGGGCAGTGATCCTGGAGCCGGAGGGGATGAGTGTGGCGGCAGATAAAGGATGGGTAGAGCGGGTGGAATTGCTAGTTGGCAAGGGGACGGTGCAGGCGGTGGGGTAAAGCAGGAACTACCCGGCGCATACTCCTTGGTCAACCGCTTTCAGGGCCGACACGAGAGCTGCGTGGCTCTCATGTGGCGCCCTCGATCGAACTGGCGGGCCTGACGCCGATGAGAGAGTGCAAATCAAATATTTCGACCCGGTCACGGCCATTGTGTTTGGCGGTGTAGAGGGCACGGTCGGCAGCATAAATGAGCTCGTCCGGGCTTGAATCTTCCTCTGCGTTCCAAGTGGCGACGCCAATGCTGAGGGTGGTCCCGCGCGAGGTCCGGGCTGCGGCATCGTTAGCCATGGATAAGCGAATGCGGCCGGCGACTTTGGATGCGCCCACAGAGTCCGTTTCTGGCAGCAGAACAGCAAACTCGTCACCGCCGTAGCGCGCGATGAGGTCGGCCGGCCGAATGAGAGTTGCGCTCAACATACTCGCAATGTGGCAGAGACATTCGTCACCGGCCGGGTGACCGTAGGCGTCGTTGATGTGCTTGAAATGATCTACATCTATGAGCAGCAGGGAAAGCGGCTGGCGGGAGCGCCGTGCGCGTTCGCACTCCATTGAGAAGAACTGGTCAAACCTGCGACGGTTGGAGATACCGGTAAGTCCGTCGCGGAGTGCGATTTCGGTGAGGCGGTTGTTTGACTGCTCGAGTTCAGCTTGAGCGAATTCTACTTTGCTCTGGAGCCGCGAGGCTCTGAGGCTGTATAGGATGAAGGCACCGAAGATGAACCCGAAGGCAATAGCGCGATCGCGAACGGCAACGATGGCGCTGAGGCCGATAAGTGCGAGCGAGAGGAAAATGGGGCGTGTGTTGTCGATGAGGCGGACAAGCGCGGGACGGCTGGCTCTGCTTGACTGGGATGTGTTGTCAATTGGCGCGAAGATGGCCGCAAGGGCGAACGCCGCGAGGGGGATGTCATTGAGCGCGTCCATGCCGTTGGTGAGGCTGTATTTTCCTACGTAATGGTTATAGATGCCGGAAGTGAGCGCGTAGAGCGAGGTATAAAGCAGGAGGACGCGGAAGAAATAGCGGTCGGATGCGTTTCGTGTTCCGAGGAATAAACGCAATGCGGCGAGAAGGACGACGACCAGGTATTCGGTGTCGTAGACGAATTCAAGAGGCGCGTAGTTCATGGCCTGACCAGGCTCACCGGTGAAAGGGAATACTCCGAAGAGGACTGTGTACGCAAGGCAACTGCATGCAGCTGCCAGGAAACTGTCGAGCAGGAAAGTGAAACGGTCGAAGGTGCCTTCGTCCGGTAGCGAAACGGAGAGGAGAATAGGAACGAAAGCGGAAAAGAAGAAGAAGTCGCCGATGGAGGCGACAGCGGGCACGGCCTTTAAGAAGATTTCCGCCGGTGCTTCAATGACAGCGGCGACGGTGATGAATAAAAGAGAAGCGGCAGCGAGCCGCCAATGGGTGCGGATGGAAGGAGGACAGTGAGAGGCGCGCCAGAGGCAGGCGATGGTGGCCAGTAGAGCCCAGGAACTCCAGAGCAGGTAGGAGATGGTGAAGCCGGCGCTTTGAAAACGGGTGTTGAGCAGAGCGTGGACACAAATAGCTCCTGCGCTTATGGAAATAAGCAAAGAGGGCCTTGTAAGCCATGAATGCCGCAACCGAGGGCTCCGGGAAAGAATCGAGCATGCGTGCGAGTAGCTTGACCCAGATTAAATGAGATTTGACTGGGATTTTATAAAAAAATTAACCAGACTGCCCGGCCCTGAGATTAGTACCTTCATTTTCTCAAGTAGCAAAATACCAGTTTGACGGTGGAGACGTTGATCCCGCCCATTGCGCAATGTGCGCGAAATGGACGGGGCACAACGAAAGAATCGCTGAAGTCAATGTTGAATTCGGTCTAGATGATGCGGGCTACGGCGGGGATGCGGCGGAGGGTTGCTGACGTGGCCCAACTCAGGAATAGCGCGCCGGGGAAGACGATGAAAAACTTGACTGCGCCGGGGATTGAGGCGGGGAGCATCGCGTATTGCAGCCAGCTCACCACTGCATAGTGGATGAGATAGATGCCGTAGGAGTTTGCGGCGAGGCTATCCCATACGGTGGAGCGCGATTGGGCGAAACGCAGGAAGATGGCGAGGAACGCGAAGCTGGTTGCGGCGCAGGAGACTACGAATCCAGCGTCGGCGGCGGTGGCGAATGCGGGTGATTTGCCGTAGTACGTGAATGCGGCGATGGAGAGACCGGTTGCGATGGCGAAGAAGAGAAGCGACCGCGCGATCCACCAGGGCCAGGTGCGGGCGAGCTTTCCATCAGGCGCGAGCAGGCCCTGGGTCAGGCCCTGATTCATGCCGGCTGCGCCGACTCCGACACCGGTGAGGAAGTACACGAAGTAATGGAAGATGCGACTGGTCTGGAAGGCGAATGGGCCGATGGCCGTCCAAGCGAGGGAGGTGAAGATGTGCGCCATGGGAAGGTAGACGATTGCCGTAACGGCGACAAGCACGGCGAAGAAGATGAATGGACGGCGAGCCAGGTTGATGGTGAGTGCGCCGAGTCTTTTTCCCCATTGGGGCATGAGGAGGAACAGCAGAGCGGCGATGCAATCGAATGCGAGAAGGACCGCGATGAACCAGGCGGGGCCAGAGGGCCAGTTACCGAGCGACAGCCACTGTTGCCAGAAGCCGGCGATGTTGGAGTGGCCGGCGATCTGGAGATACGTGGGGTAGTAGGCGAGAGGTGCGAGGATGGCGGCGCCCGCGATGAACGGAAGACCGAGGCGAAGCAGGCGATCGCGGAGGAATGTGGCTGCGCCTTTTTTGGCGAGGCCATGCCAGACGAAGAGGCCGGAGAGGAAAAACATGAGCGACATGAAGAAGATGTCGTTAAAGCCGACCAGCAACGAAGCGCCACTCCACTTGTGAAGATCGACTACGGGAAATGCACCCCACCAGCGGGGCTGGGGGAGAAGCGAGGCGGGCGGCGGTGGAGCGAATGGGTGGTAGGCGAGCGCAGCGTGATGCGCGACGACCAGCACAACGATGAAGGCGCGGAGGTATCCGATGGCGTAGTTGTACTTTGCGGTGATGGGCGTGGCGGCGGGGGCGGCGAGAGTCGAGGCTGGGGTGGACATTTGGATCTCCTTTGCATGATAGGTGCACCCGCGCTGCTCGGCGAGAGCATGGGTGGATTCAAGGCGTGGAACGGCTTGCGCACGCCTGTTGCGTACGAGAGAAACTTCGCAGGGGCTAAAGCCCAAGGTATTTTTGTTGTCACATATGGCACGACTGAAGTCGTGCCCCTTCACACACCTGCATCGAGCTTGAGTTCTTCCGCTATTGCAATTTGTGTGTGGCTGGCTTGAGCGATTATGCGGTTGAGGAGTCCTGGGCCTTGGCGTGCGCGACTTTGTAGATTTCGATGGCCATGATGATGACGGAGAGGATGACTCCGAGGGGAAAGACGGTGAGCGCCCATTGATTCACGGCATTCGTGATTTCAATGGCTCGCTGCGGCGTCAGGTTGGGGGCTGCGATTCCTGCGAGGATGCTGCTGCGAAGAAGCATGCAGAAGAGGACAGACCCTAATAGCGAATCGAGCAGACGAAGCGTGGCGGAGGGCCAGGAGAATGCCGGGCGCGCGATGGCAAAGGCGGCGGATGCAATGTTGAGCACGAGCACCAGCATGTATCCCCAGAAATACCAGAGCCATTGCGGATTGAGATCGATGCGCAGGGAACCCGATCCACCGATGTAGATCACGGTTCGATCCATATAGGCGGCCCACCAGGCGATTGCCAACAGCATGATTGCCAGCTCAAAGGATGCGTTGGTGCGCGTGTTGAGGTTGGCTTTGCGGAGGGGTGGAAGCTTGCGCGGGTCCCAGTTTTCAAGCCAGTGGGATTTGACCTGAACGCGCTCAAGGATGGCGAAGATGAGGGTTACGGTGCCGGCGGCGACGAAGGCCATGTTCCACAGGTTGCCTGAGATCTGCGCCAGTACGTTGAACCACGTTGGGAAGGAATGGGCGTCGGGAAAGGAGGGGCGCACGATGAGGAGGATGAGCTTCACGATCGACCACGGGACGAGATATCCCGCGATGGCGCACTTGAGGCAAAAGAGGTAGATGGGATACAGGACCGGGCCGATGAGGGACTCCTGCGGACGGAAGCTGCTGGCAACGAGGCTTGGACGGCCGCGGCGTTTGAGGATGTCCTGGATTTCGGATTCGGTGAGAGGGCGATTGAGGACGGATTCGCGGTCCTCGATTTGGGACTGGAGGTCCGCCGATAGTTCGGCGAGGATGTCGTCTTTCTGCTCCCTCGGGAGCCAGAATTTTACGGCTTGGAGATAACGATCAACGAGTTCCATTGCTTTGCTCCTTCAGGACTTGTTCGAGAGAGAGATCGATGCTGCGCCACTCGGCGAGCAGGAGTTCAAGGACGCGGGCGCCTTCTGCGGAGAGGATGTAGAAGCGCTTCTTGCGCTTGTCTTCTTCGCGCCACTGGCTGTCGAGCAAGCCCTGGGTTTCGAGGCGGCGCAGGAGCGGGTAGAGCGTGCCTTCGTCGATCTCCAGGCCATGGTCGGAAAGGGTTTTGCGCAGGGTGTAACCGTACTGCTCCCGGCGGAGAGCGGCAAGAACGGCGAGGACGACGGAGCCGCGTCGGAGTTCGAGCCGGAGGTTTTCGAAGGATTCCTGGGTCATATGTGCACCGTGTCGTACATAGTGTGTCATACATACTGTGCAACACACAGTAATAAATGTCAAGGGATTACTTGAGAGTTTCTGACTTCAAAGTTTTAAGTTTTGATTTCGTTGCTCAGGGATGGAGGTCTGGGGAATGGGAGGTTGGAAGGGAGCGAGATGAAGGGGGATATGCGGCCAGGAGAAAGAAAGCCCCACGAACCAGACAGTTCGTGGGGCTCTCGGAATGAATATCTAGGATTGGCTGGAGACTATTGAACGGCGAAGCCGTCGCCTGAAACGCCGGTATTTCCAAGCGGCGTGTCGGTGTAGCCGGAGGGGCCGGTTTTGTTGTAGGTCATGATGACGCTGCCTACATCACGCGCCATGAAGCACCAGCCTCTGAGGCCAGGCTTTTTGGGATTAGCGTGGGCTTCCCAGACCGTGCCGTTGGTGGCGACGGTGTAGGTGTAGTTGGGGTCGGTCTTGTTGGGATCGAACTTGAGATGCTCTATGCTTTTGCCTTCGGGGGGATAGGAGGCGGTAATCATCTGGTTGAGGGAGCAGGCTTTTTTGAGGGTGAGCTGGCAGTTGAGCTCGATGACCTGGAAGGCGGACATGAACATGTACGCGATCTGCTCTTCGCGCTTGAGCTGGATTTTGGCGCCGTTTACTTCTTCGAGATCGACGGTGGCCTTGGTGGCGAAGGGGCCGGTGGTGGGCGTGGGACCGGAGGCTGCGGGAGCGGCGCCGGATGCGGATGATCCAGATGGGGGGGCGCCGGCGGCGGTGTAGATGGCGGCGACTTCGCTTGCGCTGAGGGCGCGGTTCCAGATGCCCGCGTCGTCAACGGAACCGTGGAAAAAGCGGCCGGAGAAGACGGAGCTTGCTCCGATGGTGAAGACATTCACTTTGCCGGATATGCCGCCGCCCTTGTCGTTGGCGACGGGCTTGCCATCCCAGTAA
>Ga0302192_10002705_pt1 | contig 11118 bp, 7 predicted proteins | sample II_Bog_E3_2_FD_200230 | JGI IMG/M metagenome (GOLD analysis project Ga0302192, IMG submission 200230) | Peat permafrost microbial communities from Stordalen Mire near Abisko, Sweden - II_Bog_E3_2 | ecosystem: Environmental > Terrestrial > Soil > Wetlands > Peat | place: Sweden: Abisko, Stordalen...
GAGGACGAAATCCTCCATCACGCTTCACAGGGCGACGCTCCCGATCCGGCCACTCTGCCCGCTGTCGAGGACAACGTGGCGTTGCAGCAGGACTACATCCAATTCCTCATCGACTGCGTGCCCAGCCTCTCGCTGGCCGGCCTGCGCATCGTAGCCGACTGCGCCAACGGCGCGGCAGCGGCAGTGGCCCCAGAGCTTTTTCGCCGCCTGGGCGGAAGCAACGTTGAGCTGCTCAATATCGCTCCCGACGGCCGCAATATCAACTTGAACTGCGGCGCGCTGCACCCCACCAATGTCGCTACCGAGGTCAAATTGCGCGGAGCGGACCTCGGCCTGACTTTCGACGGCGACGCCGACCGCTGCATGTTGTCCGGCTCGAGGAACAACGTTATTAACGGCGATGCGATTCTGCTTGTGGTCGCGCGCGATCTGAAGGCTCGCGGCCTGTTGACCGGAGATTTGGTCGTCGCCACCACCATGTCCAACATGGGTCTTGAAGCGGCCCTCAAGCGCAGCGGTATTCGCATGTTGCGCGCGCCGGTCGGCGACCGCTACGTCCTCGAAGAGATGCTCAAACAAAACGCTGCGCTGGGCGGCGAGCAGTCCGGCCACATCCTGCTGCCGCATCTCGCCACCACCGGCGACGGCCTGCTCACATCGCTGGTCGTGCTCGATCTCATCGCCCGCAGCGGCAAGAGCATTGAAGAGCTGACTGCGGATCTGAAGGTCTTTCCGCAGGTCATCGTCAACGTGAAGGTGCGAGAGCGCAAACCGCTCCAATCGATTCCCGCCGTAGCAGCCGCCATCCGCGCCGCCGAAAAACAACTGAAGGATTCAGGCCGCGTGGTCATCCGCTACAGCGGCACCGAAGCCCTGGCAAGAGTCATGATCGAAGCTGAAAGCGAAGAGGCGATGCGGCGCCACGCCGGTGCTATCGCCGATGCGATCCGCGTTGAGCTTGGCGCATAAGTGCGGAACTGGACTTACCTCATATCCCGCCAATTTGTCCCTGACTTCAGGTCGGCAATCAATGGCACGTTGAGCTTCACCACGCCCTCCATCTCCGTGCGCACCAACTCTTCGACCTCCGCGGTCTCCTCGGCGGGCACCTCGAAAAGCAGCTCGTCATGCACCTGCAAAACCATGCGCGTCTTCAGCCCACGCTCGGCGAGCTTGCGGTCGATCGAGATCATGGCCAGCTTGATGAGGTCGGCGGCGGTGCCTTGCAGCGGCGTGTTGACGGCAGTGCGCTCGGCGAAGCCGCGTTGATTCGGGTTGCGGCTCTCGATGTCCGGAATGGGCCGCACACGGCCGAAGAGCGTGCGTACCGAGCCTGTCTTGCGCGTGGCTTCCAGAGTTCGTTCAATAAACGCATGAACGCCCGCGTAACGCGCAAAGTAGCGCTCGATATAGGCGCGCGCCTCCTGCTGAGGAATCCCCAACTGCGCGGCCAGTCCGAAGGGCGAGATGCCGTAGACTATGCCAAAATTCACGGCCTTGGCGCGGTTGCGCGTCTGCTTGTCCATCTCGGCGGCCGGCACGCCAAAGACTTCACTGGCAGTCAGCGTGTGAATGTCTTCATTGTTCTGGTAGGCGCGCGTCAGCAGCGGATCGCCGCTGAAGTGGGCCAGCAGGCGCAGCTCGATCTGCGAATAATCCGCCGAGAGCAGTTGCGTTCCCGGCGCGGCGGTGAAGGCGGCGCGAATCTCTCGGCCCAGCTCGGTGCGGGTGGGAATGTTCTGCAGATTCGGATTGATCGAAGAAAGCCGCCCGGTGGCCACAGCCGCGGCCTGAAATGTTGTGTGCACGCGCGATTCCGCATCGGCCAGCAAAGGCAATGCATCTATATAAGTCGATTTTAACTTCGATAAATGGCGGAATTCCAAAACCAGACGGGGAACTTCGTGCTTCTCAGCCAGGAATTCGAGCACATCCTGCGCGGTCGAGACGGCCTTTCCCTTGCCGCGGCTGGCCGGCGCGGGCAGACCCAAATGAGTAAAGAGCACCTCGCCGAGTTGTTTCGGCGAGTTGATATTGAATCGCCGTCCCGCCAGCTCAAAGATCCGCTCTCCCACCCGCTCCAACTCCACGGCGAAGCGTTTGGAAAGTCCGTCGAGCACTCCCAGATCGATGCGCACGCCGGCCTGTTCCATGCGGAAAAGAACCGGCGCAAGCGGCAAATCGATATCCGCATAGACGCGCTCGACGCCGGCCTTTTCCACCTCAGCCTTCAGCGCGGGAACCAGCGCATGAATCGCCGCCGCGCCCGCCTCCAGGGTGGACGGCGCGGGCTGCGAGTTACGCGCGGCCACATCGGCCAGCGATTGCGTGGCGTGCGTGGGATTGAGCGCGTACGAAAGCAGCATCGTATCATCCACCGGGCCGCTCAAGGCCACGCCCTGCGCGGCAAGCAGATGGAGAGCAGATTTCCAATCATGCGTCTGCTTGGAGACGGCTGCGTCTTCGAGCAACGTGTGCAGTTCCGCCGTGAGCGACAGGCGCAGCGCAATCGCCGGCTCCGCGCAGGCACCCACATAAAAGCTGGCCTGCTTGTCGGCTGCTTCGGCCACATCGAGCAGCGACATTGACTGCTGCGCTTCGTCTTCACTCTCCTGCGCCGCGGGCGCGGCCAAATCGAGCGCGAAGGCGAACCCCATAGACCGCGCAACTGCGTAGAACGCGGCGGCCTGTTCTTTTGTTGGCTCGTCGATGAGTTGGACCACAGGCGCAGTTTCAGAGGGCGCCAGATCGCGCAGCATCGAAGTGAATTCAAGTTCGGTGAATAGCTCGCGGCAGGCTTCGAGATCGGGCGTCTGCGTTTCCATCGCGGAGAGATCAAGCTCCAGCGGGACGTGACTGTCGATGGTGACCAACTCCTTCGACAGCAGAACCGCGTCGCGATTCTGCTCCAGCGACTCGCGATAGCTCTTGCGCTTGACCTCGCCGGCGCGATCAAGCACCGCTTCAACGCTCCCAAATTCGAGAATCAACTCCACGCTGCCCTTGTCGCCGATCCCCGGCGCGCCGGGAATGTTATCGACCGAATCGCCGCGCAGGGCCATCACATCAACAACCTTCTCCGGCGGCACGCCGAGCGTTTCGGTCACTTTGGCGGGATCCAGAATCAGATTGTCCTTCTGCGGGTTGAGAATCTTCACCGTGGGCGTGACGAGCTGCATCATGTCCTTGTCGCCACTGACGATGAAGACCTCATGCTGCTGCTCGGCGGCCTCGCGGGCGAGAGTTCCAATCACGTCGTCGGCCTCGAAGCCCACGGCCTCCAGGATGGGAATCCGCAGAGCTTCGAGGGCGCGGCGAATGTAAGGAATCTGGCGGCGTAAGTCTTCTGGCATGGCGGCGCGATTGGCCTTGTAGCCCTCGTAGCTCACCTCGTCGAAGCTCTGCGTCTTCGCGTTCCACTTGCGCAGCGGCTTCATCGCGCGCGCCCGCTCGTCGCGGAAGACCTCGCCGCTGACGTCGAAGACCGCGGCAAAGTAGCGCGGCTCGAAATCCTGGCGCAGCTTCTTGATCATATTCACGAAGACAAAGATGGCCGCCGTGGGCAGCCCGGAGCGCGTACTCATGGGCCGCGAGCGCTGCATCGCGTGGTAGGCGCGAAAGATGAACGACATGGTGTCGAGCAGAAAGACGGGCGGCTTGGCTTGGTCGGTCACGCTACAGAGTGTATCAGTGGACAGTGAACAGTGGACAGGGATTAGGGAACAGCTATTTCCATCCTGGGCGCAGAAAACATAGACGCGGAGAAGGCTTGCCCAGAGAGCGCAGGCAATCGCATGAACGGAATTGTAAAGACTGGGTACGGCTCCTCCCGGAGGGAGGAGACGAGAATAGCCCAGGGTGAAACCCTGGGAGAGCATTAAACCCAAAAATCCCCGCCCCGGAGGGGCGGTGTGAAGCGCGCACCTTTTACGCGTCAGGCAACGAACATGCAATCCCCATAGCTGAAGAAGCGGTACTTTTCGTTGACTGCGTGCCGATAGGCGGCCAGGACAGGCTCGCTTCCCGCAAAGGCGCTCACCAGCATGAGCAGGCTCGATTGGGGCAAATGAAAGTTGGTGAGCAGCGCGCTGATCAGGCGGAATCGGAAGCCGGGAGAGATGAAGATCCCCGTCTCGCCGGAGTGCGGCTGGAGCGGGCTGCCGGCGGCCTGGAGCGCGCAGTGTTCCAGCGTGCGGACGACAGTTGTTCCTACGGCGACAATGCGCCGGCCCTCGGCAACCGCGCGATTGATGGCCTCCGCCGCAGCGGCAGAGAGCGTGTAGCGCTCGCGGTGCAGGCGAACCTCCTCCACGCGCTCCACGCGCAGCGGCGCAAAGGTGCCGAGGCCCACGTGCAGAGTGACGCGTGCAATCTCGACGCCGCGGGCGCTGAGCGCCGAGAGGATTTGCGGCGTGAAGTGCAGTCCGGCGGTTGGCGCGGCCACCGAGCCTCGTTCGCGCGAGAAGACCGTCTGGTAGCGCTCGCGATCCGCCTGGGCATCTTCTCGCCGGATGTAGGGCGGCAGCGGCGTGTGTCCGATGCGGTCGAGAACAGCGAAGAAATCGTCGACCGGCTTGAAGCGCAGCAGCCGCTCGCCGAACTGGCCTCGCTCCAGCACCTCGGCTTCAAGTTCGATTGCGCCCGAGCGTGACGGAAAAACGAGGATTTCGCCGATGGCCACCTTTCTGCCCGGCCTGACGAGGGCACGCCAGAGATTCTCGCCGGATTGTAGAGGTTGAAGGTTCGTAGTTTCCCAGGCCCCAGAATCGGGACCCTTCGACAGGCTCAGGGCAGGCTCTGGGGCACCGGGCAATTGTTGAACAACCGCCTCGGTGAGCATCACTTCGATCTCTCCGGTAGGCTTCTCCCGCTCGCGGCGCAGCGTGCGCCGCGCATAGAGGCGTGCCGGAATCACTCGACTATCGTTCAGAACCAGAAGGTCGCCGGGATTCAACAGCGAGGGAAACTCGGCGAATCTTGCCTCGCGCAAAGCCCCGGTAGCGCGGTTCAAGACCAGCATCCGGCTCTGTCCCCGCTCGGCAGGGGGCTCTTGCGCGATCAACTCAGCCGGCAGATCGAAGTCGAAGTCGGCAACGAGCAAGCCGCTCATGCGTGCGCCTTCTTGAAGTAGTCGAGCGCCCGCAGCCGCGCGCGTTCGATGGCCTCATTCAGTTCTTTGCGCTTGGGTTCAAATTCTTCCGGCGGAAGATCGGCGGGAACGCGCGTCCACTGCGCCCAACTGACGCAGATGCGCGTGAAGGGCTTGGGCACGAGGAACCGGTCCCAGGCGGGAATGACCCATGCGTGCTCGGGTTGCAGATGAAAGGCGCCGATGGGCGCGCCGGTTCTCTGCGACAGCTTGATGGGCCCCATCTTGGTTTGGTAGATGGGTCCGCGCGGGCCATCGGCGGTGAAGATGGCGGTGCGGCCGGTTTCGATGACGTTTGCCAGGCCGAGAAGCCCCTCGCGCGCGCCCCGCGAGCTGGAACCGCGCACGGCATCGAAGCCAAACAGTTTGAGAATGCGGGTGATTAATTCGCCGTCAAAGCTCTGGCTGATGAGGATGACCGCATGGGATTTGCGGAAATAGACCGTGCAGGGCAGCACGCACTGATGCCAGAAGCAGTAAATCTCCGGCCCTGGCTTCTCTCCGAAGAGGACGGGCGTAACGCCCTCCACCGCGATGACTTCAAAGCGCCAGGTGAGGCTGACGATCCTTAGCATTGCCCATACCACGCGCGGAACCACGGCCAGCACAATGCGCTGACCCAGCGTGAATCTGGGTTTGTCTTCGGCGGTCACTCTTTCGATTCTAGCGGAGGCAGCGGAGTTGGCGGTGTTAGCTGCTGGTTGGTCAATGCGCCTGCAGAGCGCCAACATGCTCCGGGCTAACACCGCTAACTCTGCTCTCTCCGCTAGAATCGCTTCTCAGGAGTACCGCAGCCAGCGCACGATCTCAGGCAGCGTGGCCCGCTTGCCATACATCAGAATACCCACGCGATAGAGGCGCGAGGAGAACCAGAGCATACCCCAAATCGTGAACACGAGCAGAATGATCGACAGGGCAATCTGCCAGAACGGAACCACGGCCATCCCCATGCGCGAGATCATCGTATAGGGCGAGGTAAGCGGAAAGAGCGTTGCCGCAACGCTCCAGGCGGAGTTGGGGTCGTTGATCATCACCGGAAGAAAGCCCATGGCAGTATAAAGCGGAACAATAGCCACAAACATGAACTTCTGCAAGTCCTGCGCGGTTTCGCACGTAGCCGCGAGGCCGGAAAAGATGGCGCTGAAGAGAGCGAATCCCAGCACAAAATAGATGGGGAAGAAGATGCCCTCGGCCCAGGAGAAGTGAATGGCGATGTCGCCGGTGAGCAGCGAGGCGGCTAGCGCGGTGCCCATGAAGACCGTGGCCCCCGCGACCCAGATGGCGATCTGCGTAATGCCGACGCCGCCCACGCCCAGCAGCTTGCCGGCCAGAAGATCGCCGGGTTTGGCCACGGCCAGCATCACCTCAAAGATGCGCGAGGTCTTCTCTTCGATGATCGCCCGGGCCATATCCAAACCGTAAAGCATGATGGGAATGGAGAGCATGATCAGCATGAGAGTCGCTTTGATGACGGTCGCGCTTCCGTTGCTCTTGCCGATCTTTCCGTTCTCATCCAGTCGCAATGCCTCGATGGAAACCCTGGCGAGCATCGCGTCGGCCTCGGCCTGGCTCATGCCGCTGGCGATCATGCGCTCATTGATCACGCCGCGATTCAAGGCGTTCTGCAGGCTGCCGTAGGCGGAGACATCGGCGACGGAGAGCGAGGTGATGGTGGCCGTGATCTTGTTCGGATCGGAGGTGTCGATGGCCAGAACGCCGTCGATTGCCTTGGCGCGCACCTGCCGTTGCAATTCGTCGCGCTGCTCGCTGCTGGCCGGCGCGGTTACATCCACTTTGTATTGAGCCCACTTGTCGTCGAGCATCTGCTGGCGCACCTGGCCGGCGAGAGCGGCGTCATCGGCCACGATGGCGATGTGCCTTCCGGCATTGGCTTTGTGGTCCAGGTAGTAGCTGAAGGTCAGCAGTGCGGCAATCACGAGGGGCAGGGCAATGGTGGAAATCTTGAAGGCGCGGCCCCTGATCTGCTCCAGATACTCGCGCTTGGCGATGAGGAGAATGTTACGCATTGGCCTTGCCTCCCACTGTCTCGATGAAGATATCTTCGAGCGATGGCTCGACCAGCTCGAAGCGGTAGATGGTCGCCGCGGCCGCGGCTTCGTTCAGCAGCTTCTGCGCGTTGCCGTGCGGCTTCAGCTTGATCTCGGCGTGGCCGGAGAAGTTCTTCGCCTCCGCGATTTCTGTGCTTTCTAGAAAAGCCGGGCTGCCCTCGAACTCGACAATCACACGATTGCGCTCGTAGCTCGCCTTGATCTGGCGCAGATTGCCGGCCAGAACGGCCTCACCGTGGTCGATCAGGCAGATCGAATCGCAGAGCTTCTCCACCTGGTCCATTCGATGGGTGGAAAAGAGAATCGCCTTGCCCTGCTCCTTGAGTTCCAGCAGCGTCCGCTCCACCAGCGCCGCGTTTACCGGGTCGAGGCCGGAGAATGGTTCGTCCATCACGATCAGTCCCGGCTCGTGCAGCAGCGTCGCAATGAACTGGATCTTCTGCTGCATCCCCTTGGAGAGCTCTTCGGTCTTCTTCCCAAGCGCCTCGGCGATCTCCATGCGCCTCGCCCAGTCGCCCGCCCGTTTTTCTGCTTCGTGAGGGGTCAGTCCGTGCAGGCAGCCGAAGAAGACGAGCTGGTCGATGACTTTCATCTTTTTGTAGAGGCCGCGCTCCTCGGGCAGGTAGCCCACCCGCTCCAGGCTGCCGCGCTCGAAGGGCCTGTCAAAAAGGCTCACCTGGCCCGAGTCTGGCATGGTGATGCCCATCATCATGCGAATGGAGCTGGTTTTGCCCGCCCCGTTTGGCCCCAGCAGGCCGAACATCTGGCCCGCCTCAATGGATAGACTCAGGTTGCTGACGGCAACCTTGTTTTCATAGGCCTTGGTCACTCCCGCGAGTTCGACAACTGGCATGGAATCTCCCGGTGCTGATTCTATAGTGAGGTTTCAGGCAAACCCTTGGGGAAGCCTCAAGAGAAGTGTAGCAAGGCTCCCATCGTGCCTGGGACAGGCCAGTCTTTGGCTGAGCGTGGGGGAACTCCCCAATCTGTCACGCCATCCCGGCCACTTAAATAGGAGGGCAACGCCTAACACGCGCAAAGTGTGGCCAAAATGCCACAGGACGGGGATAGACTTTCCCGTCTAATCTACCTCTGTGCTTGGATTCGCGCACGGAAGAGGGAGTTTCTGGCTAATCCCGCCCACCTGGAACAGACGATAGCCGCGCCGCTGCAATTTATCGGAGTGGGACTGCACTCCGGGGCGCCCGTTACCATGCGCCTGCTGCCTGCGGCCGCCGGCTCGGGCATCGTCTTCCGCCGCACCGATCTGGACAACTTTGAGATTCCCGCCATTGCCCGGTTCGTCGCCAAAGTCAGCTATGCCACCAGCCTGATGCGCCAGGGTGTGCTCATTCAGACCACCGAGCATCTGCTCTCGGCACTGATCGGCATGGGAGTGGACAATGTGATTGCTGAGCTGGACAACCTGGAGTTGCCCATCCTGGACGGCAGCGCGCTGCCCTATGTCGAGGCCTTCCTGAGCGTGGGTATCCGCACCCAGCGCCGCCGCCGCGAAACCGTCCGCATACTGCGCCCGGTCGAGGTGCGCGAGGGCAACAAGTTCATCGGCGTCTATCCTGGTTCGGGCTATCGAATCCTCTACACCATCGACTTTCCCGCACCCGTCGGCCGGCAGGCTGCCTGCATCGACCTGGCCGCCGAGACCTATGGCACCTTCATCGGCGCGGCGCGCACCTTTGGCTATAAGGACCAGGAGCAGAAGATGCGCGACATGGGCCTGATCCGCGGGGCGAGCGCGGAGAACATCATCGTCCTGGGGCCAAAGGGACCGGAAAACGGCGCGCTGCGCTTTGACGACGAGTATGTGCGCCACAAGGTTCTTGACCTCATCGGCGACCTGGCCCTGGCCGGGCGGCGCATCGAGGGCCACGTCGTGGCCGAGCGCGCCGGGCACGCCATGCACACCGCGCTGGTTTCGCGGCTGCTCAAGGACCGCTCCGCCTGGGAGCTGGCCCACGTCCCAGTGGCTACCGAGGCGGCCGCGGAGATGGAGCCGGTTGGCGCGGGCGCCGAGGTTGGCAGCCCGGCCCTCATGGGCGCTTGAGGCTGAGGCGGCCGGCGAAAGACCCTCACAGCTTCGCAAGGATCGCGCCGGTTTGGACGGCTGGAAAAAGTAAGACTGACCCCACTTCAATTCTTCGGTCAGCGGGGAGTCGAGGAGGATCGCTCTCAGTCCTCCTGCTACTTTTTGGCTTTTCGTAAAAAAGCATCGACCTTGGGATTTATCCGGGATCTCCTTGTTTGGCGCGGCTAGGCGGGGATTCTGTCGTTCCCGAGAAAGATTGCCAAGCCAAAAGAGCGGGGTTTCGCGGGCTCCCAACGACAGTGAAAAGTTGTCAGTTGTCAGTGATCAGTTTGGGAGGATCGAAGGTGGGCCACCCGCCGTCCGGCGGTTTCACGAAATGTGCCCTATTTCGAGGAAATTCCGGAAAAACGTGAGCCGCAAGTCAAACGGAATCAAGGTGTTGCCTGTACAAAAGCGAACAGAGGGAGAATGGACCTCGCGGAAATTTGGGTTCAAATGGCAGGGGACAAGGAACAGGGATCAGGGAACAGGGGTCAGGAATGGCCCGCGGCTCTGGTCTTTGTTCATACTTCTATTGTCCGCTCCGGGAGGGAAATGATCTGCAAACGGGATGAGAAATCTTTCTTGCCAGTTGTCCGACTAGCGTTCGCGGTCTCCCATGGCCCCATAATCGGGAGATGGGGCACCCGGCGGAAATTGAAAAACGGGCAGTTGAGGTTCGTGGTCTCACAACGACAGTGGTCAGTGAACAGTGGTCAGTTCGCCGGCTCTGGGTTCGTGGTCTCCCAGGTCTGAAAATCCAGACCTGGGACACCCGCCCTCTGTTTTGTATCGTAGAATGATTCGGCATACAATTATTTCAGTCGGCCATCTGAGTAAAGTTGGCCTGTGCGGAAGGGCGGATTGCAAGATGATTTTGAGTGCTGAGGCATTGTCGCCGGCGCAAAAACTTGCGATCGAACAGATTCTGGGCCGGCAGATACTGGAGGCCGAGGCGATCAGCCTTCGCGCGTTCGCGCCGCCGCCGGTCTCTTTGCCGGAGCGGCAGGCCGCGGCGGAGAAGCTGCGCAGGTTCCTTGAGAAGAGCGATCATCCACGCGCCGGGGTCTCCGATGAGGAGTGCGAGGCCGCGCTGCTTGAAGCCCTTCGCAGCGAGCGCCCGACTTACGCGCGGATGCCGTGAGAATCGTCCTCGATAGCAATATTCTTGTGCGGGCCTTTGTGAGTTCCCATGGGCTTGCGCGCGATCTGTTGCTGGCGATAAACGTTTGAAGATGACTCAGGCGCGATTTTCACAGATCTTCGGATTCAGCCTCGACGCGGTCAAGCATTGGGAGGGCGGGCGCCGGACTCCGGAATCCTCGGCGCGGGCCTTCTTCACGGTGATCGCCCGAAATCCGCAAGCTGTCATCAAGGCCTTGCATCCGCAAACCTCACGATAGGCGCCGACATCCGCGGTGGTCCTGATCTCAAGGGCGGGACGTGGGCCGCTTGCCTCGTCTCACTTCTAATACCCTCGAATTCGAGGGTATTGAAGACGGGGGTGTTGATCCCGATCAATCGATTACGAAAAGCGGCGGATCGGGGTTGGTGGTACCCACATCTCAAGTTCGAGATATGGGCCAACCGCGGGTCAGGCAATCTTCCGCTCTTCGAGGGGAGTGGTGGAGAGGCGGAGGCCCAAGGAGCGGACGACCCGGAGAATGGTATTGAACTCGGGATTGCCATCCGGACTCAGGGCGCGGTAAAGGCTCTCGCGCGAGAGGCCGGACTCGCGCGCGATTTCACTCATGCCTCGGGCGCGGGCCACGACTCCGAGCGCGTCGGCGATGAAGGCCGGGTCTTCAGTGGCC
>Ga0302192_10002706_pt1 | contig 11117 bp, 9 predicted proteins | sample II_Bog_E3_2_FD_200230 | JGI IMG/M metagenome (GOLD analysis project Ga0302192, IMG submission 200230) | Peat permafrost microbial communities from Stordalen Mire near Abisko, Sweden - II_Bog_E3_2 | ecosystem: Environmental > Terrestrial > Soil > Wetlands > Peat | place: Sweden: Abisko, Stordalen...
CGCGAACCCCACTTTTCTTGCAAGCGTGAAGTCCAGGTCTTCGGAAAAACGATAGTCTCCGAAGTGGCAGCGTTTGAGCGCGGTACCCCCTTTGAAGATGAGCAGGTCGCGGAGCTTGCTTTGGCTCAAGCCGGCCAGGAACCAGGCTAGGCAGTAGTCCCGCTCCAGCACAGCTTCGGGAATACGCCGCCCCCCATGTTCCTTGTACAGTCGATTGGCGAGAAGGGAGAGATTGCGCTGTGGAATCATGTGTGCAGAATCGCCTCCAGTTCGTCGATACCGATATTGAGCTGGAGACGCCAGCGTGCTTGAAAGGGACCCGACTTCGGCAGCGTTGGATCGAGGCGGTCGTAAGTGGAGGTCAGCTTCGAGCGCAGCGGCTTGAGTTGCTCCGGCGAGGCCATCGCGTAAAGTTCGAGCAGGAACCCGAGCCGCCGTCGCAAAGCACCGCTCGCAAAGTGCTGCACGCAGTCGAGAAGCTGCGGAATCTTGATTTCTTCGCGGCTCATCCAGAGAGCCTTCGCCACCTCCGGGATGCCGCCCGCATATTGCGGCTGGCGCAGGGCATCGAGGATGGTCCGTTCCTTATCGCTGACCATGACGGATTGCTGCTTCGTCACCCACACTGGCATCAGGCCGAAGAAATCCGTCGGCTTGACCGTGACGAAGCGATACTCGTGTCCATGAACCGAGCGCGGCGGCGTCCGCATCGTCGAGCTGACATAGATGGTGAACTGCGGCTGTGTGACCATGCGGTGCAATTCCATCGCGGAGGCGTGCGAGAGGAAGTAGGGGCGTCCCTCGCACATCTCTCGGGCGATGACATACGGATCGCCGACGTACTCCGTCGCCCGACCCAGCTCAAACGGAACCAGCGTATAGAGGCCGGCGCGAAGCCGGGTGACGAGCCCCCGGCCCGCCGCCTTATGGATCAGGGTCCGCGCCGATGAACCGCGCAGTCCGGTTATCTCCTCGGCATCCTGGAGAGTGAACGTGGTCTTGCCGCGTTCATTGAGTTCCACCCATAGCGCAGACGATCTTGGTCCCAGGGTTTTGCTGGAGGGCAAAGGTTTGGAGGACAAAGGTTGTTGGTCCGATAAGGGTCCAGATTTTCGCCCGGAGGTTTTTGATCTGGATGCGGCAGTCTTCAACTGATATTCCGTGTTCATATTGTTCCCCCTTAAGGAACGAAACAAGAACACAGTATCATAAATGGATACTATTGTCTGCATGAAATGTTCCCCCGCAGGGAACGATTCGTGATTCTGGTATCATTTAGACCCGCGACCTCTGCCATTACGCGGCAGAGGAGTCGGTCGAGATGGATCGCAAAAATGGCCGAAATTGCCGGGAAAATCGAGGATAGGGCAGAGGTTTACAGGGCAAAGGTCGCGGGTCCGATAAGGGTCCAATAACCGTTCCCGTGGGTCCAATAAGGCGCTCAGAGAGCCATCCGCTACGCCTGGTATCAATAAGTTACGCGTTTCCGGTTAGCTGTCACGGCAGAGGTCGCGTGTTCGACGGCAACGGAATTGATCGGGAGCAGCGCCCCTCAAGTTATCGGGCAACCTCACCCCAGGTGCCTGAGACACAAGGATCTTTTCTGGCAACTGTTCTGTCCACGACCGGGTGTCCAAAAGCGGTGAAGCCAGACGACCATCGGGACGTGGGCTGCGCTTTTAGTTTTGGCGAGGAACTTCGCCGAATTACACGCCGAAAAGAGGAGTCTACTTGCCAACCTTGCCGAATTCTCCAGACACTGGCTCCAGATCGAGGGTGCGCAGGTTCGCAACATCTCCATTTCCTTGTGGCTTGCACCGGCCGACGTCTGAAATACTCTAGGAGCGCTTCAGAGTGCTCTTGCACCAAGCGGGGAAGTCCGAGGGTTGGAGTTCTGGGAATTTCAAGCAATGTTTGTACAGTGACTGTACAGCAGATTTGGAAATCGTGGCATTCTCTGCATTGCTGGCAATCTCGGAATCAGTAAGTTGAGTGTTTTCAACGCGAGTGGCGGGTTCGACTCCCGCCACCTCCCCAAAAAACTGAACCGCACGGCATACCACCCTTGCGGTCACCTTCCCGTGATCGCGACTGCTGGGTACTCGTCACAAGCCGATCAGTTCCAAATCGGAGGATGCCTCCCGTGGGTGGAATAGGGCCAGCCCGGTTTCCTCGTCCCGATCTTCAGTGGCTGCAGTTCTTGGCGAGGCCAACTTGCGAATCGGCTTGAAGAGCTCGGAAGTAGATTGGGCCATCAGATGGAAAGCTGGAGATAATGCGCGCTCCGGTGCCACGCGACTAACTCCCCACCCCCAAACCAACCCCAAATACCAATTCTTCAATGCTCTCTACAGCTCTTTGGCACTCTTTGAAACAACCAACCGCGTTCTCCAACTCGTTGAAAATACACTAATTGCATCACTCCAAATCCACCGCTCCGCGCGGGCCCATGTCCTTATCTGACGGGCAGGGATTCCAATCCACTCACTTGATACCGAGGTCCTTTTCCGTTGGCGCGATTGTCCATAAGGCGAGCACATTCTTCCTACTGGGCCTTAGGAACACGGCAGTGTCGAAGTCGTAGGTCCGTTATGCGCCCGAGCCCTTGGTAGCGTCCGCAATCTCGTGCCCATTCAGCCAAACGTCATCGCGATAGTTGATGCCGCCGAAATGCAGCCATTGCCGCTAGCCCTGGTGCGAGGCGGCAGGTGCGGTGAATTCGGTGCGATACAACCAGCCGCAGATGTAAAGGCTGTCCTGCGCCATAGGCATATTGGTAAACATGGGCCCAATCTCATAGGTGACGCCCGGAATCCGGAGCAGGTTCATGTCGTAATAGGGATCTGGAACGACGCCTGCCGTGGCCCGCCATACCAGCATAGTGCTGAGCACCGGGGGTTTTCAGCCATCCGTCTGTGTGAAATCCTTCCCCGGCAATCGCGTCGCCAGCAGTCTGGAGTTTGCACGCCGACTGCAATTGCCATACCGCACGCAGCGGTGTTGTGGTGCTTGCCCGCAACCTGGGAAGGCAGAGCCAATGAGATCAAGCAGCAGAACAACATTCCACAATGCATTCGTCTCCAGCATCTCTTATTCAAAGCCGCACACTTACTGGAGGTAATTATGGCGGCCTGCCCCTTGCGGGATTCACCCCGGTCTAACTCGGCCTGCTCAGTGGCAGGGTGCGAACCCGCGTTCCGGTGGCGGCAAAGATTGCATTGGATACCGCCGGGCCGATGGGAGGCACTGTGGGCTCGCCAATGCCCGATGGTGGCTCCTCGGAATTCACGATATACACCTCCACCGTCGGCATCGAACTCATGCGAAGCACACGATAGTCATTGAAGTTCGATTGCTCGACCCTACCCTGCTTCAGACTGATTGTGCTGTAAAGAATCGCTCCCAAGCCGAACGCTACGCCGCCTTCGACCTGCGCACGGATCACATCGGGATTGATGGCAATGCCGCAATCGACGGCGCAGACCACACGATCCACTTTAACGCTACCATCCGCAGAGACAGTGACCTCCGCCACGTATGCAAGCGAGGCATGAAAGGAATAATGAACCGCCAGACCCCGCCCTCGGCCGGGAGCAAGTGGCGTTCCCCATCCAGCCTTCTCAGCGGCCAGTTGCATCACCTGCCGGTCGCGGGGAAACTTCGCAAACAGCGACTGACCCATCGGAGCCGGGGCTGTCAGCTGCAGGATCGCCTTGTTGCGCGGATCCTTTGAGAGAAGTTCCAGACGAAACTGGTAAGGGTCTTTTCCGACAGCATGTGCCACATCATCCAGAAATGTTTCGACCGAGAACGCGGTGTGACTGTCACCAACTGAGCGCCATTGATCCACGGGAATGCCGGATCTAGTCGTGTGCAGATCAACAATAATGTTCGGGATGTCGTAGGGGATGTTGCTCGCGCCCGCGACCGACGTGATGTCGATTCCGTCGATGATAAAGCCAGGATCGTCGCCGAGGACTGATTGCCCAACAATGCGATGCTGCCAGGCGATGAGGTTCCCTTGTTCGTCCAGGCCTGCTGTCAGCCTGTGCAGATACATGGGACGATATGCGTCCACGCGGATATCCTCTTCGCGCGTCCACAGCAGCTTCACCGGCGCACGTCCGCCGATGGCCTTCGCTATTTCCACAGCCTGGGACGCGTCGCCTCCGCGGCGTCCGAAGCTGCCGCCACCATAGAGGGAGTGAATGAGTATCTGTTCCTGCTTCAGGCCGGAGATTCGAACGGAGTCATCCTGAACTCCCGAGATATCCCAGTCTCCGGTCCAGATGTCGCATCGGTTCGCGGACAGGCGGACCACGGCGCTTAATGGCTCCATGGGAGCATGGGCCAAATATGGGTATTCGAAATCTGCCGTAAGCGTTCGGGCTGCCCGTGAAAAGGCCAGCGCGCAGTCCCCGTCGCGCCGAGCAATTGCGCCAGGTTGAGATAAGAGGGCTCGATATTCTGAGATCAGTTCGGGAGTGCCGCGCGTTTCAGCGTTGCTTTCGTCCCAGTCGATATGAAGCAGATTGCGTCCGCGCCGGGCCGCACTGAACGACTTGGCGACCACTGCAACACCCGTCGGCGTCTGAACCACATCCGTCACACCGGGTACGGTCTTGGCAGCAGTGGGGTCGAAACCGCGCACCACAGCACCAAACCGAGGTGGGCGCGCTATGACGGCCGTGAGCATACCAGGCAGCGAAAAGTCGCTCGCAAAGACGGCAGTCCCGAGCGTTTTCGCCTTGCAATCGATGCGAGGAAGTCGCACGGCTCCAATCAATTTGAAATTCTTTGGATTCTTAAGCGTTACCCCAGCCGGTACAGGCAGCAATGCTGCCGCTTCCGCCAATTCACCGAAGGTCGCTTGTCGCGACGATAATTCATGCTTGATGATCCCGCGATCCGCTAGGAGTTCAATTTTCGGAACATTCCACTTCTTCGCGGCGGCACTTATGAGCATGGCCCGGGCGGTCGCACCCGCGCGGCGGTACTGCTCCCAGGAATTGGGAATGGAATTGCTTCCCCCGGTTGTCTGAGACCCGAATTGGAGGTTCTTATACAAGGTTTGATCTGCAGGTGCAGGTTCGACGCGTACCTGTGCCCAGTCGGCGTCGAGTTCCTCTGCCAGGATCGTTGCCAAGCCTGTGTGGATACCTTGCCCTGCTTCGCAGTGCTTGGAAATAACCGTCACAACGTCATCTGGAGCGACTCTCACAAACGCATTGGGGGCGAAGGCATGCTGCTCTTCGCCGGCCTGTGCTTTTGCGAATCGGCCACCGCGTTGAGGTAGCCAGAAGCCGAGGACCAACCCGGCAGCCGTCGAAGAACCAGCCTTGAGAAACTGGCGCCGGTCGAGAGCCGCAAACTGAGTGCCGGAGGACATGGTTTACCCTTTGTGGATCGATGCGGCATCGTGAATCGCCGCCCGAATGCGTACATATGTGCCGCAACGACAAATGTTCCCGCTCATGCCTGAGTCGATCTGATCATCTGTCGGTGCAGGAGTCTGACTCAACAGTGCAATGGCGGACATGATCTGCCCAGGCTGGCAATAACCGCATTGAGGGACTTCGAGCTTTTGCCAGGATTGAAGCACTGCCTGAGCTAAGGGCCCTGCGACGCCTTCAATCGTGGTAATCGACTTGCCTGCAACTGAGTGAACCGGCGTAATGCAAGAGCGAATAGCCCGGCCTTCGAAATGCACAGTGCATGCTCCGCAGAGAGCCATTCCACAGCCATATTTTGTCCCGGTCAATCCTGCAGCTTCACGAATAGCCCAAAGGAGTGGAAGATCCGGTTCGACATCAAGTGTGACGTGTTTGCCGTTCAGTAGCAGAGACACAGGCATTGCGGTTTCCCCTCCGGTTGAAGTACAGATCTCCGCCGGCCATCTAATGCAACAGGTTGTTTCAGCGAATCTCTCGAAAAGCTCCCGTCCCACTGATTCCAGGCTGTGGCTCGCTGTGCCTACTGCCCGTACACCAACAACCGAAACGTTCCCGGCGTCATTTCCGGGGGCTGGTGCGGCTCGGAGGGCTGCGGACCGAGGTCGGCTGTCACCGTGTAGACGCGATGCGTCTTTGGGTCGATTTCCATCGTGCGGGCTCCGCGTTCTGTCTTGACGTTGTCGACAACTGTATATCGATCCGGAGAGTCCTCGTGAATGACCGAAAGGGATCCTTCCCCGTTCGAACTGAAGACAATCTGAGTGCCTGGATCGAAACGCGCAGCGTCCACGCCGTCTCCAATGGCAGGGGTTGCCACTACTCTTCCCCTGTCAGTGTCCATCACAACCATCAGCCTGTTATGGCATCCGATGAAAAGCCTGTGGTGCCTGCGGTCGATTGCCATAGCCGAGGGGCTATCTCCAGGCGCAAGCGGCCAACGCTTCAGGACCTTGAGCGTCTTTGAATCGATCTCGAGTACCTCGTTCTTGTCTTCGAGATTGTTGTAAACATGCCCTTCCCCATCTGCAGCGGCGAACTCGGGGCTGCCGCCGAGATCGACCGTTCCAACGACTCTCCCCGTGGACGCCTCGATTACAGATGCGGTTCCATCCTGGCCATTGAATGCGAATACACGTTTCGAACTTGGGTCGTAGATAATGCCGTCCGGCCCCTGGCCAGTCTTGGCAGCCCCAACCTTCTGGAGTGTTTTGAGATCGAATATCGCAACCTGATTGGCTTCACCTTCTGTGATGAAACCACGCCCGAATTCGCGCGCAATGGCAATACCATGCGCTCCTGCAATGTCAGGTATGTCTCCCACAGGCTGATAGCTGTCTGCGTCAACAACCATGACATGTGTCCAACGGGAGATATAAAGCCGTCGTGCCGCAGGGTCCATCGTCAGGTAGTCCCAAAAACCCTCGCCACCGAGAGTACGCCTTGCCAGGGTGCGGTAACCAGTTGAGGTCGCGGCGGCCATGACCGTGCCATGTGGATCCTCGATCACTAACAGCAGAGGGGCCAAGACAGCAGCGGTTGCTAAAATCAACAACCCCGTATAGCAATCACATCTCGCCTTCATATTCTCCTCCTCCGTTTCGTCCTATCGGTTACAAAGACAATTGCAACGGGCATCGCTCGGCAATCTCTTTCTGGGCGCTAGTTGCACGATAAATGCGCCGAGGAGGCACTTCCTCAGCGATGTCGTGAAGGGCTGGTTTTACGGTGTGAGACGAGAGCCAACTAGGAGCAACGCGGATTCAACGGCTCATCTGCTCGAAAAATGATCCGCGAAAGTTCCGGCTCAAGGTGAGCTCGATGCCGTTGATAAGCTTCACGATGTAATCACCATGAAAAAGCGGATGTAGCCCGCGCACTGCGGCTTTACGAACCAGAATTGACCGGTGGATCCGAAGGAACTGTTTGGGGTCCAGAGCGTCTTCTAAACTTTGAATTGTTTGTCTCGCGATATGATCGCGGCCCGTGGTATGCACAACGACATACTTATTTGCTGCCTCAATCCAAAGAATCTGTTCGACGGGCACAAAGACAATTCCATCTTCTTCTTTGATTGCTAGCCGAGTAAGCCAACGCCCCCTGGCCGCATCACCTCCGGCAACAGCATCCCGCGTGCTCAAACGGCGATCGGCGCGCTCAAGCGAGATCAGCAGCCGTTCCTTATCGAACGGTTTGCACAGGTAATCAACTGCCTCTACTTCAAAGGCTTTAACCGCGTACTCGCTGTAACCGGTGACAAAGATGAAAATCGGAGTTGTTTCTATCGCTATCCGGTTAACCAGCTCAAACCCGTCAAGGTCCGGCATCTGAATATCTAAGAAGACCAGATCCGGAGAAAGCGCGCGAATTTGTTCGAGACCTTCCGTACCACTGGATGCCTCACCAAGGACAACCACATCCTTCTCGCCGCCAAGCAATTCGCGCAAATAATGGCGCGCGTGTTGCTCGTCATCGATGATCAGTGTCCGCATGAGTGGTTGGGACGTTGGCATGTAACTCCTTAGGGCGCTTGTTCCCCTCATTGTCTGCCTTCTTATAAGGAATGGAAATGTCGATCCGAACCCCCCCTTGAGGCCGGTCTGTGTATCGGAAAGTGAACTGATCTTTGTAATGGAGGCGGAGCCGGTCCATCGTATTGGTCAGCCCTACGCCGAAGTGTGAAGGGTTTTGAGACGAAGAACGTACAGGCCCATCGTTGTACAAGGTCAAATGCAGTCTGTCACCTAGGTGATAGCCGTGGAACCGGATCTCGCATTTGTGAATAGTGCGAGCCGCCCCATGCCGGACAGCGTTTTCAAAAAGCGGCTGCAACAAGAGTTGAGGGACTTCGGCGGACGTCGCTTCCGACTCGATATCGTATTCCAGCAGCAAGCGGTCACCGATCCTGAGCTTCTCGATTCCCAGGTAAAGATCGGCAAATTCCAGCTCTTCGGCCAAACTGCGGACAGGTTCTCCAGTATCCTTTAAAGTAAGCCGGAGAAGGTCGCCCAACGCTATGACCATGCGACGCGCAGTCGGGGGCTGCTCGATAATCAATCCCGCAATGGCATGTAGCGTATTGAAGAGAAAATGCGGATGTAATTGCATGCGAAGCGCGTCAAGTCGCGCCACAGAAAGCTGCCGCTCCAGATCGGTCGCGCGCATACGCTCCGCCTGAAAATCGAGCCAGACTCGATGACCTTCGATTGCGAGAATAAGCACAATCCCAATCAAAATGTCTCCGGGAAGGAATCTGCCGGTTTCCTCTTGCATGAATGATCTGAATGACGGAGAGTGATAGGGAAAATAAGTCGAGTAAAGTATTGCCCACTGGATGAGCATTACCGCGGCCCCAAGTACCGCGACAATTAGCAGTACTGCGAACAGGTTCCATACTCTTGTTTCTCGGCCGAGTGGGAAAATCGAAGTGGACTTTGACAGAAGAGGTAGCGCCAGTGTCCAAAGAGCGAAGTGCACTGCGTTGGCATAGAGAGCGAAACCAAGAGGCTTGTCACCATCCAGGTCGCTCACCATCAGGACGACAGTGAAGAAGAGGGTTGCGCAGGCCCAACCGATGATCACGAATTTGAGGCGGGTTCTGGTAACCATAGATGCCTTAGCCTTGGACTTCAGCATAGCGCAGATGAATGCACATATGATGCGTGCAACCAAGCCCGAGACGGGCATCCCTTCCGGGAGGAGTAGACGAGCTTTCTGACAGCCGCGATGACCGCACGCCCCTCACGGGACCACGATACTAGACGGATGTGTAGCCTGTAATGAATTTGTCGCCAAGCGAGATTTTCGCGGCGCGAATTGGTGGCGTGATGCTACCGCGTCGGGGGCGTGACTGGATCAAAATCCAGCGGCTTCTTGAGAAGGTCAACAACTTCTCGCGGGAGCGGCTTGTCTGCGTTGGCAAGCAATAGGCTCACCTGCCACAACTGTGTTGTGCTCAGAGTCTTAGCGAAGGCAGGCATACCTGTGAGCCGGATGCCGTTCGCAACCTTCCAATAGGTCTCACCCGGTGGGTCATCACTTACGCCGACGACTCCGTTATCGTGCGGCAACCACAGTTGTGGAGCATCAGGAAACATGTGCGAAGCGAACTCGGAGGTTGGTCCGTTCAGACCATGGCAGGTAGCGCACTGTTGACGGTAAATATGCGCTCCTGCCTCCAAATTAGTCGCATTGCCCTCCATGGGAGGGGTATTCGGCATCTCCCGGTCGATGCGCGCATGGAGCGGGTTGCGAACAATCTCCCTCTCGAAAGGAAATGGAGGATCGGCCACTGCGACGGGCAATCGAATGCTGCGAATGTAGATGGAGCCAATGATCGGAAGTATGAACAATCCGAGGAGTAGACCCAATGAAAAATGCCTCACTTGATATCCCTTTCTTTCGAGCGGCGTGTCAGCAATAAGACCAATTCACGTCATGCAAAACTTAGGCGGGTGATGAGCGGAAATTCATTCCAGTTACAACCCCAGAATAGTAATGGTATTTCGAAAAGGTAAGGTGTTTGTCGCCAGACGAGAATTCCGCGGCGCGAGATGGCCACTCTCGAGCATCCCGCCATATTTCTTTGAATGACAGACCGACCGTATTCGAGTGCGAGGCCTATTTTTCCACGGCCTTCTCCGGCCCTGCTCGCGCCGTCTTCATGGCGGTTGGCGACAATTATCTTGCATTGCCAACTGGATGATCCTACCTTTGCCAGCAAGACAGATCGTCGCTTCGTCATGCTCTCGTGAATGGGAAATCGAGAACGACGAGCGTTTTGCGAATGCCTAGAAGGAGGGACCATGCATTACAAATCTATGCCGGCCTTGGCGGTTGCATCAATGCTCTTCTCGTTCGCCATCGCTCATGCTGCGACTGTCGGCAAGGATGCCCCAGACTTCATTGGAACTGACTCGCTTGGTCAAACCCGCAAGCTGTCCGACTATCGGGGAGAATTTGTCGTTCTCGAATGGACGAATAACGGCTGTCCCTTTACCCGGAAACATTACAACAGCGGTGACATGCAGTCTCTTCAGAAGGAGTGGACGGCGAAGGGCGTAGTCTGGCTGACGGTGTTGTCTTCTGGCCCAGGCCAGCAAGGCTACATGACACCATCCGACGAAAACGCATACATCGCAAAAGTGCACGCGAACCCGACCGCGGCAATTCTGGACTCAAACGGAACAATTGGTCGATTGTACGGAGCGAAAACGACCCCGCACATGTTCGTCATCGATCCATCGGGCAAGCTCATCTACGAAGGCGCACTCGACGACCGCGCAACTCTCGACCCCGACGACATCAAATCCTCGAACAACTACGTGACAAATGCATTGGCGGAATCGATGGCGGGGAGACCCGTGACGATCGCCTCCACTCGACCCTACGGTTGCGGTGTCAAGTACTCCAACTCATCCGAATGACAAGAGCGCCGGTCGGTCATAGACGGAGACTCTTGGAATTGGCGATCCAAACCGGTACTTATTAAAGCGGGGTTGCCTGCCCGAGTTATGACCTGATTGCACCTGAGCGCTCCCGTTCCGAAGGAGCTGCGGCATCGACTGCAAACGTCTCGTGCCTCAGAACTCCGGTGTCGCGCCAAAAACCCAGCACTGCTCGTCACGGAGCCCGTAATGTGACAGGGGAAAGGGACTTAAATGGTTA
>Ga0302192_10002722_pt1 | contig 11079 bp, 10 predicted proteins | sample II_Bog_E3_2_FD_200230 | JGI IMG/M metagenome (GOLD analysis project Ga0302192, IMG submission 200230) | Peat permafrost microbial communities from Stordalen Mire near Abisko, Sweden - II_Bog_E3_2 | ecosystem: Environmental > Terrestrial > Soil > Wetlands > Peat | place: Sweden: Abisko...
AGTCCGTGTGGACAACAGCAACGACTACAAGGAGCGAGCCACAGAAACCAGCTACGAGTGGAACTCATCTGCCTTTAATCCCTGCTACGGTGGGTTGAACGGCAATGTCCGCCTGCATCTTACCGGTAAAACTTATCAAACCCTTCCCCTCTACAGAAACCTGGAAACCAGCGGTATCTATGTCCATGCCTCGAACTTTAATATCGCCGCTGGCACCTGCAGTCTGACCGTCGATTCGCAGGTTAGGAATGAGGGAGAGCAGCAGGTGATTACTCTCGGTGTCGATGTTGTCGATGCTTCTGGGAAAAAGATCGCGTCGTTTGAAGCCGACCCTTCGGACATGGTGCAGGGGCAGACTGACATCATCACGGCACAGGGTAACCTTGCCGGAGTTCACTGGTGGGATGTGAGGGATCCTTATCTTTATGATGTCTACACCACGCTGACGGTGGATGGGAAAGTGGTCGATGTCTGCCGCACCCAAACCGGTTTCCGAAAGGCGGAGTTCCGTGGTGGTGTCGGAAAAGGAGGGTTTTACCTCAATGACCGTTTCGTCTACCTCAAGGGCTACGCGCAGCGGGCCTCGGACGACTGGGCCGGATTGGGACAGGCCTATCCTGACTGGATGCATGATTTTAACGCAGCGTTGATCCGTGAGAGCAATGCCAATTACCTCCGCTGGATGCATGTCGCTCCCCATCCTGCGGATGAGGAGGCCCTCGACCGCTACGGAATCGTCAACTCCTGTCCTGCTGGAGACAAGGAAAAGGATGCCGACGGACGCCAGTGGGATCAGCGCGTAGAACTCATGCGCGACACGATCATCGCCCTGAGAAATCATCCCTCCATTTTCTTCTGGGAGGCAGGAAACAACGGGATTTCCGGTGACCACATGCGACAGATGGTGGAACTTAGAAAGACATGGGATCCCGATGGCGGTCGCGTCATGGGGTGTCGTGATATCAAGGACGATACAGCCGCCAAGAGCACCGAATACTTTGGGATCATGATCGGACAGGACGATGGAAAGGATAAGCGAAAAACGCCTCAGGATATTTTCAGAAGCTACAGTGAGGAGCGACGTGATCTTGCGCCGTACCTCGAGACGGAGGATTTCCGGGAGGAGGCCGCCCGTCGGTTCTGGGATGACTACAGCGCGCCTCACTTTGGATTCAAACCGGGCCCCAACGATACCTATGGGCTGAATTCTGAAACATTCTGCGTAGGAACCCCGGGCATCAACGGCAGGTATGCTAGCGATGGGGCAATCAAGCGTTACTTTGATTACTACAGGAACAGGATCAGTAACACTGATCCAGCGCATGCCAAATGGGCTGCTTACGCCTCGATCTACTGGTCCGATTCCAATGCCGATGGTCGCCAGGATAGCAGCGAAGTCTGCCGTGTGAGCGGCAAGGTGGATTCTGTGCGTCTCCCCAAACAGGCGTTCTACGCCTACAAAGTCATGCAGGCCGAGTCACCCGACATCCATATTATCGGTCACTGGAACTATGCTGACGGTGTCACCAAAACCATGTATGTCGTCTGCAATTGCGACTCGGTGGAACTGTTCGTGAATAACCAATCCAAAGGTAAGATTGATCATCCCACCGATGGGTATCTCTTCCCGTTCCCTTCGATCACTTGGGAGCCGGGTAAGATCAGCGCTGTCGGATATCGGAGCGGAAAGAAAGTTTGCGAGACCGCGATCGAGACAGCAGGAGCTCCGAAAAAGATACGCCTTACCCCTATCCTTGGGCCTAAGGGACTGCAGGCCGACGGGTCGGATGTTGCGCTTCTCGATGTTGAAGTGCTGGATGCTCAAGACAGACGGTGTCCCTTGGATGAAGACCGCATCGACTTCAAGGTGGAGGGCCCTTGTGTCTGGCGCGGAGGAGTCAATAGCGGGATCCCAGGTTCGGTCAACCAACTCTATCTGAACACGGAATGTGGTATCAACCGGGTCTCCCTGCGCTCCACGCTGACGCCGGGAGCGATCAAGGTCACCGCGACGCGTAACGGTTTGGATCCCGCAACGGTGGAGCTGACATCGCTTCCCGTGGAGAACACGAATGGTCTGATCAAGGAAATGCCACAGTCATGGCCCGCTCCAACTCCCACCAAGTGATCATGGGTAGTCATCATGAGTCGGTGTCGAGACAAGAGTCTTGAGAAGAATAGCAGAAATCTCACGCGGGGCTCGCGGGGGCGCACGGAGGAAATAGAGAGAAATTTTTATTTGAACTCGGGCGTGCTCACGCCGCTCGCCCCTCATGGGGTTGCCTGCTGGCACTCCTACCAGCTCCCGCCAGTCGCTGGTTTCCTCCCTCTCCGTGCTCTCCGCGAGCCCCGCGTGAGAATCTCAGAAACTAATCCAGAGTCGATTCTGGTGGGCACAGATATTCTTAAAACGCTCTAGGAGAAGAGGCCTCGAAGCGGAGTTGTTGAATCAAGAGGTAAGTCAATGGGGGCGGGATTGCAAATGGCCCAGGAGCAGCCCTGTTCTGAAAACAGGCGTCCGCTGGAAAGGCTCTCGAGCACGGCTTCGCGCAGACCGGTAACATCGAACCCGGCTTCCTCTCCCTGCCGGTATTCACTGATGAATTCCATGGGAATGTCATGAATGCCCCCCGAGGAAAGAAGGAGGGCGTTGGTTGTTTCCACATATCCCCGTGTATCGCGAAGTGTGGAGGGAAAGCGGGCTTTCTCACCGCTGAGAACCTTCAGGAACTCCGTGTAATTGATATCCAGAAGTTGCTGAGTGCTCTCCTCACGATCCAAGGAGACTCCCATGGAGCTTTCGAGCTTTGCTCCATCTTCCGAGAGAGTCGCCGAGCCGAGATTTCCTTTCACCTGGATTGAGAAGGGAAATTTATTTTCTGAGGCGTGTGTCACCGCGAGGCTGAAAGCGATGTCAGAAGGGAAGCGCCCTTTGATGCAGGCGGTGTCGTAGCTCTCAATGCGGCGGGCACGATAGAGTTCTCCCGTCACCTCGGAGGGAACGGAGAAGGTGTCATGAGTCTCTCCGGCGCAATACATGATGGTGTGAATCACATGGGCCAGCGCATTTGTTGCAGGTCCATCGAAGATCGGAGCCCCGTCAATCGACATCTTTCCGGCCCAGCGGGCGCGTCCATAGTAGCCGTCAAGTCGGGGCCAGCATCCCGCCGCGCGAATCGAAAGGATCTTGCCCAGCACGCCTTCACTGATAAGGCGTTTCAGGGCCTGAGTGGAGGCGGCCCCGATCATCTGAAAGCCGACGTTCACGGTGTTGCGTGGATCTGCGGCGATCAGTTCTTCCAGTTGGCCGAGGAGTGGAACAGGAGGCTTCTCGAGATTCACAAAGAGACCCCGCGCCAGACACGCCTTGGTCATCTCAAGATGAAAGGGGATTGGCGTGGCGATGACCACGGCATCGAGTGTTTCCTGGTCGAGCATCTCTCGATAATCAGCGTGCCAGTGGATTCCCTTGCTTCGGAATTCGGCGATCTTATCCTCTCCGATCGTCGGATCGGCAACAGCGACGAGTTTCGCCAGTCCGGCCTCTGCGTGGGTTTCAATGGCAGCACGGTGATAGGCGCCAATACCCCCGGTTCCGATCAGGCCGAAGTTTACAATTTTTGTCATTCTTGGGGAGAATACTCTCTGGTTAAGGGGTGACTGTGGGGCGGAAAAGCAAGATGTTAAGACGGATGGGGGATTTACTCCATCCTCATTTCTTGGTCTTGATGGTGTGTGGGTTGCTTTTTCAAAAACTGCGATTGACGACACTTTCACTCTTTCATATTCTCACCGACCCAAGTTCCGCGCGGTTAGCTCAGCGGTAGAGCACTACACTGACACTTAAGTGCCGTAAGAGAAATCGATACCAAAAAACAGGGTTTGGTACAATTCCTATCTGTAATACAAAACTTGAGTTTGGTACACTAGTTTGGTACAATCTCTCCCGTGAGCAGACCACACAAAGACAAAGGATCAGCGGGTTTTTATGAAAGGGGAGAGCTTCACTGGTATCGTTTTACCTTCAACGGAAAACGACACTCGTTCAGTACGGAAACAAAAATAGGCAAGGCTGGCAGGGTTACGGTTGAAGCCATGCAGATTGCAGAAAGGAAGCGCGAGGAGATTGAAAAAGGAATCGTGAAGGCCGCGGAAGTGACTTGGGAAAAGGCGACAGAAAAATATATTTCCAAGAAACTTCATGAAGATGACTTCACGGTAAACACTGCAACTACGGCCCGTTATGCTTTCAAGAGCTTCTACGAGTTCTCCAAGATTGAGAACCCGCAGAAGGTAACCCAAGAGATAGTGAAGGATTTTTACTATGATCTACGGGCCAGAATGGCCGAGGCAACCGCTAGGAATTACGCAACAAGGGTTTCTATCTTCCTACGGGATCAAGGCGTAGAAATTGAGCCAGTAAATTTTAAAGGGGATGTGAACCACAGGACAGAAATAGTAGATGAGGGATACATTGATGAACTTTTAGGATGTTGTGAAAATAATGAGGTTCTTTTTATTCTTTATGCTGGTTTTTTGGCGGGTATGAGAAAGAACGAGATAGTTATGGCACGGCCCGAATGGTTTCATTTGGGGCTAAATAACAATTCCTACATCAAAATTCCTGCAAAAGATAATGTTACTGGCTTTATTCCAAAATCCAAAAGGGAGAGAAAAATTCCTATTGTTACAGAGTTTGAACAGTTCCTAGAAAAGTGGCCAGAATGGAGAGAGCAAAAATTTATGATTGCTCCAAACGCCAAGGGAAAGAAATACCGCTATGATTTTAGAAAGCCATTGAATGACTACTTGAAGAGCCAAGAGTTTAAAGATCCAGACGGCAACGCTATTGGATGCTTTTCATTTGGGCCCCATGTCATGAGGCATTCTTATATTTCCATCCTTGCACAAAAAGGGACAGATTTGGCAGTAATTTCAGCTTATAGTGGCGATAGGATCAAGACGCTGGAAACAAATTATATTCACATCAGGCCAAGCAGAAGGCAAGTAGAAGAGGCGTTTGCTTCTTCAATTCATTAAACAAATTAAAAATATAAAACAGCGCCATTATTATTAGAGGGTTTTATATCTCTATATTATTTGCCTCTGATTTTATTTTAGCGATTGTATCTTTTATGGTTTTGTCTCTTAGTTTGGAATTTTCTATAACCTCTGAAAACCCATCAAAGAAATAATCATCCGGATCAGCATACTCAAACTCTTCCCCTCTGTATTCCTTGGGAACATATTTTATTGGGCAATCTACAAAGATAGCTTTAACTCCATATGCGTTTGTATTTTTTATAGTTAAATCCTTTATAGTTGTTATTCCTGAGTCTTGAAAGTTTACAAAACCTTTAAAGGTTCCAGTTGCAACTTTAAGGTTATCGCAGCAATTAAAACTGGCAGATACTATACCTTTCTTAGTATCTGCAAAAAATTCATCTTCGCATTTTCCAGAAAAATAAATTAAAGGCGATAAGTGAGTTATTAGGCTACCTCCTAGGAATACAAAAGTAGTTACCTCTAATGGTTCTGTTACATTTAAACACCAACTAGGGTTTTCTTTAATTAATTCAACAAACTGTTCTCCTGTAATCTTGACCTGACCCCAGAAGTGGGACACATCAAAACTGAAGTTCCGTTGGATTTGGTTGCTTGATGTTGTGGGTGATTAATGGGAACCGAAGCGACCTTTAAGGGGCCTAGTGGCATTGCTATGGATGGGAAAGGAAATCTCTTTGTTGCAGACAGTGGCAACTCAATTATCCGAGAAATCGATACCAATGGGAATGTTACGACGATTGCCGGACAGGCGGGAGTGCAAGGAAGTGGTGATGGACAGGGAACCGAGGCGACCTTTAAAGGGCCTAGTGGCATTGCTATGGATGGGAAAGGGAATCTCTTCGTTGCAGACAGTAGTAACTCAATCATCCGTAAGATTGATACGACTGGGAATGTCACGACGATTGCCGGACAGGCAGGGGAGGTAGGTAGCGGTGACGGGATCGGAGCCAGTGTAACCTTTAATGGCCCCAACGGAATTACCGTGGATGGACAAGGGAATCTCTTCGTTGCAGATACGGGGAACAATCTTATTCGCACAGGTGTGCCGCCACAGCCGCAAATCATCAAATTTGGAGCCATTCCCAAGAAGGTTTATGGAGCCCCTTCCTTTAATCTGACGGCAACAGCCAGCTCGGGACTGCCGGTCTCCTTCACCAGTGCCGATAGCAATGTGGCAACGGTTTTCAGCAATACCGTGACTCTTGTTGGAGCTGGGACTACCACGATCACTGCCACTCAGTCAGGTAATGGAAGCTACTTGGCAGCCACCCCCGTCACCAATACTCTCATCGTCACTCCTGCCACGCAGACGATCAGCCTCCCTGCCATTCCATCTCATACCTATGGGGATGCCGCCTTCCCACTCACGGCCAAGGCATCATCATCCACCAATCAGACAGTCACCTTCGCCAGTTCCAAGACGAATGTTGCGACGGTATCGGGTAACACATTAGCCATAGTTGGGGCCGGGGTGACAACCATCACCGCCTCCGTCACGGCACCCAATTACATACCGGCAACGACAAGTCGTGTACTGACAGTAAACAAGGCCGATCAAACTATCAGCTTCGGTGCCATTCCGTCTCATACCTATGGGGATGCCGCCTTCCCACTCACGGCCACGGCATCATCATCCACCAATCAAACAGTCACTTTCACCAGCTCCAAGACGAATGTGGCGACGGTGTCGGGTAACATGGTCACCCTTGTGGGGGCTGGGTTGAGCACCATCACAGCCTCGGTGCCAAAAAGTGCTAATTTCAAAGCTGCACCATCCGTAAAGCAGGTTCTCAGTGTCGTAGGATTGCCTCAGACGATTTCCTTTGAAAGTGTTACATTGCCTTTAGGAGACAATACTTCACAGACATTTTCAGTACCAACGGGTTTCGGAAAGGGATTAAAATTCATTGCCAATGCCCTTTCGACTTCAGGACTCCCCGTCACCTTCACAAGTGATAATCCAAGGGTTGTCTCCATTAGCAGTAACGGCGTAGGTCATTGCAACGCTCCTGGCAGTGCGAATATCACAGCTCATCAAGCAGGGAATTATAAGTATTCCAAAGCAACATCTGTGACGACATCTATCGGTGTATTTAGTAGTAATTAAAGTGATGTAAAAAAGTTAAAGTATTCACCGATCACCAATCATGGAACAATATAAATCATACTTACAGGATCTTGGTAACATTGGCACAAGAAGAGATGTTTCAAATCGATTTTATCTTACCATACTAACAGTCCTCATTGGTGGATTGTTCTATATTTACAAGGATAAGTCCGACGATCTGGACCATCATCTAGCTAAATTGCTTCTTCCGTTTCTAGGATTAGTGATTTGCGTGATTTGGTATTGGACTCTTCTAGTCTACCGCAAGATTTTCAAACATAAATTTACTGTGCTTTCAGAGATGGAAAAAGCCCAAGGAATTCATCACGCATTTGAATCTGAAAAGCAGCATTCCAAAGATTGGCTATTTGAGCACGAAGACATTTTGCCTATCATTATGGCAGTCCTGTTTTTGATCATATATTCCATCGAATATTTTCATGATATCATTCATATATTTTTAACAATCAATCAATACATTCATATCCCAATTCCTGAATTCATCACTTCTAAATTGACAGAAATTCACGCTGTGAAATAAAGCGCTTATATAAATATAAATAAAAATATAAAGTGAAGTATGGCTATATTTATAATTATAATTATTTCTTTATTGTTCGCTGTTTTTGTAAAAAAACATTCTCACTATAAGATTGACGAAAATGGGAAGACTTATTGTCCTGCAATGCGAGATTATCAAGAAATCAAAAGGCGAAAGAAAGAGGCGAGAATTACTGGAATTGACTCCTTGCAGTCATCACCTGGAACAGGAGTGGCTGAGGAAATCAAGCAGCTTGCATCACTAAAGGAACAAGGACTTCTTACGGAAGAAGAATTTATCAAGCAGAAACAAAAAATCTTGGAAGGATAAATATATGCCTGAAATACTACTCTTTCTTGGGATTATTGGGATTATAAGTATTGCTATTTTAAAAAAAGCTTATAGTTCGCTCGAACTCATCGACTATTGCAGTGGAAAAAATTTTCCGGATGGAAGAATTAATAATTTCAAGTCGTGGATGAAATTTTTTTCCCTCGTAGTTATACTTTCTGTAGCTCCGGAAATTGTGATGGGATTTTCACAGTGGAATTACTTAAATTCCGTCAAGTCGCACTGGTTAACTTCATTTATCGAAATTGGAAATATTGTAGCACAGTGGGGAGTATTCTTGTTGTTGATTTTTTTCTGCTATCTCTATGTAAAAAATCTGGTGAATAGAACATCACCATCTGTTGCATGGAGGGTGATATTACTTTATTGTATAATCACTCTTTGTTGTCTAACAGGAATAGGACTTATCTTTGCATGGATTTTTTCTATGAGTGAATCGAGGGGCCGTGCGAGATCCCAGTGGACTGCATTTCAATCTGGCGCTGCGGATCGTATAAGATAAAAGGCGAATTCACCCATGAGAAGAAGATCACTTAGCTTTGCGGCAGCTCTTGTCGTTGCTGTCGGTCTTTCATCAGCCGCCTTGGCAACTTCCAATTACGAGTATGCTCCCGATGAATATGTGGCGGTGTCTGAAGGTCTGTCACCCAGCGGAGGCTATGCAGTTACGGCCCACGGGGAGGGGACATCTGGATATGAGAATTTCCATCTCTACCTGACCGATGCCGACGCGGGGAGAAACCTCGGAATCCTGGGAGAGATCGGCAAGCCCTTTCTACTGGATACCGGAGCCGGGGCCTATGCCGCGCAATGGTCGCAAGACGCCCGTGAAGTGACGATCCTCTACAGGATCGACAGGCATTTGCCCCTCAAGGCCGTTACCTACCGTGTCCAGAACGCCCGTCCAGAATTGATCGCGGGCCCGTCCGATGCTTCGGATGAGCAAATCCGGTATTGGCAGGAGCATTCCTCGAATCCCGGGCCAAGCCCGAAAACTTTCCACATCGCCCCCGGAAGCAGCGTGAACGCCTCGGTGCCCCCGCTACCTGCTGCGGAATCCACCCGCCCTACCGAAAGCTCCACCCCGCAGGCTTCACCGAGTCCGGCAGAGATCTCCCCCTCCGACACCCATGCCCCTTCGGAAGATCTCGTCTTTCAGGATATGGAATATAGCAAATCCTTCGCGGAAAAAAACCACCTCATCGCCCAGGTCTCCCTCGGTGGCGGTTCTCCATCCCGATTCCGTTTTGATGCCTATCCGGATAGCCGACAGATCACCATGGATGGGGTGACTTATGGAAAGCAGACTGGTGGATACTGGAAAAAATCCCAGGATGGAGGCAAGACAGGAACGATGGTCAGCCAGTCAAAAAATAATGACCTTAATTTTTTGGAAAGCGTGGCCACCGTCTTTTATCGGAAACCGGTTTCCCATGATCCCTCTCAGGGGGCCTACCTTTGGAAAAAAATCAAGGAATGGACAAATGGTGACGCCCAATACACGACATTTCAGCTTTCCAGGGAACATCCCCGTGCCGGTGGAGCCTATCCGGTCTACACTTTCGTCAAATATCAGAACACGCCCGATGGCCAGTTGCTGATCAGGAGCTGTGCGGGGAATACACGGGTTGGAGGTGTGCTGACTCCGTTCACGATCGATTACGACTTTCTCATTCCGGTGAAGGCAACGATCGAAGCGGACAAGAAACCCCCTTCGCAACAAGATGCTGGATCGCTTCCCGCTTCCCCCGCATCATCACCTCCACCCACTGCCACCGAAACATCGCAGGCTCTCCCGGTACACAGGGAGCCGGATGCTCGCCTGAAAACGGCATCCGCCAAGACGCCGTCCCCCTCCAAGCTCAAGCTCTTCGGGCCTCATGACAAATTTCCCAAGGATATCGTGGGATGTGGATTGGTGGGAACCTTCATTCCGATGCAAGAGTCCCCGGAAGCTGGCATCCTTGTGATGGCGCAGGATGACCAGGAGAATCCATTTGCCAGGAAATTTTCTGTTGTCAACAGGCGCATGGGATATCACGTTGGGGTCATGATCCCGGAGGAGAATCGTACCCCACTCCACGCCACGCGCAGCCATCCCCTGCTCATCCTCAGTAAGGGACCGTTACCCGGATTTTATACGGTCAAGGCATTGTAGGATGTCCTTTCGGAAGAAATTATTCCGCTACGAGCCTGCGGCACTGTTGCTCATAGCTTCTTCCAAGGGGAAGGTTTGACCGGACATGTCCTCCTAGTCTTGCTTCGCTTCCTTCGGTCGCTTTGCGCGACGGTGTCGGACATCTCCGAAGGCTGGCCCTTATTGTCAGGGGCTTCTTGATCTGTCGCTCAGTGTGTGGCAAGTACCCTTTCCTGAAGGGTTTTCTGCCGGGTGACAAAGCCGCTGCGAACTTTTTGGAGATGAGTCAATCGCTCTTTGATGCTCATGGAATCCAGCTTCCTGCTAGTGGAATCTCTCCACTTGCGGGATTCGGCAACTGCATCAAAAGATTTAGTCTTGGTCTCCATAGATAAACTCCAATGGGTTTACAATACGTATGGTTCGGTATCCTTGCAAGAGATTGACTGCGTTGAATCCCTTCTCGCGTTCCACATTCACCAGGTGCTTGAAGTTCCAGCTCACGAGGTACTCGATCTGGCCGATGGTGCAGACGGCCACATGACGGGCATCATCGGAGTATTTCGGCGGGAGGATGTTGCGCCCCATGTAGGACTCCGCAAGTTTTTCAGACTCTTCCGTGACGGGCAGGATGCTCTCTTCTGTGAAGGTGCTTTCCAGCAACTCCCGCACCGGCTCCGGTGCATGGGTCATTTCATCGACCGTGACAGCGGAGGTCAGGAAGCGGAATTTGCCGGCATTCATCTGCCTCCAAAGTTCTTGGGTGGCCTCCTTCCATTCATCATCGAAGTAGCCGCCGATGACGGAGGTATCAAGGTAGAGTGTGGGGATGGGCATGGTGTAATGGGAAGCGATAATGTTGTCAGGCTAGGGGAG
>Ga0302192_10002725_pt1 | contig 11072 bp, 10 predicted proteins | sample II_Bog_E3_2_FD_200230 | JGI IMG/M metagenome (GOLD analysis project Ga0302192, IMG submission 200230) | Peat permafrost microbial communities from Stordalen Mire near Abisko, Sweden - II_Bog_E3_2 | ecosystem: Environmental > Terrestrial > Soil > Wetlands > Peat | place: Sweden: Abisko...
ACGGGTCCCGGGATGGGCCTTTATATCTTTCAAATAACTATTCAAGCCCATCACCTTTGAGCTATCAATATACTTATAATGCTGCGCGCTGACAGCAAACCAGGCGGCGACAAAAAAGAATGATAATATGAGCCGTTTCATTTGTTAATGATGGGTTACAACAAGCAGGTCGATATCTTTAGATGGAATGGAAAACCGTTCGCCCATGTGTTTGCTGGTTAAATGGCCTTTGTAAATATAAACCGCTTCGCGCAGGCCGGCCTTTTGCCAAATGAGGTTCTTGAGGCTGCCATGCTCGCCGATATCGACCAAAATAGGCGCGAAGATATTTGTGAGCGCGTAAGTGGCTGTTCTTGCTACCCTGGATGCTATATTAGGCACACAATAATGGATCACATCATGTTTGCGGAAAACCGGGTGCGTGTGATTGGTGATCTCTGACGTTTCGAAACAGCCGCCCTGGTCAATACTAACGTCAATAATGACGGAATTCGGCTTCATTCGGCTTACTGTCGATTCCGACACAATACAGGGGCTGCGCCCGTCTTCAGCGCGCATAGCACCGATGGCGACGTCACAGGTGGTAACCGCCTTTTCTAAAACGATAGGCTGAATAACCGAGGTAAACACCCTGGTGCCAATATTATTTTGCAGGCGGCGCAATTTATAAATGGAAGGGTCGAATACTTTTACTTCGGCGCCTAACGATATGGCAGTCCGGGCAGCATATTCACCAACGGTGCCCGCACCAAGGATAACGATTTCTGTCGGCGGAACGCCGGTGATCCCGCCCAGCATTAATCCCTTGCCCCCAAAAATATTGCTCAAATATTCAGCCGCGATGAGTATCGATGTTGCGCCGACAATCTCGCTCATAGCCCTTACCACGGCAAGCGATCCGCCCTCGTCACGCAGGTGTTCAAAGCAAAGCGCCGTTATCTTTTTGTTGAGCAGTGCGTGCAGGCAATCGGCTTTAAAAGTGGATAGTTGCAATGCGGAAATAAGCGTTTGCCCCGGCTTCATCATTTCGATCTCTGCCAGCGTCGGCGGCGCAATTTTGATAACGATATCCGCTTCGTATATTTTTTTGGAATCGTAAACTATTTGGGCGCCTTGTTCGCTGTAATCTTTGTCCAAAAATTTAGCGGCGAGCCCGGCGTTACTCTCCAGCATCACATCGTGACCGTTATTGACCAACAGCGCGACAGACAGCGGAGTCAGTGGGACGCGGTTTTCCTGGAAGGATATTTCTTTGGGGATACCAATGTATAGCTTGTGTTTTTTGTTTTTTACCTCCAGCATCGACTCCTGGGGCTGCATCATCGCTTGTTTGGCGATATCGGAAAACCCGCTTAATTTCCCTGAACTCATGTCATCTTATTTTCGGATGATGAAGATAAGTAAAAAAACGGATTAAGTATAAATTAAATCTTTTCGGCTAGTATTTGCCTTGTATCATGGCCAGTAACCTCAATTTTTACACGCACATAGTGTTCGGGCAACAGGTTCGGTATTTTCTCGGGCCATTCGATAAAACAATAGGCGCCCGAATAGAAATATTCTTCGTAGCCCATGTCCAGCGCCTCGGTTTCATTTTTCAGGCGATAAAAATCGAAATGAAAGATTTTAATATCTCTTCCCTGGTATTCGTTGACGATGGAAAAGGTGGGGCTGGTGACGGGTTCAATTACTCCTAAATATTCACAAACGGATTTTATCAGTGTGGTTTTTCCGGCGCCCATTTCGCCATAGAAGAGGAAGATATGGGCGTTTTTGGCGAATGAAATTATTTCGGCAGCTATTTCCGGCAGTTTTTCTAATGACTGAGCGTAAAAATCCATGTTTTAAATAAAACGCGTGGTGGCCAAAAATGGAAAAGACTTACGAAGTTTTGAAAACTTCGTAAGTCTCATTCTACGTCAAAAGTAAGAAAAATCTTTTATTTCGGCCCATAGGTTGCAATCGGTATCAGCATTTCCTCCAGCGAAATGCCGCCATGCTGGAATGTCTCGTTATAAAAATTAACGAAGTGGTTATAATTGTTCGGGTAAACAAAATAGCTGTCTTCCTTGGCAAAAACAAAACTCGAGCTAACATGCAGTTTTGGCAGCATGGCATCATGCGGGTTGCGGATATGAAATACTTCTTTTGGGTTATAATTCAGATTTTTACCCTGTTTATAACGCAGGTTGGTATTAGTGTTCCGGTCGCCCACTATTTTGCTGGGGTTTTTAACGCGGATGGTGCCATGGTCGGTAGTAATAACCACCCTCACTTGTTTCTGTGCCAAAAATTTCAGCAGGTCATACAACGGCGAATGTTCAAACCAGGATAGAGTTAACGAACGGTAAGCCGCATCATCGCTTGCCAGTTCGCGGATCATCTGCATGTCGGTACGGGCATGCGAAAGCATATCCACAAAGTTGTAAACCACCATGTTCAGGTCGTTGTTCATCAGGTTGTTTACCGACTCGTTTAGTGCGCGGCCTTCGTCAATATTCAATATTTTATGATAGGAGAACTTGATATCCCTTCGCAATACGCGCTTGATCTGGTCGGCTGCAAATTGACCCTCGAACAGGTTTTTCCCGCCTTCATCTTCGTCATTCTGCCACATTTCCGGGTACCGTTTTTCCATATCCAAGGGCATCAGGCCCGAGAAGATGGCATTCCTGGCGTATTGAGTAGCTGTAGGCAGGATGCTGTAATAAGTATCCTCCTCTTCCAGCCTGAAATATTCAATCAAAATGGAATTGATGATCCTGAACTGATCATATCTCAGGTTATCTATCAAAATAAAAAATAATGGTCCTTTACTGTCCAGGTGCGGGAAAACTTTCTTTTTAAATAGCTGCGGCGACATTACCGGCCCGTTTTCCGGGTTTTTTATCCAGCCCAGGTAGTTCCGTTCAACAAACTTGCAGAATTGCGTGTTGGCTTCGGCTTTTTGCAGGGTCAAAATTTCATGCATGCCGGCATCTTCCAGCTGCTGCAATTCCAGCTCCCAGTAAACTAGCTTTTTATAAACGTCCACCCACTCGTTAAAATCCAGGTTGTCGTTTAGCGTCATACCCAACTGCCTGAAATCCTGTTGGTAGGCCATGGTGGTTTTTTCGGTAACCAGGCGTTTGTTTTCCGTCAGCTTTTTTATCGTGAGCTGGATCTGTTTCGGGTTCACCGGCTTGATCAGGTAGTCGTCGATTTTCGACCCGATGGCGTCTTCCATCAAATACTCTTCCTCGTTTTTTGTAATTAAAACTATGGGCACATCATTGTTCAAATTTTTTATCTGCGACAAAGTTTCCAGCCCGGTAAGCCCCGGCATGTTCTCGTCCAGGAAAACCAGGTCGAAATAGCTGTTTTTAAAGGCATCTACAGCGTCGGTTCCGTTGGTTACGGTGGTCACTTTATAACCCTTTTCGGTTAGAAATAATATATGAGGTTTTAACAGGTCGATCTCGTCGTCGGCCCAAAGTATAGTGGTATCTTGCATGTTAAGTTAATTAGTGGTTGGAGATTAGAGTTTAGGAAAAGTATGGATGAATTTAACTTCACGCAACTAATCTCTACTCAACTAACCTCTAATCTCTGACAATAACCGCAAATCACGCCATTTGTTATTGATAATTAGTTACATTAACAAAAATTAACAAATACACGACAGGGTTGTTACCTTTATTTTACATTTTTGCCCCCACTAAAACGCCTTGAATAAAAAGAAGATCATAAACGACCCGGTTTACGGCTTTATCAGCATCCCGACCGAGCTGGTGTTCGATCTTATACAGCATCCTTATTTTCAGCGGCTAAGGTATATCAAACAATTGGGAATGACGCATTTGGTTTACCCTGGTGCGCTGCATACCCGTTTTCATCATGCCCTTGGCGCGATGCACCTGATGGGTATGGCGATTGAGACCCTGCGCAATAAAGGTCATCAAATTTCGAACCACGAAGAAGAAGCCGTCATCATTGCCATTTTGCTGCATGACGTGGGGCACGGGCCCTTTTCGCATGCCCTTGAAGAAAGCATTGTTGAAGATATCTCGCACGAAGATATATCCGCCATGCTGATGCAAAAGCTGAATGTTCAGTTCGGGGGAAAATTGACGATGGCGATCGAAATATTTAAAGGAAGTTATCATCGGGAGTTTTTACACCAACTGGTTTCCGGTCAGCTGGACATGGACCGGATGGATTATCTGAACCGGGACAGCTTTTTTACCGGGGTTTCTGAGGGGGTGATCAGCTCCGACCGTATCATCAAAATGCTCAATGTAAATAACGACCAGATCGTTGTTGAAGAAAAAGGTATTTACTCGGTTGAAAAATTTTTAATTGCCCGCCGGCTGATGTACTGGCAAGTTTACCTGCACAAAACGGTGATCGCTGCCGAACAGTTGCTGGCAAGGATACTGAAACGCAGCCGCGAACTTGCGTTATCGGGCGAGCAGCTTTTCACCATGCCAGCGCTCAATCATTTTTTGAAAAGACCTATAGGCCGGGATGATTTTATGAACGGGGATCATCACCTGGAGGCCTTTGCCTTACTCGACGATACCGATATTATGGCCGCAATAAAGGTATGGGCAAGCAATGAAGACCCGGTTTTGGCTAAACTGTGTACCGATATGGTGCACCGCGACCTGTATAAAGTGGATATTACCAATGAGCCGCCAGACAAAAAGTTTATAGAAGAACTGCAATGGAAGGCGATTAACCGTTATGGTATTACTGCACACGAGGCCACGTACTTTGTTTTTGAAGATACCGTGCGCAATAATGCGTACCGGCCGGGCGATGGGGATATCCGTATTTTAATGAAGGACGGAAGTATTAAAGACATCACGGCAGCCAGCGATAATTCGAACCTGGAAGCTTTGGCGCGAACGGTTAAGAAATATATTCTTTGTTATAAAAAAGAGCTGGTTTTGTAGTCCGAAGTCGGGAAAGTCCTAAGTCCGAAAGATAGTTTGGGTTCGGAGTGATACGCGTCCGTCTTTCGGACTTTTCTGACTTTCGGACTTTCCGACTTTCTCCAATAAATAATTAAATTTGCCCGATGCAATTTACCGCACATGAATTAAGCTTGATGCTAAACGGAACTGTTGAAGGTGATGCTTCGGTTGCGGTAAATCAACTGGCCAAAATTGAAGAGGCCCAGGCAGGATCATTGACTTTCCTGGCAAATCCCAGGTACCAGCAATACTTGTACACTACGAACGCATCAGTGGTTATAGTAAATAATGACCAGGCGCTCGCCCAACCAGTCAAGGCGACGCTGATACGAGTGCCCAATGCATATAGCGCCATTACGGTATTACTGGAAAAATATAATACCATTAAATTAAATAAAACCGGTGTTGAGCAACCCTGTTTTATTCACCCTTCAGCTAAGATCGGCGAGGATGTTTACGTCGGTGCTTTTGCCTACATCGGGCCAAATGTTACCATTGGCAATAACTGCAAAATTTATCCCAATTGTTTTATTGCGGATGATGTAATTTTAGGCAGCAATGTGACGTTGTTTCCGGGAGTAAAGATTTATTTTGATTGTGTGCTGGGTAATAACGTGATCATCCATTCGGGTACAATAATCGGGGCCGACGGATTTGGCTTCGCACCGGCCGGCGACGGGACGTATACAAAAATAAGCCAGATAGGCAATGTGTTGATCGAGGATGATGTAGAGATCGGCTCTAACACCACAGTCGACCGGGCAACGATGGGATCGACGGTTATCCGAAAAGGTGTAAAGCTGGATAACCTGATACAAATTGCACACAATGTGGAGATAGGTGCAAATACTGTTGTCGCGGCGCAAACCGGCATTTCCGGAAGCACCAAGATCGGCGAGAATTGCATTATCGGCGGGCAGGTAGGCATTGTGGGTCATATCACGATTGCAAAAGGATCGCAGATACAGGCGCAATCCGGGGTGAGCAGGACCATAACGGAAGAAGGTAAAAAATGGATGGGCTCACCGGCATTTCCATTGAACGACCACATGCGTTCACAGATCGTGATCAACCGGCTGCCAGGACTTGAAAAGAGAATTAATGAACTTGAAAAAATAATTACGGAATTGAAAAAAAGTCATTAGTCATTGGTCATTAGTCATTAGTCATTGTGTTTATTTACCGCTGGCTAGTCACTAATGACCAATGACCAATGACCAATGACTAAAAAAGATGAATGTAAAACAACGTACTATTAAGGCGCCGGTTTCGGTTTCGGGCACCGGGCTGCATACCGGCGAACGTGTAACGATGACCTTTAATCCTGCGCCTGAAAATCATGGTTATAAATTCAGAAGAGTTGACGTGGAAGGTCAGCCGGTTATCGATGCTGATTGTGATAATGTAACCGATACCTCAAGGGGCACTACCATTTCGCAAAACGGCTCCAGTGTAAGCACGATTGAACACGTGCTTGCTGCTTTAGTTGGCCTCGAGGTAGATAATGTACTTATCGACCTTGACGGCCCGGAAACACCGATCATGGATGGCAGTTCGATCGAATTTGTTGACGCGATAAAAGAGACTGGTTTACTGGAACAGGACGCAGACCGCGAATATTACCATATCCCCTACAACATTCATTATTCAGAGCCCGACCGCAAGGTGGAGATGGTGGCCATGCCATTGGATGACTACCGTTTTACCTGTATGGTTGATTATAACTCGCAGGTTTTAGGCAGCCAGCATGCCAGTATCTCTACCATATCGGAGTTTAATAAAGAAATCGCTTCCTGCCGTACCTTCTGCTTCCTGCACGAGCTGGAGATGCTTTTAAAACACGACCTGATCAAAGGCGGTGACCTGAATAATGCCATAGTGGTGGTGGACAAGGAAGTAGATGAAGAGGAATTGAAGCACCTGGCCAAAATTTTCCATCGCCCTGATATAAAAGTGGCCCCACAGGGTATTCTAAATAACATTGAGCTTCGTCATCAGAACGAACCCGCAAGGCACAAGCTGCTGGATATGATCGGCGATTTGGCATTGGTGGGCGTACCGCTGCGCGGCCATATTATGGCGGCCAGGCCCGGGCATGCGGCAAACGTCGCCTTCGCCAAAAAAATCAAAACGCTGATCAAAAAGGAAAGAAGCCGCAAGCATGTCAAAACGTATGATCCTAATATGAAGCCTGTTTATGATGTTACCCAGATCATGAACATCCTTCCGCACCGGCAGCCGTTTTTGATGATCGATAAGATTTTGGAACTGACCAAAAGCAATGTGGTGGGATTAAAAAATGTCACCATGAATGAAGACTTGTTTGCAGGGCATTTCCCGGGTATGCCATTATTCCCTGGTGTGTTGCAGATCGAGGCAATGGCGCAAACCGGCGGTATCCTGGTATTGAACACCGTACCCGACCCCGAGAATTACATCACCCTGTTCCTTAAAATTGAAAACGCACGTTTTAAGGCCCCTGTTGTGCCGGGTGACACCCTCATTTTCCACTGCAGCCTGATAGCGCCGATCCGCAGAGGTATTGCCCAGATGAAGGGCATCGGCATGGTGGGCGAGCGTATTGTTGTTGAGGCCGAACTGATGGCGCAAATTGTAAAAAGACAAAAAACTGAAGAAGCATGATCCAGCCCCTGGCTTATATACACCCGCAGGCCAAAATAGCCGATAACGTGGTGATCGAACCGTTTGTAACCATACATAAGGATGTTGAAGTTGGCGAAGGCACGTGGATTGGCTCCAACAGCACCATTATGGATGGCGCGCGCATCGGCAAAAACTGTCGTATTTTTCCGGGTGCAGTTGTTTCAGCACCGCCACAGGATTTAAAATACCGCGGCGAGCAAAGCACCGTAACCGTTGGCGATAATACGGTAATCCGCGAATGCGTAACGCTTAACCGTGGCACCGCGCTGGATAAAAACACCACCACCATCGGCGCCAATTGCCTGCTGATGGCCTACGTACACGTGGCGCACGACTGCGTCATCGGCGATAACGTGATCATTGCCAACTCCGTTCAACTGGCGGGCCATATCAATGTGTATGATTGGGCCTTTATTGGCGGCACCTCTGCCGTACACCAGTTTGTAGAGATCGGCGCGCATAGCATGATTTCGGGGGGTTCGCTGGTACGCAAGGATGTACCGCCATATACCAAGGCTGGGCGCGAACCCCTTTCCTATATCGGTATTAATTCGGTGGGTTTAAGGCGCAGAGGCTTTTCGGCTGCGTCGATCAACGAGATACAGGAGATCTACCGCATCATCTTCCTTAAAAAATATAACGTTACCAAAGCGCTGGATATCATCGAAGCTGAATTTAACCCCACCGTCGAACGCGACGAGATCATTAACTTTGTGCAAAACTCGCAGCGGGGTATTATGAAGGGGTTTGGCAATTCGTGAGTGGTTCATGGTCCATAGTTCATGGTTCATGGCAGCTACAATTTAGCGTACCATGCGACCGGCTATTCGCTGTAAGCCTTCCGGCTATGAACTATCAACTATGAACCATGAACTATCAAATCCTCCTCCAAAACATTGGCCGCCGCTTTAACCGCGACTGGATTTTCCGGGGGGTTAATTATACTTTTCAATCCGGCAGTATTTATGCCATACTGGGGCCAAACGGGTCGGGGAAGTCCACTTTATTACAGGTTTTAAACGGCAGTTTGGGGCCGTCGGCCGGTACCATCAGTTATGCTGATGATGAAAAACCTGTTGATGTGGAGTCCGTTTACCAGCATTTGAGTATTGCCGCCCCCTACCTGGAGTTGATCGAAGATTTTTCCCTGAGTGAAATGATCGATTTTCACTTCAAATTTAAAGCATACAAATCCGGGCTTAATAATGAGCTGGTAACCGACATCCTGGCGCTGCCGGGCAGCAAAAACAAACTGATCAAATATTTTTCATCGGGGATGAAGCAACGGTTGAAGCTCGCGCTGGCCTTTTGCTCGGATACGCCGCTGCTGATGCTGGACGAACCAACCTCCAACCTGGATACCCAGGGCGTCGACTGGTACTTAAGCCTGGTACAAAAATTTGCCGAGAACCGGCTTACCATCATCTGCTCTAACCAATTGCACGAATACAGCTTTTGTAACGAATCGCTGAATATTAGCGATTATAAGCAGAAAGCTTAAAGCTTTTTTTGCCTTCGGCTTTGACGTCCCTGCTGTGTCAGTGAAACAGTGTGCCGAATGAAACAGTTGACACAGGTGACACACTGCCTGTTGTAAATGAGATACTTACGCAAAATAGGTGACACACTTTGACACAGCGCGCCACACTGACAAGATTTTGTCACCGCTTTTAAGGTCGATAATCCCTGGATTTGCCTGTCACCACTGGCCGACTTTTGACTTCCCGCTTAAGACTTTCGACTTAAAATAAGGGCGGGCCAGGAGGCCTGTGCTGATGAATATCGGGATCATATACTGCAGGCTTTTTCGTTCAATTCTTTTTTGGCAGTGTCCGCAGTTCTTTTTGTTTGTAATTATTTTATCCCCGCCGGGTCTAACCAAAAAGGTCGGTCCCGGCGGGCGGGGATAGTTAAGTCCTTTTCTTATTTTTATTTAAAATTTTTCAAAAGCATGCATTTTCTTACCACGATAGGGATCACGCTGGCGGTTATCGGCGCCATACTGATGTTTATCCTGAAACAGCCGCTGAAAACCAGCGACAAGCTGCTCATCGCCATATTGGTGACCTTCGTAGTGAAATTCAGCTTTGATGAAGTATCGCTGATCACCGGGAGCCAGTTGTTCAGCTCGATAGCGGCGGCATTTGGTATGAGCACCATCGTCACCTGCGGCTGGTATATCAAATACATTACCGACACGAAAACAGGCTTCGGAATAAAACAACTCTATATCTATTCGCCACTGGTTGTGCTCATAGTCGTGCTCCTGGCTTTTTTCCCGTCATGGGTTTCGCAAACCGGGTCAACCGGTTACAATATCGGGTTAATGAGCATACTTTGCCTTGTTCTTTATTATTTCTGGTTTTGTATCGATATGCTTAGGAAGCACCAGAAACTGATCCGCGAAAACTATTCGGGGGCCCCGGGCAGCATTACCGTAAACTGGATGATCATTATTATTGCGCTGCAGGTCGGGGAGTTTTTGCTCAAAGGTGTCCTCGCAAGGTTTATTACCAATTACGACAACACTAATATATCCATTGTCACCAACGAATATTGCTTCATCATCATGACTTTCCTGTTGGTGGTGCTGGGTATCTGGCAAAAGGGCATACCTGTTTTTATCCCAAGCAGCGAGGATATTTCCCAATCCGCTTTGCAGGCCGGCGACCTGAAAAGGTATCAATTGAAGATCGAGCAGTATATGGCTGAACAAAAGCCATACCTCGACCCGGAACTAACCATCGAAAAATTAAGCGAACAGACGCGTATCAAAAAGCTGCTGCTTTCGCAAACGCTTAACAAAGGTTTTAATAAGAATTTCTTCACTTTTATCAAGGAATACCGGATCAATCACGTTGAGGCCGAATTGAAAAATAAGGTCAATGAAGAGCGCACCATTATGGATATTGCTTATATGAGCGGCTTTAACAGCAAAACGGGTTTCAACCGTGCTTTTAAGGAAGTAACGGGTAAAACACCGACTGAATACCTCGAAAATTAGTGTTAAGTCAAATGAAAATAAGATGGTATATTTGAGTATACAATAAAAGGAATTGATATGTCTACGGTTAAGAAAGCAGTTCAAGATACTTTGCATGCAGATGTTATAAGCGATAAAGTTAGAAACTACGCTGATGAGCCTTACTTTGTTAAAAAGGCAGAGAAAGCTAAAGAATTTTTACGCCAGCATCCTATACCTGAGCGTTACCTAAAAAAATAATCCGCCGGGATAAGCGCCCGCCAACTCAAGCGTGGACTGTATCGGACACCACTGTACAGCGTGTTCGTAGAAATAGTATAAACAGCAGGGCGTAATATATCTGTATAAGTACTGCGGTATTATATTTTCTTGCAAATTTAAAGTTATGCTTTAAAAATATCAAAGTTGAACTTTAAAAATGTGGAAATTGTCATACCCTCCCTCGCCGGTTCAAGCGTCCCGCTTGA
>Ga0302192_10002733_pt1 | contig 11053 bp, 10 predicted proteins | sample II_Bog_E3_2_FD_200230 | JGI IMG/M metagenome (GOLD analysis project Ga0302192, IMG submission 200230) | Peat permafrost microbial communities from Stordalen Mire near Abisko, Sweden - II_Bog_E3_2 | ecosystem: Environmental > Terrestrial > Soil > Wetlands > Peat | place: Sweden: Abisko...
GAGCAACACGACCCAAACACTGCGCCAGATGTGCCCGATTGGATTCATAGCCCTCGCCGAACTGGCAACGAGCAAAAAGAGCCTGGAGCAGATAAACGCAGACCGGGCTCCTAAAGTGTTCTTTGCCTCGCTGCGAATTGTACTCAATTCTCACGAATTGGTTCGGCGCTAAAGGCGCGTGTAAATGGCATCCCTGCGGCAAGGTGGACTGCTCTGTCAATCGCATCTGCTGGCAGTTCACCGCGGGAATGATTTGGACCGAGGATGTGCCGCTTGGTTGGAGTCGGAGTCGCACAAGTGAACTGGGCGAAATGGTCGAACATCCAAAGACAGCTCGAACGTCTCTATAAGGGCCGCTATCAGGATTCGCCGAAGAGTGCCAGAGAGCGGGTGTTAGTCACTCTATTCGCAGTCAAGTTCTACTGTTCAGAATTCTTGACGGAAAGAGGCACTATATCCAAATGCCGGGCTGCGTTTTTTGGTAAACCGAAATCTTGCTCCATTTATGATCCACGAACTGTTACCGTGCCTTACTGAAACCGCTTCTGGTAGCCATCCGTGTTGCGTAGTTTCAGTAACTTACCATCGGCCTTCGTACTTTCACGGCGGTAAGACGGGTTCAAATCTCGTCTCGGACGCCAAATCTAATCAACAACTTACGTTTAATTTGGCGAGCCTTCTTCATGTAACGGTATGTAACGTTAAGACTGGTGCTGCGAATTTCCTGCCCTCAGCATGGATTTGGGGCACGATCATCAAGAGAACCTTCCACTGCCCGTGCCGTTTCCGTGCCGTTAGCGCTGCATTGCATGGAATTAGCCGCGTTAGAAGCCATCTGCCGCAAGCTAACTACATAAAACTACGTTGAACGATGGTTTCGAATCCCACTCTCTCCGCCAGTTTTCTTTTGCAGAATGAATGAGATCCAGTTTGCGCGCAGGTCCAAAAAGGTCCAATAAGCTCGAAATCGAACAGTTGGCCTCGTTCCGCTCTCTCACACCGTCTTCTTGCTGAGCAATAGGCTTACGACCTTGCTGTTGGCTTTCCGCTGACTCTCCGCCACCGAATCGCCATAGACGTTCATCGTGGTACCGATGTCCGCGTGCCGCATGAGCGCCTGTTGGACGGAAATCGGAGCTCCGGTTTCGTCCAGCAACGTCCGATAGGTATGACGCAAATCGTGCCAACCGATCGGACCCAGTCCAGCCGTTATTCCTCCAGGTCGAAGGTGCCGCTGCTGAATGCCCCAGCAGCGATAAGGTAGTCGTCCATCCATGAAAGGACTCGCGAAAACCCAATCCGTCGGAGCACCGTACCGAGTCTGGCGATGCCAACTCAACAGGATGTCGGCCAATCCGGGGTCGAGAGGTAGATTCTTTTTCGAATACTTCGTTTTCACTTGATCCACGTGTGCAGCGACCACTGCCCGTCGGACGAGCAGCGTTAGGTTCTCCCAGTCCAAGTCTTGCCACTGCAGTCCTATCAACTCGCTGCAGCGTAAACCGAGGCACATGGCAAGCACGACCATCGTTCGGTAGGGCTCTCCTTCGATCTGCGCGAGGAGCTTGTTGAACTCCTCGACGGTAAGAACACGAGGTTCCTCCCGACGCTTGGTCGAACCCGGTATCTTGACGAGTTTCATGGGATTGACCTGCACTTCGATTAAATCCCACAGCATAGCGCAATTGAACAAGACGCTCATTAGGTTGCGAATGTGCGCCTGGCTCTTCGGGGCGAGCGGCAAGTCCTTGAGCCATGCACGCACGGCAAAAGGCTTGACTGTAGAGATGGAGTATTGTGCCCATTTGGGTTTTATGTATCGCCCAAGGTAAGTGCGGTACGCAGCCTGTGTCGAAAAGCGCTGAGGCATCTCTTCCGCCATGTAGCGGTCGATCAGCGCTCCGAAACTGATAAGCCTCCCGTTGGGGTTGTCTGGATTTGCTGCGAGGCGCATGTATTCGGCTGCTCGCAGTGCATGAGCATGGGTCGGGTATTCTGTCACACTCCCCACGATTGCGCTCTTGCGGCTGCTCTTGCCGTCCGGATTCTGTTCTCGCCAGCGGTAAACCCATACGTTTGGTCCATTGGCGCGTGGACTCGGCTCCACTCGCCCGTATTGATAACGTGTCCGCTTCATGCAGTTTCCCTTTCATGAAGGCGGCACGGATGGCGATCTGAGATTACCTGAGCGCGTAACCATGCGTCCAGTTCAGAGATGAAAAATAGCCAGTGATTTCTGAAGCCGTTTCCTGCGGGATGGGCCGGGATCCGTCCCTCTCTTGCCCAATTTTGGGCGGTCTTCGGGCAGATACCAAGAAACGCCGCAGCTTCTCTTGCCCGGACTGGATGCTCGGGGACGGCGGTCGTGGAGTGCTGATTTAAACGAACTGAATGTGGCTCAGTTACGCCCGACGACCCATGCCGCACCAAATCGAGAATAATTGCGCCACTTTGTTTGGGCTCGCGTTTTGTTCGTCTCAAGTCGTACCACCACAATTCCAGAAACTGAGATCTGTGCGTCGGCTGTTCGTTTGTTCCAAGGCTGCAAATCTCGCCTCGGCGGTAAGAACCGCCGATGTTAAGCAATTTGCTTCAGTCCTTCAGCGGTGTCCAACAACTTCTCGTCCGCGTGATATTCCCGCCGGGAATATCAGACAGCAGCAAACCGATTTCACCTCACATTCTCCTCGCGTAAATCACTTTCTTTAAGGATGGAGAAGCGGGAGGTTTCAGAAGAACTCCCAAGGACGCCACGACGCCCTGATCTGCCTCGTCAGCAGGCACTTCGACGCAGACCTGGGTTAGATCGTGCATACGCGGCGCAGCCACCAAAACGGGATCACAGGGCCCCGCTGATTAAGACTCTGTGCGTGTGGCGCGTCCGAGTCGCATTTGCCGACCAATCGCCCTCCGGGAAAAATCCTCACTCGAAGTGTCGCGCCGAAGGGCGCGATCTACGGGGTCAGGACGTCATGTTCGTCTGTTATTCCTGCCAGGAATATCACGCGGACGAGAAGTTGTTAGACACGCTGAGTGAGTCAGGTTACGTTTGCGTCAGAAGCAGCCAATCTCGACGGGCTGCGGGAGGTGCAAATGCCACGTTGGTTCCGAGTCCGTTCCATCTGCCGAATCGAGCGCCTTCTTCAGTCGAAGCGCGTGCGTCCACTCACAGTTGTTCTTGCCCTGTTCTTCCTCATTCCTGTGGCGGCGCTGGCACAGGGTTCACCGTTCGACACGGGCTTTACCGCTATCCAAAGTCTTTTCACCGGCACCATTGCAAAGGTTGCAAGTCTAGTGGCGATCGTGATCGGCGGCTACGGTTTCGCCCACGGCGAACCCGGCGCAAAGAAGGCCTTGGCTGGTGTTGCCGCCGGAACCGGGATTGCCGTCCTCGCCGTAAACGTCCTGAGTTGGCTTTGGGGCGTGTAGGAGGCCCCGCCCGCCAAGTTCAACAGATGCTGAACGAGTCCCTTATGCCAGACAACAAAGATCAGAAGCATCGCACAAATCGAGTCTTCAAGAGCATGCATAAGCCGCTCACCTATCTGGGCGTCGAGCGCACTCTGTTCTACTTCGTCTGCGTCGGCGCGGTGGGATCCTTCAATCTCTTCAACTCTATCTTGGCCGGCATTGCCGTGTTCATTGGCGGTTTTGCTTTCGGTCATTGGGTAACGAACAGCGATCCGGCGTTTCTACGCATCCTCGCAAAGTCTGAACGCTATAAATTGCGCTACGACGCTGCGAAACAGCAAGTCCCCCGTGTGGAGGTTGTGTGATGCTTCGTCTCGACAAAATCATCAAGCCGTGGAAAGAGAGCGCAGCTCTAAACGACCACATCAATCTCTATGGCTTCTGGAATGAGACGACCTTCCTCACCAAGAGCGGCGATGTAGGGATGGTACTCAGTTTTTCCGGTGTGGACTACGAGAGTCTTGACCGGTCGGAACAAGAGTATGTAGTGAAGCGGTTAGAAGCGGCGCTTAAAGCGCTTGGCCCAGGCTTCCACGTCTACCAATATCTCTTCAAGTCGAATCGCCCTGACATCCCATTCGCAACGTATGACGACCCTGTCGTGGATGCAGCGATCGATCAGCGGCGAAAGTTCTTCGAACGGAAGCGCGACCATCTTTATCAGGTTGAAATCTTCTACTGCATTCTGCTCGAAGGTGCGCGCTCGAAGACCGGCGTCGGGACGGCCCTAGCTCGCCTGTTGCGCGATCCAGATGGCGCGATTGCCGAACTCAAAGCTCAGTTCACCAGCGACAACATGAAAAAGTTGTTGCGGACGCATATCGAGCGCGATCTTCAACGACTTGACCAGCACGTCCAGGCATTCGCTCGCCAGCTAGCAGACTTCATGCAAGTCGAGGTCTTGAATCAGCAGGGGCAATTCACATTTTTCCGCCGCTTGCTGAATTACGACGATTGGCGCGTTGCCGGCATACCGCAGTCCACGCGATTTCTCGACTATCAGGTTGTCAATTCCGACATTGAAGCGGAACGCGATCATCTGAGGGTAGGCGATCACATCGTCCGCGTGCTGACGATGAAAGAGGCGATCACCGAAACGAGGCCCTTGGTCCTAGACGCGCTTCTGAAGATTTCTGCCAACTTTTATGTCGTCACGGAGTGGACAACGCTTCCTGCGGACAAAGCCCGAAAGGAAGTAAACAAGCGCCGCCGCCATTTCAATATGTCGAAGACAGGGTTTGTCTCTCAGATGGGCAACGACGCCACGCAGACGAACCCGCGGGATGTGTTGGTAGATGAGTCCAAGCAGGCCGACATTGAAAATCTTGGGGATTGCCTGCGTGCCTTGGGTGACGGCCAATCGCTTGGTGGTTTTTCGCTCACGATTGTGCTCTATGGCCGGGCGTCGTCCACTCAGGCAAGAACGGAACTCGATCAACTGGTGGCCGAGTTTACGGGCGTTTTCACGAATGCAGATGGCAATCTGTTCGCGGAAACCTACAATCAGCTGAACGCTTATTTCGCAACGTTGCCGGGCAACTACGCGCTGAACCTCCGCCAGTTGTATCTGCTGAACTCAAACTATGCGGACTTGTCCTTTCTCTTTACGATCCTGCCTGGCGAGAAGACGAATGCGCATCTCGGTACGGAGTACCTGGCCGCGCTTGAAACCGACAACAGCACGCCCTATTTTCTTAACCTTCATAACGGCGAGATCGCCCACACCCTAATTCTCGGGATGACGGGGAGTGGGAAGACCACCCTCTTACGGATATTGGCTGACTTCATTCCGGACCACGATCGCATCGTCGTCATTGAAGATACTTCCGAACTTCACATCCAGAAGCCGAACATTGTGCCGGCAGAATGCCAGACGGACACGTTCAAGGCCAACATCTCTTTCGATGATCTTTTGAAGTCCGCTCTTCGCTGGAGACCGGACCGCATAATCCTGGGCGAAGTACGAGGAGTCGAGGCGCGAACGCTACTCGATTCCTTCAACACCGGCCATGCTGGTTCGCTAGCGACGATTCATGCGAATTCCGCGGAGAAAGCACTCCGCCGGTTCGCCAATCTGGTCATGCGCAACCACTCGCAAACCACATTTTCCGACACCGAAGCCGAGATCGGGGAAGCCGTTGACTTTGTCGTCCACGTGGAGCGGCGGCCCGGGCGCCGCATCCTCCGCGAAGTGCTGGCGATTCGTGGATACGACCGAGACGCAAAACGCTTTCTGATAGAGCCAGTTTTCGAGGTGAAACATGCCACAGCCTAATACTCAGAATGCAACCGTCACAGCTGCTGAATTTCTCACTCGTTGCTTTGCTCCGGGTGAGACCATCGCTCTGTTTCTGCGACGTGAAGTCCCTCGCGCGACGATTCAGAGAATCGTCCAATTGGAGACTGCGCTCACGCCTCGTTACCTCGCCTGGCTCGCACATGAGAACCTTGCTGGCGCGAACGTCTACGTGGCTGCAAATCCCCTTCGCTCGGACAGTCGCAGACGCACCAAAGAATGCATCGCTGGAGTACGGCATCTTTATCTGGATTTAGATACCGATGGAGAGGCCCGACTCTCTTCGCTCCGGGCCTCGGACGCGGTTCCCCCGCCGAATGCTGTCCTCTCGACATCCCTCGGTAAATACCAGATCCTCTGGCGAGTCGATGGCTTTACCTTCGAACAACAAGAAAGCGCACTGAAACTGCTTGCGGTCACCTTTGGCGGCGATCCCGCTTGTACGGACTGCAACCGGGTCCTCCGTATGCCTGGATTCCTCAACTGCAAGTACGATCCCGCGTATCCCGTGACGGTCGAATATCCCGGCGATTCCACTTGGAATTGTGATGACTTCCGGCTCGATGTTCTAGCCGCCGATGGCATCGTTCCAACCCATCCAATCACAGCGCGAAAGCGTACCTCGAACCACACCCATTCCGAGCACGATTGGGCATCCTTTTCCCTGACGGAAGCCTTGGGCCTCGCGCCGCCAAGAGAGGAGCCGGGCGCAAACAGCATGCGCAGTTCCTCTTCGGTGTCTTTCTCTTCCATCACGTGTTCGGCCGCGGAGAGCAGTTTCGGGAGCTCGATCAGCGGGGGGATGCGCTTTACGCCTTCCTCCCGCAGGAAGGGTCCGCCTTCTTTTTCCGCAAAGCGCAGCGCGCCCTGACGGGCCTCATCGTCCACCAGCAGCAGGAAGTCGATTTCCCGGAGCGTGCGCGGCGCTCCGCCTTCGCGCTCCGCGCGCCTGCGTTCCATGCGGCGCATGAGCGCCCGCCCCCAACGGTCGGGCGCGGAGTCGCCGATAGCGCCGAACATGGGCGTGTCGGCCGGCGTGTGAAACGGGCCGGGACCAATCTGCAGAGCTGGCTCCAGAGAGAATCGCGCGGGATTTTCCAGCCATGTCTTGTCATATTCGAAAGTGGCGCTTTCCTTGTTCTTGCGCGTACGGGCCCACAGACGCCCCATGAGGTGCGGGACGCCGTCGAGATCCACGTATACGAGAGCCTCTCTGTCCATCACTTGTCTTTCGTGCGTTTCGGGCTGGGCGCCACGCGAATACGTTGCGGCAGGTTTTCTTCTTCGAGCTGCAGGCCCACGGGATCGTTCTTCGGCGCGGCGAGATCGCCCAGCCGGTCCGCCATACCCAACACAAAAAGGACCGTGGCGTATATCCCGATCGCGACGCCGGGATCGCCCTTTTCAATCTTGACGAGGGTCGTGCGGCTGATCGAGGCACGTTGCGCCGCGATGGCCGCGGGGATGCGTCGCCTCCGCCGGGCGTCTCGGATGTCGCGGCCGAGCTTGCGCAGGGCATGCCTTACCGGGAGTGGCATTACGACGGATGATCGACTGGTCCTCATACTTAATGTCCAGACTAATGGTCACTAACAGATTTAATGTACATTATTATGAACGTTAGGTCAACCTGGAGATCCGGCCCCCTTCGACTCCAGGCAACAAGGGCGCTTATGCGCTACGTTGTACTTAGGGCAAGCGCCGCACATTTTCTGACGTACTCGCAACGGTGAAACCCGATGTGGGAGTATCGCAATCATTGCCTGATGCTAAATTGTTTGAGTGATGGAGGCTCAGGTGCCCCAGCGTGAAGTACGGTTCGAAGGACTACGGGAAGAGGCGATTCTTGAGCTCCCAAGGGAGACCGTCGAGCAGCTAATCCTGTTGGGTGAACCGATTGTGTTTCGAGTTGGCTCAGCCATGCTTCTCGGCTCTTTTAGCGTCAACTGCAACCGCCTTGTAGTGGAGTTGGCCCAGATCGAGGGCGGCGGTGAAGGTGTGCTGGTCTCTCTGGCTTCGCTGGCAAGACGATATGCCAAGTTGCATGCATTGTCGGGTGTTGAATGGATTGTCCACGCCGTATCTTGTGCGAAACCAAGTCTCAAACTACGACGCGTTCTCGAACGTCGAGGATTTGTTGTCAAGGAGGTTTCAGGAGTCGGCGAAGCTTTCTATCTTGTCGACTCGCTGGAATTAGAAGCGCCTGGATCTGCCCAGCGAATACATGCCTCTGGATTTACATCAATACCCATTTGCGCAACATCCACCAGTGTCGGCGGCACCCAACTAATTAAGGTGCCTTCTGAAAAATCAATCCAAATGTCCCAGGGCGGAACATTGTTCACATCAAAGAATCCGTTGGAACTGTGTTCTCCAGCACCACAGGCCAGGTTCTCGTTCGGGTTGTAGAGCAGCAGTCGTCCGCCCGCTTCATTGCCGCTGCAACCCTTGGGCGAAATCTTGCTCATCAATTGTGATCGTTTGGCGACAACTTCAGCCACCACCTCAGCCCATAGCGAATCCGTTCTAATCTCACTCAGATCGAGATCAGGCTTCAGATTGGCACTCCTTAGACGATGCTCCAGAGGGCCAAGCGAATCTCGAATCTGCTTGAGCAGTGCCACGGCCTGACGCCACTGCTTGGTATTAACGACCTTCCGACGGAACCATCCTCGGCTTGCACGCACACGGGCTTCCTGCAATTGCTGTTCGGATTGGGCGTACAGAGCACGACGACGGCGTATCGCATCCGAACCTGCGTGGTTGGCACCCGCGGGCCGATTCGCGCACCACGCAATGGTTTCCGAGAGAGACCGTTTGAATGGTGCTGATTCAAGATCCAACATTAGAGCGATTGTAGCTCAGTGTATAATTCCGAGTCCGATGGGGCGACAGATCCAACTAAGTATCCTTCCGGCTGATGCGAATGATTTGATTGGGGCCATTGGCTCAAGGGAGTTGGTTGAAGTCGCTGCCCGTTCCGGCAACTCTGCTGAACCACAGCCCCTTCAGTCCATCCCAGACGACTTCCGAGATTTGGTTTTATGGAGTCGGCGTTTCGCTCCCACGTTGAAACGTAGGTATATTGCGGCTGCTAATCCGCCGTATTATCTGGCGGACGAACAGACGGAGCCGATTCTTGAGTTTTCGATTTCTGTTTTAACCAAGTGGGAAGGCATTCCAGCTCTGACCCAGGGCCGCATCTACGGTGTCTTCGATGCAAAGCCTCCTGAATTTGAGAAATGGTACGAGCGAATTGTCAGGTACATCCGAAAGAATTGGCGCAAGAACCCAATTTCGTGGATGGGTGGATACGTGGGACCAGCTGCAAGCGAATGGTTTGATTCTGGAGGTTTGCTTCTTCCGACCTACGTTCCCCCAGCGACAAGCGACTGGTTGCGGATTCTAGGTAAGCAGCGTCCGATTCCCACGACGAAAAATCTCATGGTTGTGCCAGGCGAGAGAGTCAAGTTCAGTACGCACATAAATGAGCTTGTTCGGTTCAAGCTGCACGAACTCACAGATATGAAGGAGGGCGTAATCCGCGCTATTGATCAGCATGGCTACTGGATCGAAGGCGGTACACTCGCCGAGTACTTGAAGGACACATCGCCAGGCGCTGACGCTCAGTCCAAGGTCCAATTCATCGAATTCAAACGCATTCACTGGATGCAAAGGGCGTGAGATACACCTACTTGTTAACTTCCCATGGGCTCATTGACTGGGATCCTGAAAGTTAGGGGCCGGTTTAGAACAGTTGAGCATATGCACGGCTGCGCGAAGTGAAACTCGACGAAGTTACTCAAACAGAAAACGTTGCGAACTGTCCCCTTGTCGTCCGTATCGCAACCAAAGCACTAGCCAGTGGAAGGGATTCTTTACCGTCGTGGTGAAATACCTCTCGGTAGGGCACGAGAGCTTCAGTCCGCTCCCCATCAAATGGCCCTGAGCGTCGAGGTCATCGCAGGGAACGAACACAGACGCGAACGTTTGCTCCTTCGTGGAGCAAATCGCGCGTAGCTGGACACCGAGATCGCGCTCAAGCCCTTCGGAATAACGCAAAGCGGCATGTTTAGCAGCTTTCGAACTACGCTCCCTCACCCAAAAGTGACGACCCTTGTCTATGAGCAGGTCGCCCTCCATCAGCCAGCAGATTGTCGTCGGATAGTTCTGGCCTGAAAGGAATCGCCTGAATTTCTCTTCCGCAGCGGCTAGTGTCAGCGGCGGATCAGTATTCGGTTCCTTAGCGGCTTTCGATCCGGTGAAAACGTAAGGTTTGAAAACTTCTAAAGGCGGTTCAATGCCATTATTGGCCGAGCGCAAAGCCTCACGATACTCGACGGAGCCACAATCGGGGCACCGCAAAACCGCCTCCACAAATTCCGGGGGCGGGAGATACGAGTGCGCTTCGATATAGTGCGTGATGCCGCCCGGCGCGACGTAGACAACGCCACTGCCAGGTACAAAAATGTTTTCCTGTGACCAAATCGGGCCAGGAGACGGAAGGCCCGCAAAAAGACAAAGGGAACAGGACATCACGCCTCGAAAACAGTACTGTGGATAAGCCGCCCGAGTTTGGTCAGCAATTGCCTTCAGTTTCGAGGTCACAGTGCTCTTTACAGCGCCGCTCGTGAATGGCTGTGGGTGCTCTAGCCAGCCGACCGCACGCAGGGAAACCGACCAATTGTCGGGATCGAAAGGCCCGCCATGATAACGGCAGACATCTAGATCTGCGATGTACACCATATCGCGCTCTCCTTTGCAGGAGTATTCTACGGGGTTTTTAGTCCCAAATTCGTCACTTGCCGAGCGATTGAGGGGCAAGCCGTTGAAAATCGCCTCGGCGCTCGTTGCGCCGTGCACGACGGCGCACGCACTATCCCGCTGCTTTCTCAACCAAGCCCGTTTTTGGCGAAATGAAGAGAATTCGGGCTGCCCATTTCAGAATCCGCCAGCCCACGGCGGCGCCGGCGAGGATCGTGAACAGCCACAACAGGATCGTCGGCAGATAGAACACAAACGCCGTCATCGAGGCAGCGTATTCACCGAATCCGTCGAGACCCTCGCGGGCGGCGATCTTCAGCTGATACAGCGGACGCCAATTGAGGCCGAAAACTTGGGCATCGGCTTCAGCGCGCAGCGTGATGTTGATGGCTACAGTTTCAACTTGCTTCGACAGCGCCTCGAATTCTGCTTGCCTTTCCTCGATCGCTCCGCGGACTTCGTTCAGTTTATCGCTCACTTCGAGCGTGTCCTTCACGGTCGCAGCCTTACGCAGGATTCCGA
>Ga0302192_10002743_pt1 | contig 11033 bp, 7 predicted proteins | sample II_Bog_E3_2_FD_200230 | JGI IMG/M metagenome (GOLD analysis project Ga0302192, IMG submission 200230) | Peat permafrost microbial communities from Stordalen Mire near Abisko, Sweden - II_Bog_E3_2 | ecosystem: Environmental > Terrestrial > Soil > Wetlands > Peat | place: Sweden: Abisko, Stordalen...
GTCACAATCACCAACGCCTTATGCTGTCCGTCCAGTGCCTTGCGTAGTGGGCTTGGCCGATCGGTGCTGTCCGCCGATGAGCCATCAAACAACCCGATCTCGGCATCGCTGCCCAAAGGGCCGAGACGGCCGCTCACTCCAGCGGACTCTGTAAAGCCTGCATCGAAGAGCGGCACGCCGCCAATCCGGCGCCCATCGATATCGAGAAACGTTTCATCCAGGTCGATGCGGTTGATGCGAAACGATTCCAGCTTCGCCTCAACCCCAGCCAATCGTAGCTGGCCGGCAAGCCAGTGCGCAGATTGTCCGTCCACTTCGGTCGCGGTGCGATGGATCCCCTGCGCGTCATAATCGCGGACTACTTGAGCTACACGGAGCTGTGCAGCCGCCTCTTCGGGATTTGCCAAGGCAACTCCAGCTCGAAGCGGCCGCGCCGCATACGTCAAACCCAAGACTCCAGAAGAAATCAGCAGACGACGACGGGTGAGCATGTGCAGTACCTCATATCTTCAAAACCTGAAACGGATATCAGCCTGTCACAAGAAGCGCAAAGATCGGAGTCGATGTCTCATTGCTTCTGCGCAACCTGGATCGCTCTCGATTGTGGAGAAGTTGCCTTGCCCGCAAGCAACCGCTCCACCTGGGCTGTCACTCCAGACTCGAGGGCATGATTGTCTCCGCCTGTTGCCGGACCCGCGTATCCTGTGTGAATTGCTTTCACCAGTCCGTCTTTCCCAACGAAGAAAGTTGTCGGCCAGCAGTCAAGGTTCTTCACGTGCGGAAACCGCTCACTCAATTGATCGGGCGTCCCCGCGAGCAACACTGGATAGGTAATGCCGTAGCGCCGAATCACCGCGCGCAACCGCACAGGATCCGGCAGTTGCGAAGACTCCTCGAAACCGAGCTCCACAATTTCAAGTCCACGGCTGTGATACTTGCGATAAAGCTCTTCAAGAAATGGAGCTTCATCCTGGCAGTTCGGGCACCAGCTGCCTCCAATCGAAACCATGAGGGCCTTGCCCGCAAATTCGGAGTCCTCACTCGAAACCAACTTGCCGTTGAGATCGGGAAAACGGAACTTCAGCGGCTCATCGGGATTCTTCAGGTACGTGTGATGCAGCGGGTCGTCAGTGTTTTCCAGGGCGACGGTCTGCAAGGGTGAAGCACGATGAGCCGTAAAAGTCTGAATCGCCCCACCGTGCGCTGCCGTCTCTACTTGAAGTGTTCCGTCGGGCTGCGGGCGCAGCACAACAAAATTCGGGCCAGCCGCCGTAAAGTGGCTCACTGTAAAGGCGCCATCGCGCCAAATGCCATAGAGGTTGCCGGTGTCGCCATCAATCCGTTCGATCACCGCATTCACTGAAGGCCCGACTTGCCGAATCCGAAGCTTCCAGGTGTGCTCTCCCTTCGCTCCATTCTCGACGGCAACATCCCATTGAGCGGCGAGGTGGGGCGGGTTCGCATCCGCAGCGGGCAATTTTCCATGCAATGCAGCCGTCACAGGCACACTGTGCCCGCGGCCTCCAAAGGTACCACTCAGGGTCCCATGTTCGAGCGTGGCGTCCAGTGTATTTGCGTAGTAATCGAAATGGAGAGTCAGATGCCCGTTCGCATAGCTGCCGCTCGAAGCCGCGGATTTCTCTTTTCCGTTGATCAATGCAGCCCGAACTTGATCGCCGCTTCCCGCAACTTCAAGGCGGAAGGGAACCTCGTGTGCGTTGAGCTGCGCCGCGCCGATCCAAATGCCCGCCGGCGAGTCACCCGCATCAACACTCCTGGGGGAGTCTTGGGACACCCCAGTTGCGGCGGAGCAGGTCAGCAGCGCGACTGTGGCAATGGTTGAAAAGATCGACTTTGGGCCTCGGAATCTCATAGGTAAAACCTTTTCAGCGGATGAGTCCTTGGTGGATACCTGAGAACGCATCGAAGTCAACACATTCGAAGCGGGGGAAGATCTTTGAGGGGGGAACGACGCTTCAACAACAGGAACTGGCCGGCGTGTTGGGAGGCGCCGGACAAAATTCGGTCCTGTGGAGCATCGTCATGAAACTAGCCTAGCATCGATGCATGATTGTCCGCAATGCGCAGCAAAAAAACCTTTCTTCGATATCTACCCCAAGAGAACAGTCAGCACAATTTCTCCCGGTTTGCACATTCATTTCTGTCTTTATACGATGTACGCATGGCTACCAAACAGTCTTCGGTCGATCCTAGCTCTCTTGTGGAGAGCCTGGCGGAGTTTCGCTTTGAGCTGAGAAAATTCCTGCACTTCAGCGAAGAGGCCGCGTCAGCAGCCGGCCTACAACCTCAGCAGCACCAGCTCCTGCTGCAGGTTGCCGGCGCGCGCGAGGGCACCGCGGTGACGATTGCTTACGCTTCAAAGCGGCTCAGGCTTCGCCACAACAGCGTGGTAGAACTGGTGAATCGTTCAGTGCGCGAGGGGCTGCTGGTGCGGGTGCAGGACACAGAAGATTTGCGGCAGGTGTTGCTGCAAATTACGCCGAATGGCAAGAAGCTGTTGCAGGCACTCTCAATTGCTCACGCGCGGGAACTGACTGTCCTGGCGCCCAAACTTGCGTCGGATTTGCAGCGCATCAGTTCCTTCCAGCGCAAATACCGGTGACCCTTAACTCGACACAAACTTCCGGTTTTGGTGGGCACAACGAGCCGTCAAGTTTGCAGCGTTCGAGAAAGAAATCGAAATCCAGTCTTGACACGATTCTCGCAATATGTCTTAATACGACATATGCAGAAGTCAATGTACTCCCCGGCAAACCTCATGCCCGCTTCCGAGCACGCATCCTGTTGTTCGTGTTGTTGACCCTGCATATTTCCTCGCTTAATTCACGGTAGCCTTGGCCTGAGCCGTCTTTCCGGTTTCGTTGTGGCGTGCATCTGTCGCGACAGACTGAAGTCGGCAGCATTCGCCTGAGGAGCCCCATTCATCCTGAGCGCAATTGCCATTGAACGGCTCTGTGTGCGCAGTCGTACGCTGCAAAACATCACGAAGATGCGCTTGTCCACGACACAAGATGCATCGACTTCGGGACGCAGTACACCTGCGCACACAAAGCCGCTCAAAAGGGAATCGGAGCTCATTGGCCGTTTTTCGCGCGATCAGAGACTGGTCGTGTCTATGGAGGCATCAATGTTCGCAGTACATCTCTCATTTCGAGATCCCGTAAAGAGAAGTTTTCCGCGCTTGCTGGCGGCCCTTGTCGTCATTTTGACCATCTCAGCAGTTCACGCCCAAATTGTCGAAACCGGGGTCATTACAGGCATTGTGAAAGACAACACCGGTGCGGCAATCCCAAATGCCGAGGTGGTTGTGTTGAACACCGGCACGGGGCTGAAGAGCAACACGAACTCCGATTCACGAGGAATCTACGTGTCGCCGCCACTGCATCCCGGCGACTATAGTGTCGTTGTTGAGGCTCCGGGCTTCAGCAAGGTGGTTGAGCATGTCAGGTTAGAGGTCGGACAGCGTGTCAATGTCGATATCACTCTGGCCGTGGGCACCAATGCCGAGACCATCGAGGTGCAGTCAACGGGCGCAGCACTGGAAACAGAGAGTTCGAGCGTTGGCAATCTCCGCACCGAGCAGGCGGTCAAGGACCTTCCCTTGAATGGCCGGAACTTCGCGGAACTTGTGGGCCTCGGCGCGGGCGTTGTTCCGGCCCAAAGCCAGTTGGCCAGCGTTCCTTACATTCAACAACGCGGGCCGGCGGCCTATGCCTTCAACGGGCTTCGCTATCAGGAAAACCGCCTGCTTCTGGATGGTATTGGAAGCAACGATAACCACAACGGACTCGGCGTTGTCATCTTCCCGCCAATCGATGCCGTGCAGGAATTCTCGGAGGAAACTACGGACGCCGATGCTCGCTATGGCCGCGGGAGCGGCGGCACCATCAACCTGGTCTACAAGTCCGGAACAGACAAGTATCACGGCGAGTTATTTGAGTTTCTCCGCAACTCCGCGCTGGATGCCAGAAACTATTTTGACACCGCCGCCAAGCCGCCATTCAAGATGAATGAGTTTGGCGCAACTTTCGGCGGCCCGCTCTTCTCCAGAAAAAGCCCCAAGACCTTCTTCTTCGGGGATTACTCTGGACAGCGCACCAACCAGGGACTGACCTATGTTTCCACTGTTCCGGATTTCACTTTGACCTCCACAGGCTACGACTTCTCCGCTTATGCGCAAGCAATCAAGAACCCCCATACTGGAGTTCCGTACGCCAAGAACTTCATTCCGCTGGGCGATGTGAATTCGACGGGCGCGAACATTCTGAATCTCTACCAGAAATATGCGTCACCCAACATCAAGGGCGCGACGACCGCCAACAACTTTCTTTATAACCCGGCCCACACAGAGATTGAGGATGCCTTCGACGTAAGGGCTGACCATCAGTTTTCGAATGCGGATAGCGGCTTCCTCCGCTATAGTCAGGCGCGAGACGACATCGGCCAGCCCGGCATCCTGCCGACTCCGTTGGTGGGAGCCGTCATTAGCGGCCCTGCGCAGGATCCTTCGCATCAAGCAGTTCTCAGCGAAACTCACATCTTCTCTCCCACCACGCTCAACACGGTTCGATTCGGGTGGTCTCGATTGTTTGTCTACGTTACGAACTTCGACGCGGGATTGAATCTTCCCACACTGCTCGGCATCCCCGGCGTAGAGGTTCCGGGCGATCCCAAATCCGATGGATTGCCGGTTATGACATTCAAGGGCTACACGTCGATTGGGGACCCTGCAAATAGTCCCACACAGATCGGAACGAACAATTATCAAACCGACGACAATGTGAACCTGGTCCGCGGCAAGCATTCGCTGGACATAGGCGTGGAATTCGTTCGCCTGCAGTACGATATGTTCCAGACCAACGCAGAGCACGGCAGCTTGACCTTTGGCTCAAACTACAGCGGGCTGGCTTGGACCGACCTGCTCTTTGGCGCGCCCACGAGCGGCACCTACGTGTTCCAGCACGGCACACGCGGCTTCCGGCAATCCGACCTGGCTTTTTACGTGCAGGACAACTTCAAAGTCAACAACAGACTCACCGTCAATGCGGGTGTTCGTTATGAGAACTTCCTAGGCTGGCCGTGGACCGAAGTCAATAACAAGATGTATGCATTTGTCCCTTCCATCTCGACGACTGCCCTGGAACAGGTGGGAACGCAAAGCATTCCGAGAAGTGGCGTCAAGAACAACGGGCTGAACTTTGCGCCACGCGTGGGTTTTGCCTACCGGATCCGTTCCAAGACTGTCTTCCACGCAGGTTACGGCATTTACTATTCTGCGCCGAATGTCGCGAATTCGTCCGGTTTGTCGGTGAACGCTCCAGGAGAGGACTACTGGGCTTTCAACAACTCGTCTTCTTATGGAGCCGCCGCCCCAAACGGCAGTGCTTTCAACTATGTTTCAAATGGATTCGTTCACACCCAAGCTACTTCCGCCAGCGCTTTGCCGTCAGGACTGCCGCTCTATGCCACCAACTTGAATGCCAATACGCCCTATAGCGAGCAATGGCACGCGACCGTCGAGCAGGAGATCCCCTATTCGACCGTCCTCAAGTTCGCGTATGTAGGAACCAAGGGAGTTCATCTGGACGATTTGGTGGATATCAACGCAGGCTCGCCGGGGACAACGAGCGTTACGGCAAACCGTCCTTACGCGTTCTTCTCTCAGATTTATCAACTTCAGACCAACCAGATTTCCAATTACGATGCGCTTCAAGTCACGGCTGAGCGCCGGGCGCATGGCCTGAGCTTTCTTGCCTCTTACTCCTACAGCCACGCTCTCGACGAGGGCACAAGCAGTCCCGGCGCAGTGGTCAATCCCTACAATGTACATGCTGACTACGGGAATTCGGACCTGGACATTCCAAATCGCTTTGTCGCCAGCGCGAATTACGAACTTCCGTTCACGGGCCACGGGATACTGGGACATTTTGCGCGGGGATGGCAACTGAACGCCATTCTGAATTATTCCGATGGGCTTCCATTTTCCGTTACGTCAAGCAGCGGTGTGGGGGACAGCCTTACGCCACGCGCGCAACTGGCCCCTGGGCATGGCAACGGATCGCTCCCGAGCAGCAAGCGCACGCTTTCGAAGTGGTTCGACACCTCTGCGTTTGTCAGCATTCCGTTGACTGGGACGCTTGCCAATGGGCAATGGGGTAACTCCGGCCGAAATATCCTTCAGGGTCCGGGTACGAAGAACGTGGATTTCTCAGTCTTCAAAAATACACATCTGACCGAATCGAAGGTCTTGCAATTGCGTGCGGAGTTCTTCAATCTCTTCAACGCTCCGCAGTTCAACAATCCGTCTGCCACTGCCCCTGCCCCTGCTGCAAGCAGCACTACGCTGGTGCCGAATATCACTCCGGGTTCAGCCTATGGAACCATCTCCTCAGCGGGCTCGCCCACTTCGTTTCAAAGGATCTCGCGTGAGATTCAACTTGCGGCCAAGATTACCTTCTAGGGACCTTTGCCGTGATTCCAGCCGCGCCGATTGTCGCCAGCTTAGGCAGGTCCGCCCGCATAGCCTTGCTATGCGGCGCCTGCCGCAATGCAGCTATGCTGACAATAGGAAAAACGGCGTCGTGTCGATGTCCGGATTGCAACTCGGACGAGAGAATTCCACCGATGGTGAGCAGTTACCTTCGTGCCCATCCGGCGGCTCGATAGACTTGAATGCCGAATTCAGTTCGTTCCGACTCGCGGGCGACGCATGCGCCATCTGCGCAGGTCGCACTCGACCTGTCTGGTATGAAAGGGTTCCAACCACAGCGCTGTCCTGCTCGCCGCATCCAAGCAGTTCATCAAAACCAGCGAGAACAATTACGCATCAATTCCGCAGCCGATCTCTCTTCACGCAGCCCCTTGAAGGGCGCACACCTTAGTAGGCCCTCTCTTGTTCTGCCAGGCCCCGAAATCGCTCCGCCGAGGCATTGGGTGTCGACATGATCCCATGCATTGTGCGCAGGCAGAGGCCTGCACCGCTTCGGCATCTGTTGAAATCGGCACATGCCTGACACCCACGGCAGTATCTGGCCGAATAGTAACCGCCCCATGTCCAGGAGCATTGTTGACAACCCATGCTCCCTGACTGTGCGGGTTTGCAAAGATGACCAGTGCAGGCCGGGGGTATAGAGCCGTATTTCACGGCACCAGTCATCAGCGGAATGAGGAGGCCATAGCCGGAAGAGTCAGTTTGTTCCCCCCTTTCTCACTTCCTGGGGATGTAAATGAAAATGCTCTCGGCTCCAAGACCCCGCAGAATGCGCAGAACCGTGTCGAGATTGGGTGTGATTACACTTCGCTCGATCCGGCTCAAGTGGCTGCGCTCGACGTGCGCGGATCGTGCAAGCTGGAACTCGGTCTGGCCCTGGCGGAGACGCATCGAGCGGATGGCCGAACCAAAGGGCGAAGGTAACTGATTACGTCTACGGGGCGAATGACAATTGTTGATAAGAGAGAGTTCGAAAAAACGGGAATTCAGGGGAGCGTGGCATCTGCGGCAGAGATCCGAATGAAGAACAAACTGCCGGAGCCCGCAGGAAACACAAGTGAAGATCATGGCGAATGCCTCGTGTAGGTTGTGTTGGGAAAGGTGGGGGCGAAGTGCGGTTGGCCGCTGATGGTTCTACCTGAGAAGCAGGTGTGCCAAATCGGAGTGGAATTCTTCGATCGGTTTCATACCCACTGGGTCTCCAGAACAAAAAGCCCGCTGTTCGCAACCTTGTAAAAGGCGCGAATAGCGGGCCGGATTGGTTGTTACTTCAGGTTGTGCAGTTCAGAGTCTGGCGCCAAACGCTGTGAAGAGATTTGTGCACCTGCTCTTTCAAAATGGGTGATAATCGTGAGCATACCGATAGCAATCGGTGAAGAGGAGGGAAGTCAGAACTCCCGCTTTAAATCTTGTTGGCGCGGACACAAGTCCTTCATATTTCAGCGGTTGATAGATGAGCTTATGTGCTTTTGCTATGAACGCCTTAGCGCAGCCTGTCCTCAGATGTGCTCCTGCTGGGCTTTTCAAAGTCGCAAAAAGCCAGAGCATTCGGCTGTTAACCGAAGGGTTGTAGGTTCGAGTCCTACCTGAGGAGCCAATTTTCATTTTGGCCTTTTTCCAATCTTTCCGTGATCGGTCCTTTTTTCATTGTTTCCTCCCAAGTGCTAAATAAATCAAATGGTTGACGGTACTGAACTGTCAGCTTTCCATCCTTCCAGCTTGAGTTCGATACCACGAATTTGAGGAGCCGCCTTTTTTCTCGCGCAGGCTGCATTTTGAACAGTTTCCCCGCATTCTCTGCGAGTTTGAGGAGTTCTATACCTGCCCGTACGTGTGTCTGTGACGTCGTCGCTTCTAGATCCTTGAGTCGGCGCTCGAGTTGTCCGAGTTCTGATCTCCCACTGGCCGATTGCCGGTCGTATTCCTCCCCGGTGATGCGTCCGATTAGCCTGTCTTGGTACATAGTGTCCAGATTCTTCTGAAGCCGACTGTGCTCCGATTTGAGTCTTTTGGCCGCTTCGGATTGCAGCTTTCTCTCGTCAACTTGTGTTTCGGCTAGGGCTGATGCCGCCCAATCCACCAGCATTGGCGGCAGGGTGATCTTCCAGACTATTTCTGTGAACTGCAACTCGATTGCTTCTTCTCGAGCCCACCTCTTTTCCTTGCATTCTTCACGCTGGCCAGTGCAGTGATAGTAAATGTACTTGCCCTTCTTAATTTCGCCCACTAACGCGCACCCGCAATGTCCGCAGCGAATCAGACCGGCAAAGGCAAGGTCATGCTTGATCACGCGGTGCCGATAGGTCAGACGAGAAGTCGCGATGGATTGGACACGCTCCCACAGCTCGCGCGACACGATCGGTTGGTATTTGCCAACGTAATGTTTCCCGTTCCAGTCGAATTCGCCATAATAAATCGGATTGTGCAGAATCACCTGCAAGGTTGCTTTATTGACAGGCCTCCCACTCTTGCGAAATGTGAGCCCAACCTCGCGGGCCCACTTCGCAAGTTGCTTCATTGAGTAATTTCCAGTGGCATATAGTTCAAAGCAGTGCCGGACAAAACCGGTTCGCTCAGGGTCTGGCACGATTCCGCGCTTCCCCGATTCAAGCTCAATATTTATGTAACCAATCGGAGCAACTGAAGGCCACATCCCCTCTTCGGCTTTCTCCTGCATCCCTTTGATCGTTTCCTCCGAGAGATTATCGGAATGGTTCTCTGCAACGGCCACGCGAATCTTGTGTAGGAATTTTTCAGATGCACGGACGCGCCTCGAGTGAACTCGGTTTTCTTTGACAAAATGAATATCTATATCAAGTTTCGCCAGGTCAAGCTCATCCTCACCATTTCGGTAAAGACGGTCGACCTTTTCCGTGAGAACGATCCGAACGGAAGTGTTTTTGCGAAGATAGGCCAGCATCTTTGAATACTCGGGCCTGCCGGTAACCTTCGCCGAGTCTACATCGATGAACTCTTTTAATACTTCGATCTGATGGTCAGCTGCGTACTCGCGTAGAAATTTCAGCTGTGCCGGGATGGAGAATCCCTCCCTTTCCTGGGGGCCGGAGGATACGCGAGCATAAAGGATGCCCTGCCGGATTGGCACTTCATTAGCTTTAAGATCAGAAACTAGTGGCTTGCGTTTCATCTGAAGTTTTCTTCTTTCATTGTTAAGTGCGGATTGTGATCACGGCTTTTCGCGCATGACCCAGAGGCTGGGCCACTCGATCAAGATGAGAAAGCCTGCAGCGGTTTTGTGTGCTGCAGGCTTTCAGAACTCATCAGCCAGGTCACTCTTCGGTTGTGTCATCATTTTCCTGTCGATTGGGTTCGCCGCTGATACCAGCTACGTTTTCTTCGACGAAGTGCAATCCTTCGTCGATCTGAATACCCATTGAGTTGGCGTACTCTCTGAGAAGCTTCAGCTGCGCTGGGATCGAGAAGTTCCTTTGGTTTTTTGCAGAAACGCGAGTGTAGGCAACCGCTGTCACTTGTGATTGTCTGTTCCGCTCTATGCTCCTCGATCCGGCCATCCGCTTTTGTTTGGAGCCATTCCCCAGCACCCTGCTGAGTATCGACTGGACCTTCTCCCAGAGCGCGTGGGAAATGATCGGCTCGTGGGAGCCTCTGAACAGCTTCCCTTTCCAAACAAAGTCTCCTTCGTAGAAGGGATTGCGTAAGATGTGAACAATTTTAGACCTGCTAATTGATAATCCATACTTACGGAAACGCAGGACTTCGACGAGTTGCTTCAACGAATAGTCCCCTGTCGCATACTCATTGAAGAGCCAGCAAATCAAATCAGCGGTATGGTCATCGGGCAAGATGCCGCGCTGCCCGCACTGAAGGACGGCAGCCTTGTAACCGATGGGAGGGCGGGCTGGCCAGATGCCCTGTTCGGCCTTCGCGAGCAGCGTTCTCCGAATTCTGTGACCGTGAAGTTTGGTATATTCCCCCAAAATCTGCTGATCGATGGCGGCCGAGCACTCCTCTTGCAAAAACTCCAGCGGTCGCCTCTGATATAAGTGCTCACCGCCCCTAAAAGCGAAGAACAGTTTGATGTCGCGCGACTTCAGCAAGGTACTGAGGTGCTCATAGGAACAATAATCTCTGAAGAGACGGTCGGGTGAGTAAGTAATTATCGCGCTTACATCTAAGTGCTCCTGCAAGTACGCGACGGTTTTGCGCGTGAGATCACGGGCCGAGATGCCGGCGCAGACGACTCGGTCAACAATTTGAAGATCCATGCGTCTGGCGAAGTCTTCTATTTCTCTGACCTGTGCATCGAGTGTCTGTTGCTCGGTACCGGTCGTACTCTCACCTCTCTGACGCGTAATGATCACAGCTTTGTTCATTGCTGATTACCTCCTGGTGGTTGTTAAGGTGCGTTAGCATGCGCAGCGTTGGTTGAATGAAGCAAGGGATAGAAGATCTCTTGCGCCTGTGACTCGTGCGAGAGCCATGCTTTCGGGATGGTTGCCTAGTTGTAGGAACTAGCCATGAATTACGAATGGAATCGCGT
>Ga0302192_10002765_pt1 | contig 10995 bp, 8 predicted proteins | sample II_Bog_E3_2_FD_200230 | JGI IMG/M metagenome (GOLD analysis project Ga0302192, IMG submission 200230) | Peat permafrost microbial communities from Stordalen Mire near Abisko, Sweden - II_Bog_E3_2 | ecosystem: Environmental > Terrestrial > Soil > Wetlands > Peat | place: Sweden: Abisko, Stordalen...
TGGAACGCAACGCTCACCAGCAGAATCAGCAGCAATCGGCGGTAACGCATAGAGCCTCCTTTGGGGATACCCTGCACGCACACAGCCTAGCGTGAATCCTCTGACACATCCCGTTCAGCGAGCCGGAACCAATGGCGCAGTGACCCACCGGCCCTGGCGGTCGCATGCCCACCACGGGCGATTCGCTGAGCACCGACCTGCAGCCGCAGGGCTTGGACGCCCTGCGGCTGATGTCCGGTCAGACGGCCTGGACTGCGATCCGGCGGGGCAGCACCGCCTTCTGCTTCGGCAAGGTGACCGTCACGACGCCCAGCTTGACGTTCGCCGTGACACCAGTGCTGTCGACCTCGGCTGGGAGGGTGAAGGAACGCTCGAAGCTCGCGGCCCGATATTCGCCAGAGAGCTGGCGGAAACCCTCATGGGTGTCGGGGTGCACACTCCCCTTCAGGGTCAGGACATCCTGGTGGACGACCACCTCAACACGGTCAGCCGATACGCCCGGCATATCGGCGATCAGCAGTAGGGCCTGGTCAGTTTCATGGACGGACACCGCAGGGACCCGGGTCGATTGGCGCAGCTGGCCATCTCCTGGTGCTCTGGCATCCGAGCGACGATCGTCGGCTTTTGCAACGGCAGGAAGAGACATGGCTGGACTCCTTCATCTTGGATGTTGTGGGTATGGATGCTTACGCGGCCGTGATGGCGATTCGCCGCGGCTTCTCGGCTTCGGGACGATGCACGGTGATGGTCAGGACGCCATCCTGGCAACGTGCCTCGGTGCGGTCAGCGTCGACGGCAAATGGCAGCTGGATGCTGCGATTGAACTCCTCGGTGCGCTCTGTCTTCTGCTCACCTACGATGGCGAAAACGCGCTTGCCGCTCACCGTCAGGGTATCGCCCAAGACGGAAATGGTGGTGCTGGCGGGGTCGACCCCAGGGACTTCTCCCGTAACCACCAGCGTGTTCTCGTTCGCCCAAATATTCAGGGCCGGTGTTGCCTGGCCGAGGAAGGGCGTTCCGCGACGGGTCGAGCCGTAGGCTCTCCCCACCTGATCAAATATCTGCTCCATATCCTGGAGGGTATTCCACATGCCCCAATCGTAGCTATTCATGGCTGAGCTCCCTTAAAACGACGTTGATGGAAAGGTGGTGGGCCATCGCCCACGGTCATGGCAGAGCATTGCGCGGGCCATGCCAAACATCGCAATCGATTCGACGGACAGGCCACGCATCTTCTCGTGCCAAGACTGGCTCGCCGTGGGGCTTTACGGAGCAACCCCCTGTCCCGCGGCCGATCTTGCCCAGCACCGGGAGCCAATGTTGTCAGAAAGACAAGGATCACCGCCAGGAAACAGGCCATTTCGATCAGCCTCATCGGATCGCGGCACCCAGCACCGGGGTAGCAGACGCAGCGCCTCCATGCACCTCCAGGGAGGTACGTAGCACCCAGCCGTGATGCCATGGCTTGGTGGACAATGGTGCACGACCTGACTCGGCAACCAACTTGTTCAGGTGCATGACGACCGCCAAACTCCCTCCGCCGACCTTGCTGCGCCACTCCCCCTGAGTCCCTGCCGCACCAGCAATCGACTCGGTCTGCCTGACAGTATCCGCGCTGCCGGCACGCAGAGAGGCATCCCCTTCGGGGCAGCCACAGCCAGGATGAACGCACCGTCTGCCGAGACATCCGGTGCACATCGGGCATGCTGCATTCGCCACTGGACTCCGCATGTAGACGTGTGCCAGGGGCAATCCGGTCCAGACAACCATGTCAGCAATTCACTGCTTCAGGCGAGATGCCGGCTTGGGTGGGCAGCATCGGGTATCACCCCATAGTGTCATCGGTCGGTTGCGATTAGATTCCCGCTTCTCATGCCACTCAACCTATCCCGATTGCCAGCAACTCTGACCATTCCCCCGCCTGAGCCCGCAGCCATCCGCGGTGTGCCAGCGGGCGCACCTGGATGCGTGGACGTTGCCGCCTCTATCCCCAGAGGTTCGACACGTGACTGGATGGCACGCGATGCCCTTGGTCCCGCTCCCACTGATCGAACAGCCGAAGTGTGCTCGTCCGCATGGTTCTCGAGATTAATCGCCGACTATCGACCGTCGACGTGCCGATGACAGCGATCCGACGTTTCCGTGATCCTGAGCCAGTATCCTGTCCGACCGTGCGCAGGGCGGTAATCGACCATATTCCTAGCGATTGTGCCAGCTCCACCGCCATATCCGTCGAACGACCAGCTCCAATGGCGTCCATCGATGCATCGCCCTCCTACCACCGAACCAGGTACCATCATGCATACACGCCTTATTCTCGCCACCTCCACGCTCCTATGCCTCGCCTCTGCGGGAAGTAGCGCCGATCAGTTTCCAGACGCATCCCCCTGGGAGGTGCGCGTCACAGGCAGCCTCTTGCCAGGCATCAATGAAGGGATCGACGGCGTCAGGGACAAGCTCGGCACGGGCACTGATGTCCTGATACTCTATCATGGACCGGTCGGCCCCGCACCGCTTGGTTATATTGCCGGACTCGGGCTATTCGATGATAGTCGGCGCGGCAGGGTCAATGTTCCAGACAATATCGCCCATTACGACGCGCAAGGAGTCATCGTCACGGCCGGGCTGACATTCCCCCTCTATCCCCGATTGTCACTCGAGGCTCGCATCGATGTCCGCGGTGGCGAAGGCCAGATCACGGCCAAGCAATCCTTCTCGAATGGTGATTTCACAGTAGTTGGCGACTACGGCACGTATATCGCAGCCGCTGGAACCATAGGCGCCTACTACACCTTCCTGTCTGCGATATGCATCGGCATCGATGTCGGATACGATCGATTCAAGGGTAAGTCCGATTTCGTCAACAGCACCGTCACGGTCAAAGGCGACGGTGTGACCGCAGGCATAGGCATCGGCTACCGATTCTGAACGTCATCGCTTTGGCCCTCCCACGGGCTTGCGGCGGCACGCGTGGGGGTGGGGATCTCCGCTGGAGCGGCATGCGTGAGAACATGGAATAGCTATTTCGCCTGGGATCGCCAGCCCATGTACTCGTTGAACACCGTCGAATCCCCTCCGGATGCTGCGCGAGCAGAGCCCGTTCCCTCGTCACCGCCCCCGCAACAGATGCAAGACTGGGAAGCCATGCCATCTGCCTTCGGAGCGGTCCATCTGGTCGCCTCCTCGCCATGTTCACCGAAGGAGAACATCTTACTCCCATTTTCCCGCCGTCTCGCAGTGAACCGATGGATCATCGCGCCGAGCATGGGATCGGTAATCGCAGCGGGACCGATCAAGGCCACACCCAAAGGAACGGCGATTGCCAGCTCTCTCGGCGGAATCACCAGCATCATGATCTGCAGCGGACCAACAACGATCTGCACAGATCGCCGATCCGGTCAGGGGACGATCTCCAACTCTGTCATCAGCGGTGCATGATCGGAGAGCTTCTTATATCGCCCTGATCTGAGGATCTGCGAATTGCGCACGGTAATCCCACGTACATAGAGCCTATCGAGCGTGAGTAGGGGAAGACGTGCGGGAAATGACCGGGCAAGACAACCATGGATGGCGCGATGTGCCTCGACCAAGCCGAGGTCAGTCTCCAACGATGCCCCCAAACGCCTGCTCCAATCATTGAAGTCCCCCGCCAGGACCAACGGCTCATCATTGGGTATCTCGGAGCGGATCTGGTTGGCGATTCGCACGACTTGGCGAATGCGGCCGCGATGCAGCAGGTCGAGATGGGTGCAGAGCACATGGAGTGGATGAGGCAATCCGGGGATCTGCACGCGGGTATGCAGGACTCCTCGCTGCTCCCAGCGATGGTTGCTGAGATCGGTATTCCGCCATCCGATGATCGGGAATCGGCTCAATACCGCATTACCATGGTGACCATGGGGATACCAGGCGTTCGCTCCGTATGCCCATTGCCCCCAGGTCTCGCCAGCCAGGAATTCCGCCTGCGGTGCTGCTGGCCAATCATCGAATCGCGCAGCATGGTGGTCATGGCGACCGACGACCTCCTGGAGCATGACGATGTCGCAGTCCTCCTCGATCAGCGCCTCGCGGATGGTGCGAACGGTCAAGAGCCGCCGGTTATGCCCGAAGCCTTTGTGGATGTTCCAGGTCAGGACGCGGATAACGGTCATCAGAAGTGTACCCCAGCGGAATGCGGGAGCCATCCAGCTGGGTTGACGATACATGTTTGCCTGGATGAGGAAATGCCGATAAAGGCCACGCAGATGAGTACATGGCTTACCCTGTTCCTGGTCAGCGAGTGGGTTATCCGCTTGACTACCGTGATCTACGTTCCCCAGCGGCGCAGTCCCGCTGCTGCGCGCACGTGGCTCCTGATGATCTTCCTCGTCCCGTGGCCTGGTCTGTTCGCCTATGCCCTGTTCGGGCATATCGCCCTGCCGCGCAGCCGGCGTGCGCTGCATGCACGCATGGCAGAGCGGATCGCCATGACCAAACGCCAATGGCACGATGCCAATGCGCCTTTGGTCGCGCCGCCGGAGAATTTCAAGCCCATCGCCAAGCTTGCAGAGGCGCTCGGAGGATTCCCGGCCATCGCAGGAAACCGATTGGACTTCCTGCATGATTACCAAGGTTTCATCGACCGCCTAGTTCAGGATATCGATGGAGCGATGGAGCATGTGCATCTGCTCTATTACCTCTTTGCCCTCGATTCCGTCGGCACGCTCGTCACTGCGGCACTTCTGCGGGCCGTCAATCGAAAGGTAGCCTGCCGCCTGGTCCTCGACAGCGCAGGCTCGCGCAGGGATCTAACGATCTTGATTGCGGAGCTCGAGCCCTTTGGCGTAGAGATTATCGAGTCACTCCCAGCCGGTCTCATGCGCAGGAAGGCCGCCCGTTTTGATCTGCGGAACCATCGCAAGCTTGCCATCATCGATGGCACCATCGCCTATGCTGGATCCCAGAATATCATTTCGGGAATCGGATCTGGTGGGTCCGTGCAGCGAGAATTGGGGATGCGCATCGTCGGTCCTGTCGTCGCAGAGCTGCAAGTGGTGTTCCTCACCGATCGCTTCAACGAAGTCGAGAAGACCTGCACGGATCGCAACCTGTTCCCGCCTCATCAAGAGCTGGGTGGCGCCACCATGCAGGCGCTCCCCAGTGGTCCTGCCTATGGCCAGGCGAATTTCAAGATGGTGGCCCAATCGCTCATCCAGGCAGCTCGGTTCAGGGTGTTCCTGACCACGCCATATTTCATACCCGATGAGGCGTTCCTCGAATGCCTACAGATGGCGGTGATGCGCGGTGTGGAGGTCACCCTGATGGTCTCGCTCGAAAGCGATTCTCGCCTGGTCTCATGGGCAGAGCAGTCCTTTTACGAGAGGATGCTGGCAGATGGCGTGCATATCCGCCTCTTCGAACCGTCCTTCCTTCATGCCAAGCATCTCAGCATCGACGACCAGGTCGCCGTGGTTGGCTCCTCGAATCTCGATATCAGGTCATTCACCCTCAATAATGAAATCAGCCTCATCATCTATGATGCCTCGGTCGTAGGGGAACTGGTCCGAGTAGAATGCGACTATGTTGTGCACAGCCACGAATTGACTGCGGAAACCTGGGAAAAGCGCGGCGTCCTTCAGCGAATCGGGCAGAACATGATGCGGCTAGCAGATGCGCTCCTGTAGCCGCATCTGGGGGCCCATCCATCATCCGATCAGCACATCTCGAATTGACCTGGTTCCTCACGAAGACCGCCCATTCCACATTACGGAATCTCGAGGCGCTGCCTGTCTATGGCTGCGTCCTGACAATCGCAGAAACCTGCCATCGAGGACTCACGAGGGCTACGGGGTACCCTGACCGCGTGTCGGCTATGCATCCCTCATGGTCGCAGCCAACTGCCTGAGATGACTAGTTCCTCCATGTATACCGGCTCACCGAGGCCCTGAAGTGATGTCCTGGTTCGGTCGGCAGCAAAGCATTCGAAGGCAGCGGAATAAGCCATCCGGAGTGTTCTCGAATCATCCATATGATGGCGTCCGGACTATCCGCCCGCAACGCACGCACCCGCTTCGCCCATCACCGCGGCGATCACTACCATCGTCCTCTTCAACGACTGCGGGAATCAGGGAAGCGGCAAGTGGAATTTTCGTAAGTTGCCTATAGGTATGCATTTATGCATATTTGAGGTGAGATCCCGCTCGACGCGACGAGGTTGTCCATCGAGCGGGCAGCCCCGCATCACTTCACCAGGTGACAGGTCTTCACCCCATGGATATCCCGCACGGTCATTTGGACCATGACCGACTCGCCATCTCCAGACTTCCAAGCAACGCATATGTTCCTCAGCATATTCCAGCTGCGGCGATGCACATCCGAGACAGCTTCACGGTGAAGGTCAAACATGCTCCTGAACGCCCTCTCCTTGTCCGGTTTCACCCTCAGCAGCCTGGATGGAGATTTCGGCAAGGCGAAGGAATTCTACTTCGACGACCGCCATTGGACCATTCGCTATCTCATTGCCGACACCGGGCATTGGCTACCCGGCCGACGCGTCCTCCTTTCCCCCTATGCACTCCTCAGTGTCGACATGGAAGGGCACCGGATCACTGTCGACCTGACCAAGAAGCAGATCGAAGGGTCTCCTGATCTTCTCACTGACAAGCCTGTCACCCGCCAGTTCGAAGAGGACTATTACAAGTACTACGCGTGGCCCAACTATTGGAATGGACCGTTCTTGTGGGGTGACTATCCCATCATCGATCGCAATCGCGATAGGAGTGGCAATCTCGCCGATGCCCCCAAGAGGACATGGGATCCGCATCTCTGCAGTTCCAGAGATTTCAATGGTATCCATATCCATTCGTCGGATGGAAACGTTGGGCACGTGATCGATATCATAATCGACGAAGATGATTGGGCCATCCGCTACCTCATCATCGACACTGGGAGCTGGTGGCCAGGCAGAAAGGTCCTCATAGCCCCGGCATGGATCAAGCGAATCGATTGGGATGCCAGCACTGTCTTCATAGCCATGACCAGAGACGCCATCAAGCGTTCGCCTGAATATTGCGATGATGTTCGGCTCACGCGGGATTATGAGGCCACCCTTCACAGCCATTACGACCAGAATGGCTATTGGGCTGAAAGCCATGAAGCACAAAGCAAGACGAATTGATTACCAGAGGACCATGCCCGTGGGAAATGCGGTGATGCCTTGAGCACGTCAGCGCGTCAAAATCCTCTCGATTCCAGCCCCATCATGGCAGGTCCCGACGCAGGAGAGGATTCAACCGCAACCCGGACAATTCCGATCGTCGGAATCGGGGCCTCAGCGGGCGGATTGAAGGCAATTATCAATCTGCTCGCTCATTTGCCTAAGGACATAGGCATGGGATTCGTGGTTATCCAGCATCTCGATCCCACCCACGAGAGCCAATTATCGACTCTGCTAAAGAAGAACTGCAGTTTGACCGTCATCGATTCGGTTCATGGAGCGGTCGTTATCCCGAATCATGTTTATGTGATCACACCCAATACTCGGCTACAGATCTCCAAAGGGGCATTGGTTGTGGGTCCACGTGATCAAGGTGCAGGCTCCCATCATCCAATTGACATGTTCATGGAGTCGCTTGCCAAGGATTGTCCAGCGATGTCCATTGGTGTCATATTATCAGGGACGGGAACAGACGGAACCTTAGGGATATCCGCCATCAAGGCAGCGGGCGGCATCACCTTTGCACAGGATAATTCCGCCGAATACCCGGGCATGCCACTGAATGCGGTGGGACAAGGAAATATCGACTTTGTCCTGAAGCCAATAGAGATTGCACGTGAATTGGCAAAGATCGCGCATTTCGGCTTCCCGCTCATCCCCCTGGATCAGACAGGGGAACATTCAGAAGCAAGCGGCGATGCACCAGATCCCTCAGCAGGCGCTGATGACCCCGAAGAATTTACGAAGATCCTGGAATTGCTGCGCAAAGCCACCGGCATCGATTTCACCCATTACAGACCAACCACCATTACCCGGCGGACACGTCGGCGCATGGCCTTGATTTCGAAGACGACCTTGTCTGATTACGCCCGCTATCTCGTGGATATGCCCGGTGAGATCGACTATCTGGCCAAGGACATCCTCATCCATGTCACCAGCTTCTTCCGTGACAAATCCGTATTCGAAGCGGTCAAGGTCCTTGTCCTGCCGGCGATCGTCGACCGCCGGCCATCCGAGTCGTCCATCCGTCTCTGGATCGTTGGCTGTTCAACAGGCCAGGAAGTGTATTCTCTTGCCATTCAACTGATTGAGCATCTGCGCAATTCGATGACGAATCCACAGGTGCAGATATTCGTTACAGATATTAGCGACTGGGCACTCGCCAAAGCACGCCTCGGCTACTATCCGGAGGCCATATCCGGCGAGATTCCTTCTGATTTGCTGGCGCGATACTTTACCAAGGAGGCATCGGGATATCGCGTCACAAAGATGCTCCGTGATCTATGCGTATTCGCCAAGCACGATGTCACATCCGATACCCCTTTTTCCCGCATCGATCTTATCAGCTGTCGTAACGTGCTGATTTACCTCGGTCCGGTACTGCAGAAATACGTCCTGCCGACTTTCCATTTCGCCCTCAACCCCGGGGGATTCCTCATCCTGGGCACATCCGAGACTCTGGGACAATCAACGAATCTCTATGAGACCTTCGACGAAAAGCATCACATCTACCGCTCAATGGTCAACGCCAGCAGGGTGAGGCCGACTATCCCGCAGCACCGCATCAGTGAGCAGATAACTCAGCCCGCCCCCATGTCAGCAGTTCAATCCGACTCTGCCATTCAGCGAGCCGCGGATCAGATCCTCCTCGGCCGATTCGCTCCTCCAGGCGTTCTGATCAATGAATCCATGGACGTCGTCCAATATCGCGGACGGACCCACCCTTTCCTGGAACCAGCCCCGGGAGAACCCAGCCGCAATCTCCTCACCATGGTCCCCTTTGGCGTTTCCCAGGCCCTCCGAGAAGCAGTCGTCGAGGCAAGACGACTCAATCTCCCAATCCGCCGGGACGGAATCGCCCATCGTAGGGATCAGGCCTTTCGCGAGATCTCCTTTGAAGTGATCCCGATCCGGCTTCCTCAAAATGATACGGGATATCTGATACTCTTCGAAGAAACTGGTCTCACAGCATCCCATGAGACGCATCCCAATCAGTCAGTGACCACGTCGCCGGATTTGCCGGGGACCAACTCGGATCAGCGGGAAATAGACCGTCTACGCACGGAACTGGCGGCAGCTTCCGATTATGTGCGTTCACTCTTAGGGCTGAATCAAGCGCAGCACGAGGAGCTCAAAGACGCGCAGCAAGAAGCGCAATCGACTACCGAGGAATTCAGGAGTACCAACGAAGAGCTCCAGACCGCGAAAGAGGAGGTAGAATCGACAAATCAGGAGTTGATCACCATCAACGAAGAACTGCGATTTACCAGCGCAGAGCGCGAGAAGATATCCAATGCTCTGAGAGAATCGGGCGAATTGACCGCGGCGATTGTTGAGACGATGCGCTACCCGCTCCTCATCCTGACTTCCGAATTGCGTGTCGACAGCACCAATCAGGCGTTCCTCGATGCCTTCGCCGCTGATCGCAAGAATACCATCGGCTTCCTGATCTACGACCTTGTAGACGGCCAATGGAATATCCCCGAACTACGTCGCCTGCTCGAAGATATACTCCCCAACAACTCCGAGTTTGATGATTTTGAAGTCACCCAGGACTTCCCTCGAATCGGCCGCCGGACGATGCTCTTGAATGCACGCAGATTGCAGGGCATTGATGATCGGTCACGCCGGATTGTACTGGTGATCGCCGATATAACAGAGCGCCGTCGAATTGCCGCCGCTCAAGAAGATAAATCATCTGAGCAATTGCGGTCGAATTCCGAGCTTGAGCAATTCGCCGCCGTCGCAGCACACGATCTCCAGGAACCGTTGAGGATGGTCGCCTGCTACCTGGGAATACTGAATCTCCAATACGGTCCGCAACTTGACGATCGTGCACGTGGGTTCATGACCTATGCAACCGAAGGCGCAAGGCGCATGGCAGAAATGATCAACGCAATCCTCGCATATTCCCAGCTGGGACACGAGTTGACCGTCATGGCTGAATGCGACTGCGGACAGGCGGTGAAGGATGCCATGTCCAACTTAACCCTCAAGATCGATGAGGCACAGGCCGTTATCAGCGCGGAATCGCTTCCCTGCATTAAGGCAAACCGAGAGCAGATAACGCAACTCTTCCAGAACCTCATCGGCAATTCCGTCAAATACCACAGCACAGAACGAACACCGAAGATTACCATCAGCGCCCATGGAGACGACAATGAATGGATCATCTCCGTATCGGACAATGGCATTGGCATGCGTGAATCAGATTACCTCAAGATATTCCTCCCTTATCAACGGGCCGGAACAGACAAATTCGTCAAGGGATGCGGAATCGGCCTGGCAACCTGCAAGAAGATCGTGAACCATCATCGTGGTCGCATATGGGTTACTTCGCGCCTCGATGTCGGATCGACATTTTCGTTCACCATTCCGAAATGATCTATCCAATCCTAAGCCCATGTCCGTAGATTCACAAGTCACGGACCATCGGTAATACTGAAGAGGAATAGCGACAAAGGACGTCCTGGAACAATGCATCCTGCGCAACTGGATGATCATCTCGCGATGGAGAAGGCGAACGTCGATCCGAGACCAAACTGCGAATCAACCCAGATGCTTCCCCCATGTCGTTCGATGATTTTCTTGCAGGTGGTCAGGCCGATTCCGAAGCCCTTCACGATACGATCGGTATGGACACGATGGAATGGCTGGAAGATAGCCGTGAAATCAATGGCGTTTCCCATAATTTGACTATGCCCACCGCCCCCAAGGCCGTTTCGTTTCTCGCTTGAAGGAACGTCCTGGACGTCGTCGTCGAGCACCCGTGGCAATCCAATCTGCTTCTCCCTGGGCAA
>Ga0302192_10002786_pt1 | contig 10966 bp, 9 predicted proteins | sample II_Bog_E3_2_FD_200230 | JGI IMG/M metagenome (GOLD analysis project Ga0302192, IMG submission 200230) | Peat permafrost microbial communities from Stordalen Mire near Abisko, Sweden - II_Bog_E3_2 | ecosystem: Environmental > Terrestrial > Soil > Wetlands > Peat | place: Sweden: Abisko, Stordalen...
AAGGCGCCTCAGATGATTTACCAGATCATTGGTAGCTCGATCGGTTTGGATTTCCAACTGGCCGATATTCAATATGATCGACCAAGCTGGATTAACAGTGACTTGACGATGGACGATCTGGACCGAATCAATAAGAAGGGGGGAGGGGGCAAGGCAACCGAATTTGACTCGGTGCGTAAGATGCTCGATCCCCAATCGGCACAAACCAAGATGCTTGCCGGCTTCTTCCAATCTGCATCGCCAGGAATGAAAGAGGCATTTAAGATCTTCCTGATCGATAGGTTAGCCAAGGTCGATACCTTGCTCGCCACCGTTATTGATCCGACAACCTTGAACGTTTTACTGGGAGCCCGAAACAAGTCGGTCATGGATGTCTTTGCTAAGACGATCTCCCGCCCCGAACCTCCAAGAACTGTGGCCATCTTTTACGGGGCGGCCCATCAAACGGACTTGGAGAAGGCACTGAAGGCAGATTATGGCTACAAGGAAGTTGAGCAGAAATGGTTCACGTTCGCCAAGGCTGACCGGCGCAGGGTAGATAGCGCCGGCCGGCAGTTCTTGGATGTCCCGGAGAAGACATTCGGCAGTTCTTGAGTTTAGTGTTTTGCGAACGTGGCAAAGCCGACATCGATGCCCTGTCCGCCCGTCGTCTGATGACAATGGACAGCTATCGTGATCTTCGCACCCGGCTTGAGAACCGACTTGGCTGTCGGGCTGATATCGTGCGGCTCATATGAGTTCTCGTAGCCCGCTTCTTTGCCGGCGAGCACGCCGTTAACATAAACTTCGATATCTTCATCGTGATAGAACACGAGTTGGAGATCTCCGCTGTAGGATGGCATCGTGAACTCTCGGCGAAGCCAAATGTCATCCGTCTTCCAGATCGTCCTGGGGGCGATTCCCGGAGTGCCTTCTGTACCGAACGGACCTTGACCTTCCGTCCAAGTTGAATCGTCAAAAGTTGAATTTATCCAATCTGCTGCAGGCTGTGCGATGGTGTATCGCCAAGTCTGTGCGGCTGTCCTGGAGGTCGGAACTACTTCCACCAATTTCGGCATGACTGGCAAAGGCGCCCAATTGTCTGCCTTTTGTTTATTGTCTTGGTCGGTCCAATTGCGCCATTTGGGCCTGTCTGCTAACATCCTGATAAAAATGCCTCCCACGACTGGCCTGGCATGCATCCCATCGCTCTTGATATCGTCGGTGACATAGGAATCGACAAGCGGCTCCCTGGCGCTGGTGTGGTTAAGATAGTCGTAAATGGGGGAGACTAGGACCTCAAAGTTGTCTAAATCCCTTGCTAGCGTCGCGCTCCAGAGGGACCAATCTGTCTTGGTGAGATGGGTTCGAGAATCCAACGGAACGCCATACGGTTGCATCTTACTCCGGTAATAGGCAACCTCCTGTTTGGCAACCGAAACGGGGAAGATGTTCAGGTCGAGTATTGTGTCCCAGACTAGATTGTATTTTTGGCTCCAAGTGTTCGGTTGATCGAACGCTAGCCGGGAGTGGTCTCCTTCTTCGGCTACTTGGATCCAGTTTGCCGCATCGTCTTTAGCCAGTTTCTGATACTTAAGCGCGGATGGCATGTCTCCCCGAATTCGACACAGGTCGCCATATGCCGCCAGCCCTAATATGGCCTTGATCGAAAGGTTGGCGTTATGCGCCAGGTGCCCCATGAAGTCATCCGTACACAGCTGGTCCTCGGGATCCAAACCGTACTTTTCCAAATACAGGGCCCATTGGCTGAGTTTGTCCCACCAAGGGAGAAGAAACTTGGCACTTGCCTCCGTTTGTGCGATCGCATCGCACATGATCAACATGTTTCCACTCTCTTCAACCGGCATTCCCTCTCCGCCGTCATCTGTTCCCTTTGCGATCGGATAAGTGCCCAGATCGTGAGGCGCATTTGGAAACTTCCAATGATCAGAAGCTGCATAGCTCAAGATCGGAACAATAGACGCCTTCGCGAGAGTTGGGTTGAACAGGATCCAAATAGGAGACATTGGAAAAATGACGTCAACCGTTGCAATGTCACCGTTACTGGTGTTCTCCTTGGTAAAGAGAAGTGGCTGCTTATTCGCATCCGCCGCGATGCCGGTGCCGGCCAGACTCTGCCGATAAGCAAGTGAAGCGATCTGGGCATACTTGGGCCCGCCGACGGCGTTCAGATCACGGTCAAGGAGTTGGTCAAAAATCTCACATTGTTGGTACTCGTAGTCATAGACCCGTTCCGACTCTTGCAGGAGAGATGATGGGGTTGCACCATCGCGCCGCCAAAACGGGCGGAGCTTCTGCCCGAAGTACTTGATCGAGTAGATCTCGTCATAAGTGATCAGGGCATGTCGAGCAACGAGTTTAGGCCCGACCAGACCCAGGTTGAAATCGAAAGCCATCGTCGGCTGCTCATCGTTCGCTGCACGAGGCATGCGCGTGTCCAAAGTAGTCGGGAGCTTTCCGGTTGTTACGAAGGAATCCAGCAGTGTCGCTTCGGAACCAATCGAGGACGTTGCTTGCTTCGAATCGGCGGCCAGATAGGCATAGCCCCAGTCAATCCTCGTATCGTCGCCGCTGTTCTGAAGAATGGGCTGGTCCTCGGTCCCTGCATGAAGTGCAGTCAACGATCCAAAGGATTCGCGTCCCCAGACGACCTTTTGGCTGGTTGAATTAACGGTCAATGCCGAGCTTGCGCTATCAAAGATTGAGACGACATGCTTCTGGCCATCCAGTGACCGGACTTTCCACTCGATGTATGTCACCGGGCGGGTCAATGCATTAAGGTCGTCCGGCATCGCCGGAAGTAGGAACGACAATGTTATGTGGACCTGTTTGTTTTCGAATTCGTAGATGGAACGACTTGGAGTTACCTGCAATCCGATTTGAGGCATCGCCGGAACTTCGGTTGGCTTGTTCCCCATTAGCCTGAATGCCACGTTATCGATTCTAATGAGGCTGATGAGAGGATGGGGATGATGAGTCCAGTGTCGAGTTACATCATCTGTCAACCGGTCGGCCATCGACCAAATGCTCAGGTTTGGGTTGAACACGACTAGCGGCACTGCGGGTGGACGGAAGGTTGGCTGTTGAGCATCACATGGTTTAGGCAGTCCGAGGCCAACGATGCAGAGCGCAGCGAGCGGCATAAACTGCTTAAGACAATTAGTTCGGTTCAATCATGGCTCCTTTACTGGGGACGATCAAGTTTAGAACCTTCAGATGGCAATACGTCTACGATGACCGCCAACGAGGCCCAGTATTTCGGTTTTGACTTCTGAGGAGTCCTACGCTATCCTAATATCAAATGCAGCCTAGTTTCCACGTATGAGTCATGCGAAGAACGCCAAGCGGTGTCGTGGCGCGGGTCTGCATCAATGCTCATAACGAAGACAAGCGGTTTCAAATTGGGGCAAAAAATGAACCCTTGATTAAGGGAATGCAAATCGAAGCAAGCATGGGCGCGTAGAGCAGGTATCTAATAGTCTCAGAGGTGAATTATCATGACAAGAAAGGGTAGTGCAGTATGGAAAGGCGGTCTAAAGGACGGCAGTGGTACCGTATCGACAGAAAGTGGAGTCCTAAAGGACCAGCAATACAGCTTTAAGACAAGATTCGAAGACGGAATCGGTACGAACCCGGAAGAACTCTTGGCCGCCGCTCATGCGGGGTGCTTCTCTATGGCTCTCAGCAACCAGCTTGCTCAGCACGGTCTCACGGCAGAGAGCATTGAGACGACCTCGACGGTAACGATGGAGAATCTGACGCTAACAAAATTCCATCTAGACTTAACCGCGCATATCCCTGGTGCGGACCCAGCCAAATTTGAAGCCGCCGCCACTGCCGCCAAAGAGGGTTGTCCGGTCTCCCGGCTGTTTAATGCGGAAATTACGCTTGACGCGAAACTCGTCGCGTGAACATCGAATAATCTTCATTTGACAGTCGACTTTATTGGAGTCGCGGATGAGCGGCCGGGAACTGATAATAGTTCTTGGCCGCCATTAATGTGCGGTGAGCCAGACTTGAGTCGTGGTTGTTTGATCCAGACGTTGCGTGGTTCAGTCCAGTTCAGAGAAACCCTCTCGCATTCGTGAGATGAGCGTTCGCTTTGCGTCTGCTGGGACGAGCGATGCATTCGCCGCGTTGAGGCAGAGCGACCAGAGGATGTCTTTATTGAACCCGAAGGCAGTGGAGCAACGATAGAATTCATCTGAGACGGTGGTTCCAAACATCGGTGGGTCGTCGGAGTTGATGGTCACGTAGAGCCCTTCGTCGAGTAGTTTTGGAAGTGGATGTTCGTCGAAGGACGGAAAGACGTCCAGACACACATTTGACGTTGGGTTTACTTCAAGCGGGATTTGCGTGTCACGCAGTTCTCGAACCAAGTTTGGATCCTCCAGACAGCGAACTCCGTGACCAATCCGCACCGGGTTGGTCGCTTTCATCACTTCCACGATGCTGTCTGCGCCTCGGGTTTCTCCCGCATGAGGAACCACCGGCATACCGGCATCGTGAACAAAGGCATAGGCATCGGAGTACAGAGAAGATTCGCAAATTCCCTCGATTCCAGCTAGCCCCAGGGCGCAGACACCGTCGTCTTTCGCACTCACGACCCAATGGGCGAGTTCCAATGCGCGCTCAGCGGGATCTCCTCGCACGATATCCAAAATAAAATTGGCGGTGACCCCTAACTCCCTCCGCCCGTATTCCAGTGCCCGCTTAAGCGCAGCGTGCTGGTCGGGCCAAGGGATCTTGTTATGTTTCTCAATCGTGGTGGCAGAGTACGTTGCCTCAGAATGCAACACGTTTTGGGCCGCTTGACCATCCAGGAACTCTCGGGCGATCAACTCGATATCGTCGGGGGTGCGGATGCACTTGGATACAGCGACATAGATCTCGACAAAGTGGGGGAAATTTCTAAATTGGTACCAATCGCGCAGCCCCTCTAGTGTGTTCGCAGGCAGTTCAACTCCATGTCTTTGTGCCAGCTTTAGCACTGTTTCAGGCCGTATTGAGCCCTCAAGATGTACATGCAGTTCAACCTTGGGCATCTGCTGGCAGAATTCTCGACTAATCATTCCACGGATTTTAGCCGCAACGGCTCGCACGATACGGGATTGGGACTTTGACGGCCGCGAAATGGAAGCTCGAATCGGTTGAAGATTACGTGTTAAGCGGGGATTGTGAGCATTGGCTTGCAGAACCTCAAGCCACTAGAAGGCGGTACTGTAGATCGTCCATGAAACGTCGCACAAAAATCGTTTGCACTCTCGGTCCGGCAGTTGATAGCCGGGAGAAGATCAAAGCTCTCATCGACGCGGGGATGAATGTTGCGCGATTGAACTGCAGTCATGGCGACTGGGTACAGAAGGAGCGTTGGATTCAATGGGTTCGCGAGCTTTCATCGGATATCTGCCCGGTTGCCGTTCTGGTCGACCTCCAAGGGCCAAAGTTCCGCATCGGCGATTTGACGGGCGGATCGATCGAGTTAACCAGAGGCCAAGTTGTGACCCTCGGCATGTGTGAGTCGGCTCAGATACCTATCGAACGACCAGAGATCATCCAAGCGATGTGCTCCGGCAGCAAGCTCCTGCTAGGAGATGGCGAGATTGAGCTTCGGATCATAAAGGGTCATGACGGTCTGTTCGATGCCAAGGTCGTAATCGGAGGAGTTCTTTCAAGCCGAAAAGGGGTGACTCTTGTCGGCAAGGCATTCGATACGCCAGCTCTCACGGACAAAGATCGAAAGGACGTCGTCGAGGCCGTTCGCCTCGGAGCCGACTTCATTGCCCTGAGCTACGTTAAGAAAGCCGCCGATGCTCAGGAGCTGAAGGATCTTGTGGACTCCCTGAATCCGCGAATTGCGATTTGCGCGAAGATTGAAATGCGCCAGGGCATTCACGACTTGAACCATATTCTGAAGGTCGTTGACGTCGTCATGGTTGCACGAGGAGACATGGGGCTCCAAATGGACATTGAGGACGTGCCGCTGATGCAGAAGAAGATCATTCAGGCCTGTTCCTCAGTTGGCAAGCCCGTCATCACGGCAACTCAGATGTTGGAAAGCATGATCCACAACCCGAGGCCCACCCGAGCAGAGGCAAGCGACGTTGCAAACGCCATTCTGGACGGTACTGATGCGGTGATGCTAAGCGGCGAGACGGCTTCTGGAAGTTATCCCATCGAATGTGTGCTGACAATGGGGAGAATCGCCGAACGGGCCGAGACGATGTATGATGACAGCCGCATCGAGCACGAATTCCTAGAGAAACATTCCGGCGGAGTCAGTCAAACCGATGCCATTGCGCACTCCGTGTGCGTCTTGGCGAAGCGGCTCAATCCGCAGGCGATTCTCACCCTGACGACAAGTGGCCAAACCCCTCGCCTCGTGAGCAAGTTTCGTCCAAAGCAAACCATCCTGTGTGCGACATGGGACGAGGTCACGCAGCGCCAGCTTGCCATCGTTTGGGGGGTAGAAACCATACGGACTCCGATCCCCGAAAACACCGAAAAAGAGATTCACGATGCGATTCATGTGTTTTTAGACAAAAAACGTCTTAAACTAGGAGAACTGGTTATCATTACAGCCGGAGCTCCTGGCACCTCCGGTAACACCAATATGATCCGAACCCAGTTGGTGTAAGCCTGTGATGTTTATTTTGAGGTTTGGATAACGTGACATGCGAAAGAAAGTTCTGATCAACGGAATCATCATCCTGTGGGCCGTCGCATCTGGGATCGCCGTTACGATGGGTCCATGGCGCGTTTATGGCAAGCAAAAAGCGCAATCCGAAGAGCGAGTTCGGGCGATGAACATCGCTGAAGAGAAAGGAATCAAGCTTTTGGAAGCGGAAGACCGGGCTCAAAGCAGCATCGGACGCGAGGAAGCGGTTCGGAATGCAGGATATGTCGGGCCTGGAGAATCGCCCTCGAATCCAGAAAAGAAGTAGCGCCCATGATCGCTATTCTGCTGTTTTTTCTAGCAGATCCTTCGGTGGTAAAAGGTGACCATTGGACAACTGAGCGCACCATGCGCCTTATCCAAGATACCGATCACATCGACCAGCGAAGTGTGGACAAGCTCGATTACTTGGTTGAATCTTCAGATCCTGAAGGTTTTGAGGTAGCGATAAAAGTCACTCCCGAAACAGGTTCGACGTCCAAGGCCTCTACCTATCGCTACGCGTTCACGACCCATGGGTTGCTCCTCAACAAGGAGGACGCAACCGATCCGAATGTCGAGCGAATGAATCGGATGATTTGGACCTCCCTTGAAGATCGAAAGGGTCTCGCCTGGGCCAGGACCTGGCCTGCAATCGGAGGCCTGTTGGGCGGCAACGTCCTGGTAAAGCCCACTTCTCGGACGAGGGACGACGTCACGTATGCGGTTACCTACATCGAATCCGGTAAGTCCAAGTGTGCGGCGACAATCAAACTGTTTTCCGCCGCCAGAATTGTGGAAGATCTGGCCCTCTCAATCAATGATGTGGATATCCCCGGCTACATCAAGCATGGAAGCCTGATCGTGACCGAGAAGATGAAAGAAATTCACCTCCGAGCCCGTTAGACGCAGAAACTTTTCAAGAGGAGGATGTCTTTTTCATGCCCCTCATTCTCAGTGGGCGTCTCAATCAGGATCGGGATACGCTCAAATCTCTTGTCGTTCACAAGGAGCTGAAACGCCGTGGCTCCAATTTCGCCCTGACCGATGTTGGCGTGTCGGTCCACCTTTGTTCCCAAGCCCTTCTTGCTATCGTTGCAGTGGACGACCTTTAACCGATCGAAACCGAGGATGCGCTCGAATTCGGCAAACGTATTGAGGAATGCCTCTTCAGTTCGAATGTCGTACCCGGCCACGAATATGTGGCACGTATCCAGACAGATCGAAAGTCGGCGGTGTCCTTTGAGTTGTTCGATGATCAATGCGAGCTGCTCAAATTTTGCCATCAGGGACGTTCCTTGTCCCGCTGTCGTTTCCATGCAAATGGTTACCGACTCGGGAGTTTCATCCAGTACTTGGCGGGTCGATTCTACAACCGCTGCCAATCCGGCTTCTTCGCCTTGACCTACATGGGCGCCCATATGAGACACCACATACGCAATCCCATATTTGTGGCAGCGCTCCATTTCACCCTTGATCCCCTCAATGCTCTGGATTCGCTTTTCAGGGTCTGGGGCGCACAGGTTGATGAGATAACTGTCATGGCTCACCACTTGCGTAATGCCCGTATCGGAACAAGCGGACCTAAAATCCGCTGCCATTTCGTCTGAAACAGGCTTCGACTTCCATTGCTGAGGGCTCGACGTGAACACTTGCACGGCCGTGCAGCCTATCGTTTTTCCATTTCGGATTGCGTTGCCAAGTCCGCCCGAAGTTGGCATGTGTGCGCCCAGTAGAAGTGCCGCCATGCGCGGTAGGCTACCCCGACAGGGGTGAAGATGGCTCGCCTGGTTGGCGAAACGGCCCTGAACAGTCGGTTTAGGAAACCATCTTCCGGTATCGTAGCCGCGGCTCTAGTTCAGCCCCTCGTGGGCTACACGCAATTTGGCGATGCGCGATCCTCCACGCCAGCACGAAGGCCTTAAGTGATGCCGCCTATTCGTCCGCCGCTCTCGCCGGTGGGGCTCCGCAGACACGTTACCGTCCTTGTGCACGTCGTTGGCTTACAATTTCATTCCCACGAAGGCGAACATCGTCACGCTGTAAAAGAACGTATCCGTTGCTGCCGCGTCTTGTTGGAAGCGCATAAAGGACTCGTATTCGTCACGTGTGATCAACCCCCTTCGAACCAGCGACTCGAATGATTCGGCTTGGCCGCGTCCGTATGAGCCCGGTTCGAACGAGTTGCAAATGAGTGTATGGGCTCGGACTTCGCCGACGAAGGAACTGTCTAACGAAAAGTGGCGCTTAAGGCGCCGACCAGTCCAAGGATCGGCAGACTTCATCCAGTCCTGTTGCCAGTCGTTATAGGCATGGACCACTCTACGTACCATTGACTGATCCTCGCCATCGAAAGTCTGAGTATCCCAATCGAAGTGCCCGACCACGATGCTGCATTTTGGGCGCAGGACTCGAGCGCACTCTCTTACGAACGCTGCCTTGTCGGGTAGGCATTCGAGCAAGTTCACTGAATAGATGGAATCCACGGTGCTGTCATCGAACGGAATTCCATTCGAGACGTCCACGCAGTCGAACATCACATTTGGCGCGGTTGCGTCCTCACTTGCTGCATGGATCGACTCGGCAGAACCGTCGATACCGATGAAGCTAACTTGGGGGGCGCATTGGGCTAGGGCCAACACATCCTTGCCGTCTCCACATCCGATATCGAGGACCGTCCCATGACTGGGAAGCTGGAGCAGGCCGCGCAACCAGCTCCTGATCTCCTCGACCTCGTGACCCATGTCACAGAGTATCGCACTTGTCGGTGGGCTCGTTGCATAAGGCCTTTTGGACCCGAAGTTTCGTGAAATCCTGGGGAGAACAGACCGGCGCTTTGTAATGAGCTTGTCAAATCAATGACTGTATTCGTCGCTTAAAATTCTAATCTCGGTTCTAGACTGACCAGTTCCGTATGTAGTGGCCCCGCCATGATCGTACACAGCATTCTTTTCGATTTGAGCTTCAATTGGTTGGGCAAAACCTGCGTTCCTTCCAAAGAAACTTCCCACATTTTGAGGTTGGGAATCGCATCCGACTTGGGGGCCTTGGCCCGTTACCAGGCTAACAAACCGCCCACTTGCGTCGACAGCAACCAGACCGGCAAGAAATCGCCGAAACTTGTCCTTGGCGCTTCTTGTATCTGTCCCCTAAGCCCAACGCGAATCAGTCCTCGCGGTGACTTTCCCATAGGCAGCGTGATGGGTAAGTCAACGTATCCGTAGCCAGCCTAATGGTGAACAGGTGTCAAGAGAATCCGCAATTCATTGAGCGTCGAGACAGAAGTTCACATGAAATCTAACAGACGATATATCTTTACCGAGCTGTGAACTTCGAAAGTCGGTTAGCGGACAATTTGGCGGCCATCCGGCCCTTGAAATTAAAAGAAAACCGCAGTAGTTCGGCCGCTAAGCCATCGGCCAAGTGGACAGCCAAATTCCGAAAACTCAACTAAACACCTCGAACCTCCCAAAATGCGGTAGTCAAATAAGTAGACAAAAATATACTATAATGCGAAGCATGCGCGCACAATTGGAGCTGTTCGAGGAGTTGGCGGAAGGCACTGTTCCTGAATTCCACGGGAATACCAAGGTTGGAATTCGTGAACGGTCTAACGTGTTGAATAAGGCGGGTGGGGAATACCTCAATTGCGATTACACGCTCAATCCTTACGTCGGCTGTGGCTTTGGGTGCTCTTATTGCTACGCGGCATTCTATGTGCCGGATGAACTGCAAAGGAGCGAGTGGGGCAAGTGGGTCGACGTGAAAGTCGACGCAGAACGCCAAATAGCGAAAGCTGACCTAAAGAGGAAGAAGATCTTTATGTCGTCCGCTACCGATCCCTATCAACCGTTGGAAGCAAAGGTTAAACTGACTCGACGGATCGTCGAACTGCTTGCCGATCCGTGCCGTCAGCCGATACTGAGGATCCAGACGAGGAGCCCGATCGTAGCACGGGACATCGACCTATTCCGAAAGTTTAAGAACATTCGCGTAGGCATGAGCATCACCACCGACTGCGAAGAGATCAGAAAACGATTCGAGCCGACCTGTGCGAGCATCGACCGTCGATACGAAGCGATCGAGGAAGTTGCGAAGGCAGGAATCCCAATTGGGATCAGCATCTGCCCAATGTTGCCGATGAAGGATCCGGAAGCATTCGGCAAGCGACTTGCTCGACTGAATCCCTCCGTCTGCTTTACGGGAATGTTCCACCAAGCGAAGCGAGATTTTCAGGCAAGTACCCGAACCCTCGCACTTGATTTGGCTGCCGAATTCGGGTGGGATAAGAGCCGGTATCAGGCAAACGTG
>Ga0302192_10002788_pt1 | contig 10962 bp, 10 predicted proteins | sample II_Bog_E3_2_FD_200230 | JGI IMG/M metagenome (GOLD analysis project Ga0302192, IMG submission 200230) | Peat permafrost microbial communities from Stordalen Mire near Abisko, Sweden - II_Bog_E3_2 | ecosystem: Environmental > Terrestrial > Soil > Wetlands > Peat | place: Sweden: Abisko...
CTCCCGTTGCTCCTGTCGGACCAGCAACAGTTGAATTTGCTCCCGTTGCTCCTGTCGGACCAGCAACAGTTGAATTTGCTCCCGTTGCTCCTGTCGGACCAGCAACAGTTGAATTTGCTCCTGTTGCTCCCGTTGGACCAGCAACAGTTGAATTTGCTCCTGTTGCTCCCGTTGGACCAGCAACAGTTGAATTTGCTCCCGTTGCTCCCGTTGCGCCCATCGCTCCCGTCGGACCAGCAACTCCTCCTCCTCCTTCACAATTCGCACAATTCGGATAAATAATATTTGAACAAGAAATACAATAATTGTCAATCACGTCGTTGCCGACAGTTGAATTCTGCGGAATATTGTTATTTATACATTCATTCGTGGTACATGTTTCTAAAGATGCAGTGTATTTTTTCTTTAAAATATAATCGGATTCGCTCTTATTTGAGTCAACATCTCCTCCGGAGAAATACTTTTTTCTGGATATGTAATCACTTCCTGAATACATGTAGTTGTATATATAGAATAATTTATTATAAGAGAATCAGCGATTGGCTAAACAGATATTTATAACAGACCAATAAAAAATATAACAAGTTCAAAACACTCTAAAAAATGGTAATAACATTTGACCATTTTTTACACAATATAAAAGCATTTTTATGGATTTCAATAATTCAATAAATTACCACCAGTGGGATGATTGTTGTTTTGTAATAATGTTTCTAAGTTCCTGAATTTCAGTTTGTTGTTTATCAAGTTCCGCTTTATATACCGCCATATCGATTTTATGTTTCATTTCAATTTTTTCATTATTTAGCTCCATAATTTTGTTGGTAGTAAATTGGTGATATGCACCAAATGTAACTGCACCAAGTGCACCCTGACTAATAGTTATAAGAGATTCTGCGCTTACAAACGGTTTTAAATTTTGGATGGACATATTACAATAGATTAATACAAAAATAAGATAATATAATATCAATTTTTTAATATTCTTTATTTCTTACCTTTATTTGTTCTTGTTCTGGTTTTCCCTCTTCAATTAAATATGTATATGGACCAAATCCGCAAATATCCGAATTCTGTTTTAACGGCTGGGTTTCAATTGCTCCACGTTCACCCAACACGGTCCAGAAAAAGTTACAAGCGGTATTACTTGGACTATACACCGTGAATTTTCCTTCTTTTACAAGAGAAGACCCTAAACAAATAGGAACATTATTTGTCAATTCATCGCATATGGGTGTAACTTGCACTGTAAAATTACGTGCAAGTGTCTGCACATAATCGGGCAATTGCACGATAACACTGTTTTTATTCATAGGAATACTTGCCTGCCCGCGATAATATACTCCTGCTTCTGGTCCTTCCAAACACGCATGAACTAAATATTGGTCTGGATTCGTAGGATGATCAATCACAAATGTTTTTGCCGTATTATAGGTAATTTCTGATGTATTTGTATTATACGTCAATACATTTGTCGCTAATGCAGTAGCAATTGAACGTAGAGGATTTACATATACACCATTTCCACTGGATGTCAATGGCGCACCGGATGCATTTAAAATAATAGAATTTGGATATTGACCAGTTAATCCCTGTCCCGTTTGTCCTGATTGATATCCAATTGCAATGGAATATGCACCTTGTAAATTTTGCGCAGATTGTGACCCAATTGCAATTGCATTGGCACCTTGTCCAGATTGTCCTGCTTGATATCCAAATGCAATCGCTCCCGAACCGTGATTGTATTGACCCGCATACGTTCCTATGGCAATAGCACCAGACCCTTGAAAAAATGTTCCTGCCGTGGCTCCAATAGCAATGGAATTGGTTCCATCACTATATACTCCCGAAAAGGGACCAATTGCAATAGATTGTGCACCTTGTCCGGATATACCAGCTTGAAATCCTATCGCAATAGCTTGTTGTCCTTGTGATAATTGTCCAGATTGATAACCAATAGAAATAGTTCCAGACCCATGTGTATATTGTCCCGACTGATATCCAATGGCAATAGAACCAGAACCTTGTGAAAACTGTCCCGCTTGCGTTCCCAGAGAAATAGAATTGGTTCCCTGATAATTTTGCCCCGATTGATTTCCAATTGCGATACTTCCACTATTTTGTTGTGTTACTCCAGAATTGGTTCCGAGAGCCACGGGGTCGGACACAATTTGCCATGTATTTGTTATATTATTCCAATTAATGGTGTTTGACCAAGTTGTTCCGCTTATCCCAAACCCGGGTCCAGTTGACCCCGTTGACCCAGAACCTGCTGGTAAAAATACTGCCCATGGATTTGAACTTGTAAATTGCACATCAACTCCAAAATATGTATTTGTTGTGCCTGACCCAGATGCAGTAGGATATGTATTTATTACATATGCTTGAGTGCTAAGAACAATTTCTAAATTTACCGAATTATATGACGGATTTACAGGATAAAGAATATAAGAACCACTATAAATAGTTGCACCTCCCGTAAAATTTGTACTAATTACATAGGTTGAACCGGCAGTTACTGCCGTTGGAGTTGAAAAATAGGCATATTGATAAGAACCCGCACCTGTAGCGGTATAAGTTAATGTATTTAATAATGTGCCACTACTATTCCATAAATTTCCATTATGAGAACCACTATTTCCGGATGATGACCAAACACCAATACCTGCAATAAATCCACTAATTAATGGAATAAATACCATACCATATTCAAATGAACCGTTTGCTGCACTTGTTGTATAGGTAGTTGAAGGATTAAACATAGATTGATACATACCACTGGTTGAAGGATTGTTACCCAGATTGTTATTTTGCAAACTTATATAATCGGCATTGTTTTGTAATACAACATTTCCAATTCCATATGTTATTAATGAACTCCAATTTCCCTCAAAAACAAAACTTTGTCCGGTTTGACCTGTTTGTCCTTGACTTGATGCACCGGTATATCCAGTTGGTCCTTGACTCGATGCACCTGTATATCCAGTTGGTCCTTGAATAGATGCGCCTGTATATCCTGTAGGACCTTGACTCGATGCACCAGTATACCCAGTGGGTCCTTGAATAGATGCACCAGTATATCCAGTGGGTCCTTGAACAGAAGAAGATGCACCCGTATATCCAGTTGGTCCTTGAATAGAAGAAGATGCACCTGTATATCCAGTTGGTCCTTGACTCGATGCGCCTGTATATCCGGTAGGTCCTTGAACAGAAGAAGATGCACCCGTATATCCAGTGGGTCCTTGACTTGATGCACCCGTATACCCAGTGGGTCCTTGAACAGAAGAAGATGCACCGGTATATCCTGTAGGACCTTGAACAGAAGAAGATGCGCCTGTATATCCTGTAGGACCTTGAACAGAAGAAGATGCGCCTGTATATCCTGTAGGACCTTGAACAGAAGAAGATGCGCCTGTATATCCTGTAGGTCCTTGAACAGAAGAACCGGTATATCCTGTAGGTCCTTGAATCGAAGCACCCGTATATCCTGTAGGTCCTTGAATCGAAGCACCCGTATATCCAGTTGGTCCTTGAATAGATGCGCCTGTATATCCTGTAGGACCTTGACTCGATGCACCTGTATATCCAGTTGGTCCTTGACTTGATGCGCCTGTATATCCAGTAGGTCCTTGAACAGATGCGCCTGTATATCCAGTAGGTCCTTGACTCGATGCACCTGTATATCCTGTAGGTCCTTGAATCGATGCGCCCGTATATCCAGTGGGTCCTTGACTTGATGCACCGGTATATCCCGTGGGTCCTTGAATAGAAGAAGATGCACCGGTATATCCCGTGGGTCCTTGACTTGATGCACCGGTATATCCCGTGGGTCCTTGAACAGAAGAAGATGCGCCAGTATATCCAGTGGGTCCTTGAACAGAAGAAGATGCGCCTGTATATCCAGTTGGTCCTTGAACAGAAGAACCCGTATATCCTGTAGGTCCTTGAACAGAAGAAGATGCGCCTGTATATCCCGTGGGTCCTTGACTTGATGCGCCAGTATATCCAGTTGGTCCTTGAACAGAAGAAGATGCGCCTGTATATCCAGTTGGTCCTTGACTTGATGCACCGGTATATCCTGTAGGTCCTTGAACAGAAGAAGATGCGCCTGTATATCCAGTAGGTCCTTGAACAGAAGAAGATGCACCTGTATATCCAGTTGGACCTTGAACAGAAGAAGATGCACCTGTATATCCAGTTGGACCTTGAACAGAAGAAGATGCGCCTGTATATCCAGTTGGTCCTTGAACAGATGCACCAGTATATCCAGTTGGTCCTTGAACAGATGCACCAGTATATCCAGTTGGTCCTTGAACAGATGCACCAGTATATCCAGTAGGTCCTTGACTTGATGCACCAGTATATCCCGTGGGACCTTGACTTGAAGAACCAGAACTTGGACCAGTCGGTCCCGTGGGACCTTGACTCGAAGAACCAGAACTTGGACCAGTCGGTCCCGTGGGACCTTGAACAGAAGAACCAGAACTTGGACCAGTCGGTCCCGTGGGACCTTGACTTGAAGAACCAGAACTTGGACCAGTCGGTCCCGTGGGACCTTGAACAGAAGAACCAGAACTTGGACCAGTTTGTCCGGTTGGTCCAATATTATTTAAATAACACGGAATACTATTTCCGCCACATTCATTTGTAGGACAGGATGAAAGACTCGATATATATTTTTTATTGGACTCGGCGAATTTTTTTCTGGATATGTAATCACTTCCTGAAAACATTAGTTGTATATATAAACGATAATTATTCTTTAATATATGACTCTTATGAACACTTATAAATCATACAAACAATGAAACTGCAAACAAAATGAAAAATTACGACCATTAAGACTGACTATTCTTCCATATTCATCATATAATCGTATATGTAATCGTGAAATATCAACTGGACCGAAATATTCTCGTGGTGTGAAATAAGATGTTTCAGATTGTTTTACGTATCCTCCAAACGAACTTGCATCCAATGTTATTCTCGCTAAAATATCCGAGTTGAGAATTGAATCTTGAAAGGCAGATATGAATCCATTATTTACTTGATTGTTAAAATCATTTACTCCCAAATATATGTATGGTAATGTAATTGTTTGTATGGGAGATTCCGATTCGTAAAATACACCACATGAATAACACGCTTGTGTAAATCCCAATACCCAGCCGAGTTTTTTATAGAGAGCTGTATTATCTGGAAGCTCGTTTTGATTTAATGAAAAATTCATTGTTATTGCCACAATCGCATCAGGTCCGGTATTTACCGGTGATACAAACACAATTCCCGAACATTTTATATCTACGGAAAACAATACATATGAAAACAGACTTGAAGGGTCCAATACATTTCCGGAACAATCGGTAGGAGACAGGATTTGATTTAACGCACAAATAAGCGAATCTGGTGTATAATTTCCGTCATCGATACAAATAACGCGTGTTTCTTCCTTCCCAGATATTCCTTTTACCGACATGAACATATAATTATTTCCCATGGCGGATGAAATATTGTAATAGGTCTGCGGAAGTTCAATAGACGTTAGTTTCATAGAGACTACATTTGTTAAACGGAGAGGGAGTTGAAACGTAAAATTGCTACTGAATGTCGTTTCTAAATCTTGACGAAATTTGGTGTCAATATTCATTTGTTTAATGAGAATTCGTTTGTCGAGAGGATTTATAATTCCTCTGTAAAAATCGGTCGGACCTGACTGGCTTGTATATGAGAAATTTGCGGTTGGATGTGCGGACAATTCATTCTCTCTGGAGAGAACCTCTCCCCGAGTCTCGGCTTTTGGATAGTCAAAATTATCCAATCTCGGATTTTTTGGAAGTGTGGTGGGCGGTTCAAGCTGTATGCACTGACTCTGAAGCCATTGTTTGCCTTTTGTTAAAAACTCAATTAATCCGGCTTGAAGGCGTTTATCAATATGTCCCGACTGCAATAACTGGTCTCGAATAATGGCTTCTTTTAATTCAACATCTTTGGCGGTATATGTGGGCGAGAGACCGAAAAATGTCTGAATTTCGTCAAAGGTATAGTGTTCAATTGTTAAATCTAATGTTTTTCGTTGTGTAGTAGTCATAATAATAACATAGGAGAACTGTTTTTATCTATCTTGTAAAATTGAAATAAATATAATACAGAATTATGGGTAAATATGATGACAGAAGTAGGTATAACTTATTATCCAATTAGGGAAAAATTTTATCAACCATGTATTTCATCAGATAAACTTCTTGAAAAAATAAGTGAACAAAATATAGGAGAAGATAATATTGTTGCAATGATTAACAATAACGATAATTTGTTAATAGATAAAATAAAAGGAAATGTTGGTAATAAAACATGGTCTGTTATGTATCGCGCAGATATAGATGAAAGATTTACAAATTTAGAAAGGGATGTTTGTGAATTAAAAAAACTTAAACCTATTATATTAGAAATGTGCAAAATGGAAGAAATTGAAAGCTCCGAATCCAGTTCCTCCGATGAAGAAGTGGTTGTTAATGATTTGATTGAACCTCAAATACAAAATACTGCTACACATATTTTTAGGAGAACAACCTCACACAAATGTTTCAAAATCAAATCGATTTACGGGTGAAAATACGAAGGGAAATAACAATTATGCACTATTAGATAAATATGTTCAAGAACAGGATGATGATTTGTCAGTAATGGGATTAAGCCGATATATGAATAGTATAATTGACCGTCGTAATGAAACGATTCATCCGTCAAATGATAAATTAATAATAAATGTGCAACGATGTATGGATTATTTTAAACAGTTTCATGAACTACCAAATAAGTATAAGCAAGAATATGAAATTATTTCACGATATGATAAATTAAAAAAATATTTTCGAGAGACGGAGTGATGTTGCTCGGTCGCTATCGCTCCCTCGCAATTAGATAAATATAAATAGATTTATGTAGTATGTATAACATATGTCTCCTATTTCGAATCGAACTATTTTTATTGTAAATGCATTTATAAATGAACTCAAATATAATAAATTAGCCAGAACCAATAATGTATTATTAGATGTATTCTCCAAAAATTTACAGACATCCTATCCTTCCGAATACAAACTTATACGATTGTTAGAACCTACCATTATGAATAGAACCGGTAATTCCCATTCAGATGAAGAACAAATTCGAGAATTGGTTACAGACCAAAGTGAAAATGTTCTATTGCAGTTTTTCGGATTTTTGAATCTTCCTGTATCAACTACTCTTATTACCCAATTAAATATATTGTATCCTCCTCCAACACGTAACGATATGCGCTCTATTTGGGAGGATTAGAATATCTACTGTAACGTTTAGATAAATATATACACGACAAAAATTCTCATGATACATAAATATCATGTCAATTCAAACATTAAAAAAACTTACCGCCGCCAAATATAATAATAATTCGGTGGGGTTGAAACATTTTTCACTCAATGGTGTCACTCGTAATCAAGGCTATATTGGACAAGGAGTGAGAGGTCGCACAATAATTGGAACAAAATACAAAGGAAATACGCCATGTGGGTCGGGAGGTTGTTGTGGAACATATCGTATTTCTTTAGTGCAACCACAAGTATGGTCAACGGAAAACCCGAGTTGTATAAAACCATCGGTTCTCTCAAATTATGGGTCTATAAAAACACATTATAAATGGATTTGGCGACCATATCCATTTACTTCCGTTAAACCAGATGGAAACGCGAATCTTCTCGGTAATTCGTCTGGAGGAAGTTATATCAAACAATTGCAACTTCAAACTATATATGATATTAATAATTGCACATTCACCAAGAATTTGGCGGGATTGGGCACACACAATCCCGCCATTTGTAACCTGCCCTATTTTCGTTCATCTTATCCAAATCCTACAAATCCTCTCGGAAATATTCAAAATCCAATTACCAAACAAGTGGGACCGATTGACCAAAGTATGTATATTTTACAGTTGGATAACGCATGTTCGCAAATAACGGAATTTTATGTTCCAAACAATTTGCAAAATACACCTCTTCCGGGTTCATTTTAATTCAACATATTTAATTCCATCATAGCTCGCATAAGAGACTCTCCCATACATTTTGCGAGACGAACCGGAACGGCATTACCAATTTGTTTATATTGAGATGCCATACTACCAACAAACTCATAATCGTCAGGAAATGTCTGAATTCTCGCATATTCTCTTACGGTTAAGGGACGTTCATGCAATGGATGACATCTCTCGGTTTGTTTTTGAGAGGGCGTGCATAAAAGAGTTAAGGATGGTTTATCCATTGATAAACGATGTAATATCCCGCGTTTTCCTCCTCCCGAAAAATAACTGTTTCCCAGATACGATTTCTGTAAATCTTCCGGCAAATCAATCCAACAACCGCCTTGCGGTATCAATGCAAACAATCGTTTTTTTTCTTCATTATATTGTGCGCCAAAGGAGTCCGGAACGTCTTGTAATACATCCCGTAACAATTGTTTCTTTTCCAAATGTTCGTCTGGGAAACAAAACACATGAGGTAAATCGGAACGCGTGCCGACAATAAATACTCTCTCTCTCTTTTGTGGCACTCCATAATCATATGCATTTAATAATTTATATACTACATTATATGCACCATCTCCCGATAAAGACGCAACAATCTGTTTTATGGTTTCACCGGATTGGTGTGTTAATAATCCACGCACATTTTCAATCATAAACATTTTTGGACGAATCGTATGCACCATATCAATAAATTTTATCATTAATTCTCCACGCGGATCATCGAAACCCCGTCGGGCTCCCGCTTGAGAAAAACTTTGACACGGAACTCCTCCCGTTAATAAATCTATTTCTTTCGTGTCATCTCCTTCTTTTATGTCATCACGTTGTAGAATATGATTCATAGTATCGTGAAGAACCGTTGCTTCCGGATGATTTTTTCGGAGAGTTAAACAACAGTCTTTGTTATTGTCGTTTAATAATAAGGGAACAAACCCTGCCTGAATGAGTCCACAACTAAGACCTCCTCCTCCTGCACAGACCTCCACAAAATTCATATGTTGTGGAGTCTTTACTGTTTGTGTCTATTCAATTTTTATTGTCGTCTATAAAAAGGATGTTCGCATATCTTCGTATTGTTTTGTCTCGGTATATCCGCCGATAAATATGCCATGAAAAAATACCATAGGAAAGGTTCGGTATTCTTTGTTTGCCAGTTTTTTTATGTGTGCGAGAAAAGGTTCTTTTACAGTTACGGTTAAAAATGAGTCACATTGAATTTCTGTAAATGGCATATTATTTGAAACAAGCAATTCTTTTACTTTTACGCAAAACGAACATCCGGATTTACTGTAAATAGTATATCCGTCTGACGAGGGGGTTGGAAATGTAGTTGTCATAATACAATAACTACATATTATTATTTATATCATCTATCATAGGTCGTGATTGAACTTTTACAAGTCGTCGTTGTTTTTTTTCTAATTTTTTACTCCATCCATCATACAGTTGCTCCTATCAATTGTAATCCAATTTCATTTAAAATAGGTGGTTCTATTTTTGTAATTTCTGGTCGAATTTTTCCATAATCTCTCGCGGGTTGGTCTCCAAATGGTCTGGCAGAAACCGCATTATGTGACATACTTTTCATATTTTTAAAGGCATCTATACGTTTTTTCATATTTTTATCGGAACATTTATTTCTGGGCAAGTAACACAAATAAATAATATATCTAAATTTTGGAGAGGTTCTTTCATATATGGGTTGTCCGCCACAATGAATAGTTCGACTGTCCCATAATACCATGGAGCCTTTTGGACAACGAATTCGTTTTGGCTCACATCCACGGTCTCTATAAAATTGTAATTCCTCTTCATTTAATCTATACCAATCCTTTTTACAATCCTTTTTATCTTTTACAGAAAATGTGTCGGCAAATTCCTTATGATACATATGACTCCCACTATAAAACGCCAATGTGGCATCTCCGTCACACACATCTTCGGCAGTTACCCAACTTTGAACACAATTAAAATCGGGTGTTGTGAAACTTTGGTCCGTATGAAATGAACTCGATTTGGCTCTATGTTGCCATCCACAATTTGTTATTTCGGGAGGAATTCCAAATCCAAGTCCGTCAAAACTAACAATCAATTCTTCATTTGTGCATTCCCATATTTTTGAAAATATGTCTATTATTCTCTCATTTTGTCGAACATCCCATGATACTTGGGCGTGACCAACATGATAATTTTGCATAAGCATCCCGTGCAATGGCTGTAATTTTGCATATTCTTTCCATGATGTCGGATTATTTCTACGAATAGGAATAGTCCATGTTTTTGAAATACGTTCAAAGAAATTCCATATTCCATTACGTATATGCACGCATTCACTTTCATTTAAAATAGATGGCAAAATAGCAACACCATTTTGGTGAAGTGATTCTTTTATATTTTCAATCGTTGTAACATATTCATCATATTGTCATTTTATTTTTTGTGGTTGTTTTTAGTTAATAATTCATTTTTCAATTTTGTTCCAAGAGAATGTCGGTCATTTCTTTTCCTCTATTCTCCCATGTAAGATTGGCGGACCACTTGTAATTTTCATTGATAAGTGCTTCTTTCTTCTCTCTATTTTTGGGAGATAATATATCCGTAACAATATTTACCGCCCAATCTTGCCACATGTTATTTCTCGGGTCTCCTTCCAATAAAATACCACGATTGTTCACCGTATTTATTAATGACCCTCTATCCATAGTTATAGCAAGTGTCCGTGTACGTGCCGATTCCAATGCCGTTAGACAAAATGTTTCTGTAAATGTTGTGGGATAAAACCATACATCCGCCGTTCTCCAACTATCCATCAATGTCTTTTTATCCGTCCATCCCACATAATGAACGTGATATATATCAGGAAATAATGTATATTCCGATAACAATTCACGACA
>Ga0302192_10002796_pt1 | contig 10946 bp, 8 predicted proteins | sample II_Bog_E3_2_FD_200230 | JGI IMG/M metagenome (GOLD analysis project Ga0302192, IMG submission 200230) | Peat permafrost microbial communities from Stordalen Mire near Abisko, Sweden - II_Bog_E3_2 | ecosystem: Environmental > Terrestrial > Soil > Wetlands > Peat | place: Sweden: Abisko, Stordalen...
ATTCCGCTTGTAGATCCGCTTCCCGCCTGCAAGCCGGAATCCCTCACGTAGCCGAAGCGTGCTGATAATGTCGTTTTCTTTTCGATTCTCCGAGAATAGAGGGCGCTGAGGGAGTCGAACTGGGCCCCGTAGAAGATTCCGGACCCCTCGTTATCCCCGTGGTAGTACTCAGCCGAAATGGTGTCGAACCGTTTGTGATAGGCGAGGCCGCCTGTAACCGAGAGATGAGCGGAAGACGGGATTGCCGAACCGCCGGAGCTTGAAATCCAGTCAGGGCCTACGGAGGCGTGCGAACTGAAGCCCTTGGCCCAATTGTGGGAGATTGACGCAAGCAAGGAAGTCGATCGGAAGGAGATATTCGATCCTGAATAGGTGTAGGACGATTCGGAAAAATCGGCATTCACCGTAGTTCTGGAATTGAATCGCCAGGCAGCGCCGAATGACCCGAAGATAGCCGACGTATCAAGGCCGTTTCCGTCAGGAAAGCGGAGAAACTGGTAGTTTCCGCTGGCGGAAACGCTGAGGGCATAATTGACGGGCAATCCGTATGAAACGCTGGTCAGGTTGTTTATGGTGTGCGTATTCTCAGTCAAAACTGTTTCTGAAGGATTTCCGGTTGTTGGGGGTCCACCGAGCGGTTCTCCAGTGCCCGGAATGCCGGAAAACCCGAACGTGGGCGATTGGGGGCGATAAGAGATGACGTCGGAGATGGTCATTCTCCACTTACGTCCTCCAATTGACTGAGCGACGGCGAAGTTCTGAAAATACCCCGTGTCGTAAAGTGGCTGAGAGAGCGTGAAGGTGTAGCCCCCCGAATAGGTCAACGACAGGGGCCGGCGCGACTTCCCGTTTTGGTAGTCGACGACTCCAGACATGGAGTTTGCCCACTGGTTCCCAAGTCCCCTGCTCCACCAGGCAGACTCTGAGTCGTGCAGCGAGTAGTTGAATGACCCGGACGGGCGCGAAGGTCCGGTCGCCGCGGGCTCAACCTGTGCGCCGGCAGCGAGTGAAATGGTGACCAGTAACCCCAGTAGAGCGATTGACTTCGTGATCATGGTACCGCCTCTATGGAACAACGATCGTGTCTCCAGCTTTAAGAGGAATGTCGTATTGCATGTTCCCCTTCAGTGCTTCCTTGTAATGGAGCGGGATTCGGATCCGCTTTCCATTTTCGTCGCGCAGGATGTACATTTTTTTGGTATTCGCGTCTTCAGTGAGTCCCGCTGCGCCGATTGCCTGTAAGAGCGTCATTCCGGGACTCAACTCCATTGGCCCCTTCCTGGACGACTCACCCATCATGTAGATGTTCTTGCTGTGAATTGCAATGACCGTTACCTCGACCAACGGATCCTGAAGGAACTTGCGGAGCTTCGCCGTGATCTGTGCTCCAAGTTCAACGGGGGTGAACCCTGCTGCCATCACCTCGCCGAGCAGGGGCATGGTGATGACGCCGTCCGGCCTAACCAGGAAAGACCCCGAGACAGCGCCTTCCTTCCAAACGTTCACTGCAATTTGATCGGAAGGTCCGATTACGTAGGTGTCTGCCAATTTGCCGGCGGCCAAGAGTGCAGCAGTGGTAGTAGGTGAGGTGGTGGTTGCAGGGGATGGCGTACCGATTGCAGATGGGGCGGAAGCTGCTGGGGGTGCAGTTGCTGCAGGTGCGGCTGGCTGTTGGTCCTGGGCTTCGCAGATAAGAGTGGTGCTCAAAACCGCCGCAATGAGCAGGCTTTCCAGTTTCATTTTACGACTCCGTTCCAATTGAATGCCTTCTGAGTTTCTGTTCCGAACTGCTGCAATCTTGTGAGAGGGCCTATCTGCGGGTGCCATCCTCGTTAGCCGTTCGCATTTCATTTTCCCCCATGGAAACAAGGACTTCCAAGGTCAGCCTTCGCTCGACACTGTGCAGATGCCGCGCAAGCGGCTTCATTCCGGGTCTGGGTTGTTGATTGCCCGTTGAGCTTGAGAGTCGGCGATCCAGCCTCATGTGTTGCGAGGGAAAATGACTGGTTGCTGAAGGAAACAAAGAGCTTTTTGACCGTTTTTCTAGTTCTGGAAGAGTCTTTGGGCCACCCAACGCCCATCAGAAACTCAATGATATCATCGCTCGGGTCATGGTTGGGACCATCAAAACCTGAGGAATAATCGATGGGTAATTCGTAGGTAACCACCGGCCGGCCAACTGCATCAGATCTGGATCAGCGAGTTTCCGCTTAACTCACCCCAATTCAAGAGGTTGGATATTGCTTGCAAGGGTTTTGTTGTCTGAGCGAACGATTTGGCAGCGCGTGACGGGATCAACGGCGACAGCTTGTTGAGCCAAACGAAGGAACAGTTTGCTCCGGTTCCTGGATTTTCGACGATTGAAGCGGAAGTAAACTCATCAAAATAGCGGACCAAATGCTTATGGCTGAGGGCTCCCCGATGAGTCTGGATCAGCCACCGCTTGAGCAGGGAGATCACGAGATGAACCGCGGAAGCGGCTCTGAGGCTGCGGCTGTGTTGCCTTTATGAGCAGTCAGGCGCACGAAGGCTTTGCTCTTCAGGGGTGAATACCCCGTCCATCTGTCGGATTGAACAACGCTCGCTGGCGCGCCCGAGGCCTGTACAAAAGGCATCAGGCTGGCAGCGGCAGCGTCGGGAATATGGCGCTTGCGAATCCTGCCGATGCCTTGTCCATCCTGCCGTACACCAACCACAACCAACATATTGTCTAAATCTGGATTGCGGGGCAGATCCTCCTCCCGTCCGCGGAGATAACATTCATCCACTTCCACTCGGCCTGTGAGCAGATCCGGGAGTCGACCGGGCCTGACGATGGTGCTCATGTGCTCCGGTTTCCCGGAAAGTCCGGTCAGTCCTCGTTGCTCAGCCTCCGGCCCAGGTCGATCAGAGGCTTCTCAAGCATGTAGTAAGTTGCCATCGAAGCTACGAGGGTCGTGGGTATGAACAACGCAGTTCCAACAACGGGATTTCTCACGCCCATGTACACAAAAATGACATAGAGCACTGGGTAGTGCAGCAGATAGACTCCATAAGAGTAGAGTGCAATATGGCTTGTGAAGAAATTCGCAGCTTTCCACTTTGAATTGTGGAAGAGATTGATGGCCAGACCCAGCGCAAGGCAGAACAACCACCCCACCCAGTACACGGGTCTCTGGTGCATGTGAATCAGGCAGTAGATGGCAATCAGAAGCACCACATACCCTGGCCATATCCACGCCGGGATCCATGCTCTTTGCCTCTTTTCGAGTGCGTAGCAGAGGACTCCGCAAACGAAGCAAGGCACAAACTCCGCTAGCCCGAGGTGTCCTGGTGAACGCAGCCCCAACACCGCGGCCGCCGCACTGAGCAGCACTAGGAGACCGGAAATCCAAGTGACTCCATGCTTGCTCCGGGCTGTCAGGAAAAAGAACGGGAGCACGAGGTACATCTGAACTTCATATGGCAGTGTCCAAAGGGGGTCAAGGATGTTGGTTTTGGTGAAGAAGTTCTGTACGAGGAGAAGATTCGAAGCGATCTGCATCATCGAATATCCTGGCCATACAGCTCCGGAAGCGTTCTTCGGCATATTCAGCAAGAGCATCATTAATATTGCGAAAATCGACAGCGGATAGATTCGGAAGAACCGGCGCACGTAAAACCGCAAAGTAACGCCCGCGGTTGTGCCTTTCATCCGCTCAAGCGAGTGCATGAGCACGAGGCTGGTATGGACGAAAAAAGCCAGAACTCCGGCCCGGCCCATCTCGCTGGTGAACGACATCAACGATTCGGGACCCCAGCCGGCATGGAAATGGAGGGTGTCCGCAACGTGCTGTATTGCCACGCTCGTCACGGCGAACGAACGCAAAATATCAAGGTTCGGTCTGTGTCGCATATAGGACTTAATCGTCCGTTTCTTGTCCGAATCGCAGATCGGAGCTCTTTCCTGGGATGTCTAATTTGGCATGTTGGAGCGGCGTAGTAAAGCCTGATACCCCGCACAAGACTAACATCTTGACGATGAGTTTCCTGCGTGGGTTCTGCGGCGAGCAAAGATCTTCTATTTGTTTAACTCATCCGATCCCTTGCTGGAAACAACCTTTCCATTCCGCAGTGCGTTGGTCGGTCCTTCATCCCCGTGAAGACAATGGGCTGCGGGATAGTGGGTCAAGGGGGTAGTCGCCTGGATGGAAGGGCTCGGTTGAGTAACTGCAGGGCCCCGATTGAAGGGTTCGAGGGTGAGTTTTCCGCCAAAGGTGATTAATTGTGATTATCAACCTGCCCACGGGCGCACTTGCCGAACCTTGGCGGCCACTTCTGTTTGGCGAGTTGGCCGTTCCAGGTAGAAGTATCTTATCGCCAAAGAGAGCACTCCTATCCCAATTTCCAACATGCGCCAAACGGCGCGGAAAGGGTTGAATCCTCTTGGCATTTCGGGATTTGGATTGCTGTTAGAATTGACGCAAGTTTCTATGTCGACCACTTCCCATCAGGAAAGCTTGCCCCCGAAGGTTACCAGCTCAAGGGCTTTCGCGAATCCGTCGCTCGAATTCGGTCGGTTCGCCCTATGGGGAGCAGCCCTGATAGTCGTATTGCTGTCGGCTTTGTACTTCACGGTCCTTGGACGGCTGGTGACCGAGTGGTGGCATGATCCTGAGACTTCACACGGATTTCTTGTTCCACCATTTGCGGCGTACCTTGTCTGGACGAACAGGGATCGAATCCGTGCAACCAGAATCCAGCCTTCTTGGGTTGGAGTTGTGGTGATTGCGTTTGGATTAGGGATGCTGATCCTGGGTCAGTATGGCGCGGAACTCTTTTTGTCACGTGCATCCCTGATCGTCGTGCTAGCGGGCATGACGGTGTGCTTTGGCGGCTGGCCAATGCTGAGGGAACTGCGGTTTTCGCTGCTGGTTCTTTTGCTGGCGATTCCGATTCCTGCGATCATCTATAACCAGATCACGTTCCCGCTGCAGATACTTGCATCGAAGGCCGCGAGCGCCCTGCTGCCGGTATTCGGTGTACCTGTTTTAAGGGAAGGAAATGTAATTGACCTGCCGACGATGCGTTTGGAAGTGGCGGAGGCGTGCAGTGGCATCCGGTCGTTGATCAGCCTTTTCACCCTGGCGATCTTCTACGGTTACTTTCTCGACAAATCGGTTGTTCGTCGCACGCTCCTGGTGCTTTCAAGCATTCCAATAGCGATTGGGGCGAATGCGATCCGAATCGTTGGTACAGGATTGTGCGTGCAGTACTGGGACCCGGATAAGGCGGTGGGATTCTTTCATGAATTCTCCGGCTGGGTAGTGTTCCTGGTCTCGTTGGGCTGCCTCTTCGCCGTCCATAAGATGCTGTGCCTATTCTCACCAAGGCGGGTGTCAACATGAATCGCATCCGGTTCTGGGTGGTTGTTGTTCTGCTTGTAGTGGCGGCACTTGTGCTCTTCCGCCGGGGGAACTCGGAAACGATTGTTCCGAGCGAACCACTGTCGGGAGTTCCGGATACGATCGCCGGGTTAAGCGGGGTGGATGCGCCGATTGACCAGGAGCAGCTCGATATTCTGGGCAAAGGCGACTTTCTTTCGCGTGTTTATACGAATGGCGGAAGGAGTGGCCAGGTGGGCCTGTTTATTGCCTATTTTGCATCGCAGAGAACAGGGGCAACGATGCACTCACCGCGGAACTGCCTTCCGGGGTCCGGCTGGTCATTTGAGTCATCGCAATACGTAACAATAAAGGATGTGCAGGGTGAGCCCCATCAGGTGGGGGAGTACATCATTGCTAATGGCGACAACCGTCAGTTCGTGATCTATTGGTATCAGGCCCACGGGCGCAGTATTGCAAATGAGTACAAGGCAAAGGCATATCTGGTTTCCGATGCAATCCGGATGAACCGCACGGACGGAGCGTTGATTCGAGTGATCACGCCGATTTATGGAGCTGGGGGAGTTCCGGCGGCGAGAGAACGGGCCGAGGGATTTGTGGCGGCGCTGATGCCGCAGTTGCCGCGTTTTATCCCCAATTAGGCGATGGAGCGATCGGTTGGCGGATTTGATTTGAAGCTGCACTCTCAGAACCGGGAGTGGAGCAAGGATGGAAGAAGATGACGAGCAAGATCGAGTCAATTCATAACGGTATTGAGTCCAGGAGAAACGTCATGCGGCGGCGAGTATCAGTTTGCGCGCTTGGAATGTGTGTGGCAATCGCCTTCCTGTCTGGTTGCCATGGAGACCCCAACGTCCGCAAGCAGAAGTATCTCGAGAGCGGCAAGCGCTACGAAGCAGCCGGGAAGTACAACGAGGCCGTAATCCAGTTTTCGAATGCTCTGAAGATCGACAAGAGCTTTGCGGATGGGCATTACGAACTCGCCAAGACGTACATGCACATGGGTCAGATTCGTATCGCATACAGCGAGCTCATGTACACAGTGACGCTGCAACCGTCGAATTACAAGGCACGTCTCGACCTCGGCAATCTGTTGCTGGCGGGGGGGAGGATAGATGAGGCACAGGCGCAAGCAGACGCGGTGAAGGCAATGCAGCCTAATAACCCTGATCTCCATGCGCTGCTTGCTGGTATTGCGGCGAAGAAGAACTTGAGGGGCGAGGCGATGAAGGAGATCCAGACGGCGCTCACGCTGGATCCGAATCGTGCTGCGTTTCATGAGGATCTGGCTCTGCTTGAAGGGAGCGACCCTACCAAAGCGTCAGTGGTTGAGGATGAGCTCAAGAAGTCAGTAACGCTCGATCCGAAGTCGACGAACGCGCGCATGTTGCTGGCTGACTTTTACGCGTCGAATAATCGTTGGCCAGAAGCGGAACAGTCGGCCCGGGACGCGGTGCAGGCCGACCCAAGCAGTCTCCGCGTTCGCACCAGTCTTGCTCAACTCTATCTTCGCGAAGGCAAGCAGTCGCAGGCCGAGGACGTTTACCGTCAGGCGACGAAGGATCTTACCGACAACCCGTCGGCGGTTCGCGTTTTGGCCGATTACTATGAGCGGTCGGGCCAGGCTCAGAAAGCGCGAACCGAGTATCAAGCCGAAGCGGATAAATATCCCAAGAACCTTCCTTTGCAAGAAGGTTATGTTCGCTCGCTGCTCGAGGTTGGAGACGAGCCGACAGCGCTCAAGACGATAACGGACTTGGTGAAGAAAAATCCAAAGGATCCCCAGGTTCTTGCGTTGAACGGGATTGTCATGCTTCGTGAGAATAAACCGGCGGATGCAGAGAACTTCCTGATGAACGCCGCGAAGGAGTATCCGAAGGATTCGTTTATCTTGTTCTGGCTGGGAAGGGCAGCGCTCGCGAAGAACGATATGGCGCAGGCCGAAACCTCTTTGCGCGAGTCGACGGAACTTGCTCCGGGCAGAGTGGATGCGCAGGCGGAGCTTGCCCGTATAGCTGTGCTTCATGGTGACATGAATCTGCTTGCGTCGGTGGCGGACAGTACAATCGCGGCGGTTCCCCGTTTTCCCGGTGGATATGTTTGGCGCGCAGTTGTTGAGATGAGCCGGAACATCCCGGAAAAGGCTGAAGCGGACCTGAAGACGGCAATGAGCATCGCGCCGCAGAGCGCACCTGCCTACCTTCAATTGGGAAAACTCCGCTTCTCCCAAAGGAAGTTTCCCGAGGGGGTGGCCCTGCTGGAGCAGGCTCTCGATCGCGATCCGAATTCGATCGAGGCCATGCGCATGCTGGTTGGCTACGACTTGTACATGAAGCAGCCGGACAAGGCTGAAGCGCGTGTTGAGGCGCAAATTGCGAAGAGCCCGAACAACAGCTTCTTCTACGATCTGCTGGCATCATTGCAGGCCCAGGCAAAGAAGTTGGACCTGGCAACGACCACCGCGCAGAAGGCGATGGGACTCAACCCCAGCGATGGCGAAGCAGTCTCGCTCTACGCACAGATCCAGGTATTGCGGGGCCAGACGGGAAGCGCAATCGGCGTATGGGAAGAGTGGATGAAGGTTCATCCAACCGACGCGAGCGCGCTAGCTGTGCTGGGGATGCTGGAGGAGTCACGATCGAACAAGCCGAAGGCTGAGATCTATTACAAGAAATCGCTGCAGATAGATCCGCTCCAGCCTGTTGCCGCAAACAACCTGGCCTACATGATGCTGATGAACGGCGAAAATGCCGACGTGGCGTTGACGCTTGCGCAAACTGCTCGCAGAGCGTATCCAGAATCCCCCAGCACAGCCGATACGCTGGCATGGGCTTACTACACGAAGGGGGCCTTTGGATTCGCGCGTGATCTGCTGGAAGAGGCAACAAAGGAGCAGCAAAGCGACGCAACGATGGAATACCATCTTGGCATGGTTTATGCGCGTCTGGCCAACCGGAGCGCGGCGATCACGCATTTGAAGAAGGCAATTTCTCTTGCGCCCAATTCTCCTACCGCCAAGGACGCTAGAGACGCGCTTGTGGCCATAGGATAAGCAGGAGATTGTTGCACTGTGACGAGCGCTTTGGCCGGAGCCGCATGTCCGCCTCGACGAGTGTTTGAGCGTTGCCCAACTTGGAGTGTGCATCTGCTTCCCTGGATTAGGACATGACAAACACCAAGACGATCGCTCGAAACTCGGGCTGGTACGGGATCGAGCAGGCGGTCGGGTTCATCTCCAATCTGGTTACTTCGATAGCGATTGCGAGGACGCTTGGCCCGTCGAAGAACGCATACCTTGTATACGTATCCTATATAGCCTATGTGGCAAGCAACCTGGGTGCTCTCGGAATCCCTGCCACTACCAGCAAGTACATGGCAGAGTTCATCGGTATGGGAGATCGCGGGACCGCTCGCTATATCTACTTCCGCACCTTGTTGCTTCAAGTTGGCCTTGCCACTTTGGCCACCGGCGGCGTTGTGATCTGGGTTCTACACGATGCGCCCGCTGACTATCGCATTGCTGCGGTTCTTGTGGTGCTGAGCATCTGGCCCTCGATGGTCAACTCCATCTCATCGATGGCGAACATGGCCACGGAAAACCTGGCGACCAATCTGCCTGCTTCAATTGTTTCCACCATTGTTTACGCACTGGCCATTGGGGCGTCAGTCGTGATGCATTGGGGCGTTGTGGGAATCGGGGCGGCGCTTTTTCTGATGCGCGTCGTCGATTTTCTGGTGCGAATCTTCCCGACGATGAAGCGAATCCTGGGCTGGGAAACAACCCATGTTCAGCCAGAGGGGCTGCGCAGTCGAATGATAAGCTTCGCGTGGCAGAGCGTTACTACAATGGTCGCGTCGCTGATTGTCTGGGAGCGGTTTGAGGTTTTGCTTCTAAAGCCGCTTTGCCCCGATATTAACCAGGTTTCCTATTACTCGGTGGCGTTCAGCATGGCCGACAGGCTATTGCTTGCGTCCGTGATTTTTGGCCAGGCAACCGCGGCGACGATCTTTGTTCAGTTCGGTCGCGACAAATCGCGACTTCCAATGATTACTGCATCAACGTTTCGCTACCTGGCTCTGATGGCAATTCCCTTGCATTTCATCGCCGTCTCTCTGGCCGTTCCGGCATTGCTGTTGCTTTACGGGCGAGCTTGGGCAGGCGCCGCAGCCGTGGCGACTCTTGCTCCATTGCTTTGCCTTTCAAAGGCATTCATGCGTCCCGCGCAGAGCATTCTTCAGAGTCATGAACGGCAAGGCTTTGTGATCTGGGCGACGGTGATCGCCGGGGCTATCGACGTTGGTGTTACATGGTGGCTTGTAAGAGCGCATGGCGCTGTTGGCGCCTGCATTGGCAGCGGCGCAGCGCAACTGACTGCCGTGGGAATCATGTGGGGCGTGAGTATGAAGTTGTACAAAGTTCGCCTCCCGTGGCTCTTTGTGGGGAAGATCGCGCTGATCAGCACTATCGCCTCACTGGCCGCGCATTACGTAGCGCTGCAGTTTGCGCCATTATGGGGCCTTCTTCTTGGTGGTATGGCCTCGGTGGTGGTTTTCTTCGCGTTGTTCTATCTTTTCCGCGTGCTTGAAGTCGAGGATCGCTCGCGGTTTGAGTCATTGACGCGGATGTTGCCGGGGCCACTTGGGAAGACGGGGTCGAAGGTGCTTTCGATCCTGATCCCTGCCGCGGAGGCCGACGTCAACCCTGCCAACGTATGACAGGCATCGGAGGCGTTGAAGAACAGCGGCCGGCTCGATGGGTGATTGAGCTTGGAATTCGGTCCAATTATCGAGCATCTGACCTTCTGACTGGGGAATCACAGCCGCGGTTCAGTGAGGAGCGATTTTTCCGGCGATAGCTTTCCCGGGAGTCAAGCGACTGGAAATCGCGCCGGCTAATTGTTCCGCACATAGGCTTATTCATCGAATACATCTTTACATTGAATTGGTCTGGCCCCGATAATCCTGACTGCCTTTGAAGAGCGTGCTTCCTGGGGGATGCAGATTTCGCGTTTGAAATCAAAGGACATTCAGGAGGAGAGTTCACCATGATCAAGATCAGCCCACTTGCGTTGGCTTTGTCGGTTTCAATTGCAGCAGGCACCCTAGCCGGGGCACAGGACGCGCCTGCTTCCGGCACCGCGTTGCCCAATGTCTTGCAGATTACGCGTGAGTACACAAAGCCGGGAAAGGGCGGCGCAATGCATGACAAGACGGAAAGTGCGTTTGTTCAGGCGATGACGCGCGCGAAAGCGCCAACTCATTACCTTGCCCTGAATTCGCTTTCCGGCAAGAACCGAGCTCTTTACCTGACCTGGTATGAATCGTTTGATGCCTGGGAAAAGGATATGAAGTCAGTGGAGAAGAATGCGACTCTCTCAGGGGAACTGGAACGGGCCGCAGTCGCCGATGGCGAATTGCTTGACTCAATGGACCAGGCCGTCTTCTACAACGCCCCCGAACTGAGCTATCGTCCCCACCCGGACGTTTCGCATGCGCGGTACATGGAGATATCTGAATACCATGTGAAACGTGGACACGAAAGCGGCTGGAGAGAGCTGGTTAAGATGGTGATCGCGGCTAACG
>Ga0302192_10002817_pt1 | contig 10905 bp, 16 predicted proteins | sample II_Bog_E3_2_FD_200230 | JGI IMG/M metagenome (GOLD analysis project Ga0302192, IMG submission 200230) | Peat permafrost microbial communities from Stordalen Mire near Abisko, Sweden - II_Bog_E3_2 | ecosystem: Environmental > Terrestrial > Soil > Wetlands > Peat | place: Sweden: Abisko...
AATGCGCGCAGAAATCGTTATCGGTGATGACATTGGATTATCCTATCAGAGATAGAGGGCTTTTCAAGGGTGAGTTTTGTTGGATATCTGGCGCTTTAAATTGTCGGATCTTCAGTGCAAAATTACACGATAAACCCAAAACGGGTAGAGCTAAGTCACTGGAACAAAAAACTCCCACCTTAATCAGCCTGGGGGAAGCTGAATAAGCGGGGGACTTTAAACCAAGAAAGGGCGGTAGGTTACAGTCCTTTAGGTTTCTTGATTGTATAGACAACGGTCGCCTTGGCGGAAGAATATTTAGGGGAGTTGGGGAAGATGGCGGTAATGCTTACTGTTCCGTAGTTGGTAAAGTAAAGGCCGTTATTCGTATTGAAATAGGCAGGACCTTTAACGGCATACCCGAGCGGGGTGTACCCCGACGAGGATGTAGCAAGAGGAATGGGGATGTTGGTCAGAAGTGCGGAGGGGATGTTGGTTTTGGGGAAGGTGACAACCTGTTTAGCTGGATCGATAAAGAAACTGGAGAACTTCATCTCTGCTGCCATCGTGGCGGTCTGGGGAGTTGAAACTGCGAATCGATACAGCCCGGATCCGGAGGGAATAAGCATCGAGTTCGAGAGCGATCCCAGATTGGTGGAAAGAAGGGAGACGTTGACAGGAAGCCCGGCAGAGGACTTCGTGATGACAGGAATAGATGGTGCCCACGTCTTGGACCCGAGAGCAATAGTCAGCGTAGAAGCGATGCGAGTATAGGGGGCGAAAAATGAATGAGGGAGGTTTCTGGCATCATAAAAGTTGCCGACAATATCAAGCCCATCGATAGCATTGATTTTGGTTCCGCGAACATTCCCTGGGTAAGCAAAGAGAGTGCGTTGCCCAAGATTATTGACAAAGAAGGAACCACTATTGGTAGTTGTGGCGCCATAGACAGGATGAGACGTGAACTTCGTTGCGTTGCTTCCATTGGTCGAGGGGACTGTTACAGCAACAGAGACATTATGATAAGGAGTCTTGGTGTAAAGGTAATTGACTACGGCGCCGTAATCGGAAACATCGGCGAGAATGGCGCTGTTGCTGACTGAGGCATAGGCGACATTGCCGGAGTTATAAGCCGCAGGAACATTGATTGTGTAGAAATTGGTTCCATGGCATAGGAAAGAATTGGTTTCCTGTGCGTCATTGATATAGGTGCCGATGACATTGCTTCCATGGGCCGCGACAACGGTAGTTCCAAACGTTCCAAGCGGGTGATTGAATGTGGTGTAAGTGGCATTGGAGATGGAATACAGAAAACCATTATCGTAATTATTGACGTCGATGAAGGTTCCAGCGACAAGATCGCCAGCGACACTCGATGGAATCGTTCCCATTGTGGCATAGGGCGCTGAGACAAAAGTGTAATTGGTTCCATCAAAGACAAACCCATAAGGGACACCCGCAAAGGATACTGATCCAATGACGTGATTGGTATCGGCGTCAGTGACAGTCAGGCCCTGAGAATTAGTGAAAATGTTGGTATTGACGGTTTTGACTCCGTTGAGGTATTGGTACCACGAATTGCCGTCCCCCTCATTGCCGATGGCCTCGTACCTAGTGGAGTAGATAATACCGGGTTCACCATTTCCGATATTGAAATAGGAATTGGCTCCTGCATAAACAAAGTCAAAGACACCTCCATTAGTGTCTGTGTAGGTGCCGAAAGGGATTCCGGAATCAATTCCAACAACTTCGGTACGATTCAGATCAGAAGTAGGATCAAAAAGTTCCATGTAGGTGTAGGCAGCATGGGCACTCAAAGTGAACGCCGCAAACAAAAGGGAAAAGAGGATTTTCATAATGCAATAGAGGATGGTTTACAAAAATTAGTTGTGCAAGTGATTATTTTTTTTGGAAGGTGATTATTTGCGCGGCCAGTCGTCGGGCAGGAGGTAGGAAAAAAGCTCCCGGCAGAGAGTGGCAAGTGATGGATTGGGTGGTCTGGGGACCGAAAGGAGCCAATCCTTGACCTCGCGGCGGATATCTTGACGCGTCCAAGGGTCAGCCGCATCGATCCGATCGCTGAATTCCAGCGCCTTGTAGATCAGCGAGTGATAGACGGGCGACTGTGGGAAAGTGAATTCAAAAGCCTCCTCGTGTTCTCGAAAGTGAAGAAATCGAACCCCCACTAAACGGAGGGCTACAGAAAGCGGCACAAAAAGAAGACCACGAAGAACATCATCGAGTCCGGAAGGGAAGGGGCCACCGACGAAGCAGACAAGAGTACCGACCTGGGAAACAATAATAAAACTCGCGAGTCCATATCCCAAGAAAAAAAGCCACGCCACATAGGTGGCTCTTTCTAGGATGGGGCGAATCTGCATGAAGGAAGATACAGTCCTACAAAGGAAAGAGGAAGAGAGTATTTACCAAGAGGCAAAACATTTTTCATATGAGTGAGACCACCTCATTGCGACTTGGGGCAATACCACGAGACGATGCATGCCACGCTACTGTGTTATCGGTGGTATCGATAATGATATGATTGGGAATATCGGAACATTCTGAGGGGGCCGCCCCGGCATTGAAGCACCATGTTTTAGGAAGTCGGTGCCGCCAGGAACCGCTGGGCGCATAAGGCTGCCCATGCAGATGCCCGCTGGCAATATAGGTGGGCATCTTGCGCAATACTTGTCGTTTAGCGTCCGTAGAGCCCTTGGCACCTCCAACCTTACTGCCGGCAACAGGTTCGTGATGAAGGGCGAGCCAGGGTATATTTTCGGCAGTTCTGAGATCAGAGGCAACCTCCCACAATTCATTAGAGCGAACAGAATTACCAATGCCGCAATCAAAAGAAAACGGGTGAGTTGAGACAAGAAGCCTTTCGCCTGATCGGAAAGTAAGAATAGTCGCCCTCCCATCAGGGATAATTAGCGGAGCATCAAAGGCATCAGCCCAGAATGGCTTGGAAACAATCTGGCAGACACGAACCGTGTTCGTCATGAGACTCCGGAGAGACTTGAGGCATTGATCAGCATCCCTTTCCTGGGCGCCGTCATGATTACCGGAGCAAAAGGCCAAAGCACATCCAGAAGCTACCACCTTCTTGGAAAACTCATCAAAGGCGAGAATCTGTGGCAAAACACCCCGCTCATCATACATGTCGAAAAGATCTCCCGCAATGGCGATCAGATCAAAGCGAGGGGCCTGAGATAATAGCCAAGAATACCACTTGCGGGTATTGTGGATGTCGTTGGTAAGGAGAACTCGCATGGGTTACTTAACCTCGGGGATAAAAACCGCACCATCCTTGATGCAGATGCCGGCGAACCGCGACGCAAGGGAAACGGTGTCATTTTCCGGGAGACCAGCAAGGGCAGATGCAACGGCGTAACAGGCCCGCACACAGAGAAGAGATGAGGAATTGGCTACAATACCGGTGCAAAACGAACCGATAGGGGCTTGAGACAGATGATCATCCTTGCGGAAAATCTGCATATGAAGAAAGCGAAGATCCCCGGCCACATCCTTATCGAGAGAGCAATGCAAACCCTCCCCCAAATAAGAGAGACGAACAACAGAGCCGCGAAACGCTACATCGATCGAGCCCTTGATACAGATCGCAGGGGTGGCAAGGATTTTGGTAATTTCCGCGAAAGCTGCAGCAATTTTGGCGATTAAAAACCGATTGAAGGCATAGCTGTTTAAGCACCGCTGCCAATGATAATCCAAATCGGAAGCCAGCCTTTCAGAACCCTCATCTCCTCGAAGCCGCAAGCGCGAGATGAGATAATCATTACATTTCGAGGCACGGCATAGGGTTTTTAGAGCGAGAAGGATAGCGTGAATGGTCTTCATATTCGGCAAATGAGGTGATAGCCTGATTATTTTATGGGGTGTGGTTAATTCTTATTAGTAGATGCAGGGGGATCAGTGGGTATGTCTTTTATGGCCTGAGCTCGGTATGCACCATACCAACAGCAGCAATCCCATTGAAATCATAATTAAATACCCGAAAGATGCGCAGAGGGCTCCTCCAAGTTTATCTTGGTCATATTCGCGGGCTACTCGGTCATCGAATTCCTTATCTGCCTGTGAAATACTCATGGAATTCGTAGCTTCTGGCCTTGGCGACGGCCAGTGGTATTGCTTGAGCTTGTAAATAACATCGCGAGTAATATTTCTATCAGCCTCATGAATGACAACCACAGATCCCTTATTTAGATAGTATATACACTGCAGATTATTTTCTTTAGCGACTTGCTTAAGGGCTTCTTTTTCCACGGCATTAACTTTCGCCACCAAATCTTTTGCGTTTGACTCAAGCGTCAGTATTCGATCCAGTTGTTTTTCTGGGATAGTGTGAGGCGGCATGAACCCATCTACCCTGTTGGCATCATAGAGCTTGGATTCCATGGCTATTGTTTCCTCGGCATCAGTAAGACCAGGAACGGAAGCCCGGGCAGACTCACTGTCATAGACGCCATCGGCGGCAACAGAGATGGAAACAAAAACCAGTGTAAGGAGCGCGAAAAGGGATTTCATAGAGATGCGTGATAGCGTGATGAAAAGGACGTATCCTCTTTCACTAAAACAGTGAATGACGATCCCTTGTTTATGCTGAAAGGTTGGACACCGAAAACACTGTCGCTAAAACCACGGAGATTAGAAATCATTGGAGTCCGAGGAAGAAGACTCCTCATGTGGTTGCATGACAAATCATGAAGCCTCCCAAAGCCGTCACTCGCCCCACCTATCCTTGTTCCGAGGTTAATGGATCTTCCATCGGGGAAAACTATACATTGCCAGATAACTAAAAAGCGAAGCTCCCCAGACACGGGATCCGTACAATACTGCCCACAGATTCTGGATTTATTGGGGATAATCAGGTGATATTGAGGCGAATTGTCATAGACATCATGCGTAATCGTCGCCATCACTCCGCCGTGGAGGTCAGAAGTCATACCGCTGATGAGCTTTGCTGGAATCACATCCCCCTCCTTAAGTTCATACCTTGCTGGAAGAGTTTGTTTGCATGAGGCATTGGCCGATACGGACAAGAGGAGGATTGACAGGGTTGTCTGTAGGATTTTTTTCATGGCGTTCGAGATAATGGATATTTGCGGTTGATGCTTCTATATCGTGAATTCTTGGCGGGCTATTTTACGAGGAGATCAAAAGGATCCCCCCGACTAGCGCGCCGATGCTGGAAACCACTGTTAAAGTGCGTCTCGATGAAATGGAGCCTGCATCGGAAGTTGGCTTAAAAAGGCCCAGGTATAAAAGCCAGATCCAAGAACCAACACAAATGAAAAGCATCGTATGGCCCAATAAAGGGAAAACGACACCAGGCCCACCAAATTCTTGATCAGGGGAAGGTATTGAACCTCCAGTGCCGGCATTGGAATTGGCACTGGCAGCGACCGTCAGGAGGAGGGTGGCAAGGGCACACTTAAGGCTGGACGAAGTGATGGTATTCATAGGTAAAGGTAAGGTACAGCGAATCAGACGAGAGCGGTGATAAAATCATTCGGACCAACGCAACAAAAAAGAGTTTCACGGTATTTCTTAACGAGCGAGACATGATGATGGCCAAAAACCCACATTTTTGGTTGATGGATTTCAAACATGGCATCGAGAGCAAGGCTGGTCAGGGAAGGTTTATCGCGCAAGTGAAAGAGCCGATCACACGCGGAAGCAGGACACTCATGAGTGACAACGATCTTGGGGCGCACCCGCTCATAGAGTGATATCGCCTCATCGAACTGACGGCGAGAAAGCTCCTCGTCGGGGAAAAGATCCCACCCAACAATGCGAGAATGTGTATCAAGTGTTCGACCGCCGGAAAGAAAGAAGACACCGGTTTCGGAGTGAACACCAAAATCCCCAAGGTAGGACGGGTGTTTTCTGCAAACCGCGGGATCATCATGATTGCCGCGTATAAACCGAAAACGGGAAGGGAAATCCAGCGGCCCGGGTTCCGGATCAGGCGCACCGGGACACCCCAACCCCACATCTCCAACCTGGATAATGGGACCAGCCTCAACGCCCTCAAGCATCTGCGAGAGTAGGCGATATTCCTGATGAACATCCCCGAAGAAATGAACACGCATGGAGTTAGCGGCGCGGCGCGGGTTTTCCGGGCGACCCCCCGGAGTTCCAGGAGGCATAGCGGCCTTCTGAGAGAGTCTCAAAATGAGCGTAATTCTCAGAAAAATCCATAAGCTCCGTCCGTGATGGCGAGAGACCTGAGGGGTAGGCGGAGACAAAAACAATCAGTAGTCCATAGACGACCGCTGGAAGAACAGGCACAATCATCAGGTAAGGCCAGATTCTGGAGATGAGGCGATTTTTTACCCGGACCGCACGCCGCTTCTCGACATCAGCCTTCATGGAAGCAACAACACGATCACGATGCTCTTGGGATCGGAATGGGAAGAATTCAGTTCGCATGGATGAAGATACGCTCCACTTTCGTCAGGTGAGTGAATTACCCCTTAAGGGAATCCATAAAGGCATTGAGTTTATCCCGGAGTCCACGGAGGTACTCATCTGAAAGGTCACAGGATTCGACAATTGAATCAAAGTTATCACCGTCGGCGAGAGCGAGACGGGCACACTCGAAGATCTCGATTAATTCCACGGAGTTGAAAGGATGTCCTACAGATTCACCCTCGTCATCCAAGTCGATAAAATCGCCAGTCTTAAGAAAGGCCACAAGATTCAGAACGGCGAATTCCGCAAGAAGACCAACCTGGTCATGGATGGCATAATCGCCGTCAGGGTAAGTGAGACGATAAGCCTCAAACTCCGAATAAGTGAGGGCAACTTCGACAAACCCATCACTGTCGCGGATAGTCAGAACGTCCGAAGGTGAAGGATTGTTTGAGAGAAGCTTCTTGGCGGCAAGGGTCGTAAACTTTTTCATAGTGGTAAGATTATTCAGTGACCCGGACAAAGACGCCGGGGATTAATTCCAAGTTGGTCATGAGGGTGGAAATAGAAGGATGAACCTTGCCGCTTCCAGACAACCGAACACGAAGGGCGGTGAGGATTTCATCGGAAGAGACAAGCCCGAGATCGCGGGAAGCAAAATAGCGTGTAATGACCCGCTGCAGTAAGGGGACACGGCGCCAATTAGCAGGAAGAAGGTCACTGACCGCCACATAGGAAATGGAGCGCACAGGAAAAGGAGAACCGGTGGATGGCATAAGGATAGATACAGCGGTTTTACTAAGACCCCGAGGCAAGAAGTTCCCGGGCGACAGCAGGCGGGGTTTCGCTCTTCGGAAGAGTGAACAAGCCGGGTCCGCCATTCATGAAGGCATAGATAACCTCAAAGAAGTCTGACGGAGTGAGAACACCACTCTTTTTGACGGACAGACGATCATACTCATCCTTATGCATGGCAATCATTCGCCCGTCGCTACATTCACAGCGGGACAGGTCAGCCAGGAGGGCGAGGGCACCAGGATCGTCACTGGTGACAATTTGATAAGCGGCGGGAGTGTAATAGGTGGTGATCATGGGAGAAGATACTACCTGCGGACGGAAAGTGTCACGCGGCCGTTTCGCATGATCCGTCGGCAACGTGAAGTAGATTCCGCTGATCATAATAAATTAGACAACTATTGGTTCACGTGAGTTAATTGGTGGGTCGACAGCGACAGTAATGAAGCGGGGTAATATCTTGCCATGATACCAAACAGACCCGACTCCCATGAGTGAAACCCGCCACTGGTCATGCGGGACGTAAATAGAATCATCCGAAAGCCAGTCGGGATGCTGCATACCCATGATCGTCCGAACTGACGCTACATGGTCGGAGATTTGTCCACTGGTAAGCCCGCGAAAGCCAATGGGGTTATCCATTGACGCATGATCATAGCGAAGTTTATCAGTGTTCTCAACATCGACAGAGAGAACCACAGGATCCCCTTCCTCTGCTGCGGCACAGTTGGCGTAATGGGAGGCCAGACCAAAATCATTAGTAAGGAATGGATTATCGAGTCCGATTGCAAAAATGCCGTCGAGATGGGCCGAGGACGTGCCGTGGAATAGGATCATGCCACAAAGTAGAAAACTCCCGTACAAACAGCGAGACAATAGCTACGGGGTTGGTTGAGAGTGAGACGGTTCATCTGAAAACAAGATACCACCTGAAGAAAATCCCTGCAGGAGCAGGCACTGATGGAAAATGCGGTCGAAATCCCGGTTGTAATCTCGGGGCTGAGGTCTCTGATGGGTGCGCATAAGAAGGGATGCTTCTGTGGTGATGAAATCATGAATGATTTTAACGGGAGGCCCGTCGGGTAGCGCCGCCGACTTTTTGGCGACAACAAGGGAAGAAATTGCATCCCGTAAAGGGGAATCTGGAAGTTGTGCCGCCTCAAATATCTCTAAGAACGAGCATGGAGGTGGGGTGGAGTGAGCTTTTATCCAGCGGGCTGAAAAAAGCGCACGGAGTGTATGAAGGTACACCTTGGGAGAAAAGGAATGCTCGCTAAGGTATTTAAGGATGTTCGTTTTTACGATACTGGCGTACTGGCAGCGGGCGATAACCGGGTCAAAGTTTTTATGAAAAAGAGAGGAGGCAGAACTGAAGAAAAACGGATCCTTTCGATAGGAAGCGGGCGAGAGAAGGATTTCGGAAAAGGCGATACTGGATTCCGCGGCCATATCCAGTGCCTTTCTGATGTCAAAGCCATAGATACTGATACGCTCATCTTCAAGAGATCCGAAACTACGGAAATCATGAAGGGAATCAACAGGGCGGGAGCAGGAGAGATAATCGAGAAGTGGGCGGATAAAGATAAACTTCAAATCAACATCACTTTCCGGTGAAGAAAGCCCCCATGCATGGCTGCCAACCGCGGAGGCCAACAAAATCCGCACCCCCTCGGATGACTCAATGTCACTGAGGTAGCGCTGGACAGAAGCATATCGCAGAGGTGAATCCATAAAAGGAAAGATACAATAAACCTTCGCACCAAGAAACCCTCAAGAGAACTAAATCCTTACAATCGGAAGTTCGAGCCAATTTGTCGTATAGTTGGGGGAATGTCTTTCAGCCTTCACCTTCCACCCTTTTGGTAAGTTCTGGACACCCATAGAGGCGCGAGTAATGACGGGTGTGAGATTATCTCCCATGCGGGCATTGATATCATCGATAAGCCTGTCGATATCAAGCCCCCGTACCTGTGATGGAGGGGCGGGGAAAAGACCTGATAGGCTGGGCTGATATTCATCCTCTGAAGCGAGATTTGCCAACAGAACACCGGTCTTTTTATACCGATAGCCGGGGCGATAAATGGAGCGTAACAACTCCTTTGCGGTCGCCATTAGCTCTGCGGTAGAGGCAGAAGGGGTAGGCAGGGTCTGGCCTCTGGTTGGGTGATATTGGGGGAGTTCTTGTCGAAATAGATTGGTGTGTAGGAATATCTGGACATGAGTAGCCATGAGACCAAAACGCCTGATTCTCTCAGACGCCCTGGCAACATGATTTGCAAGCGCCTCATACAAATCATCAAATGACTCAACTGGAGAGCCGAAGGATCGCGAAGCGATGACACCCTTGCGGGACGGTGGTGTTTCAGTCAATTCGAGGCACGAAATCCCATTTAACTCCCGGAGCATCCGTACGCCTAAAACCCCCAGTGATTGAGAGATGATGCTTGAGTCCGCAAGCTTAAAATCCAGAACGCTGTTAATACCAATGGATGAGAGTTTGATGGCAGTATTTCGGGCAACTCCCCAGAGGGAATCACACGGAGCGTCGGACATAAGGAAGTCAGTATCTAGGCAAGTCGTAAGGTCGAAGACGCCTCCGGTAACATCCCTGTTCTTTTTTGCGTGGCGATTGGCGAACTTGGCGAGCAACTTGGTAGTTGCAATCCCGATACAGACAGGGATGCCAGTCCATTTAAGGATCTTGGATCTGAGTTCCCGGGCATCGACTTCAGTGAATGAAGGGGGTAATTCAAGGAAGGCCTCATCGATGGAATAGACCTCGATGGCAGGAGCGGAATCCCGGAGGATCGACATGACGCGGGCTGACATGTCGCCATAAAGCGTATAGTTGGAAGAAAACAGGCGGACACGATGTTTTCTGATAAGCTCCTGTTGCTGATGTATTGGCGCGCCCATCGGAAGCCCCAAATCCTTAGCCTCTTGGGATCGGGAAACAATACATCCATCATTGTTGGAAAGAACAACCAGGGGATGGCCGATGAGGGAGGGATCGAAAACTCGCTCGCAACTGCAAAAGAAGTTATTGCAGTCAACAATGGCAATGCGACCGCTCATCAGGTCTTGTGAATAATGTAGGTCACTACTCCCCAAATAAGGAGATCCACATCGCCAACTATCCGCATCGATGGAGCTGCTCCATGAATGCCATCGAGTCGCATCCCTTCGCTCAATATTCTCAACCGTCTTACGGTAAAACCTCCGTCGATAATGGCAACAACGACGTGACGGTCAACAGGGGTAATCGAGCGATCCACTATCAGGACATCACCAGAATGGATGCCGGCATCATTAAATAGCTCTCCTTCAACACGAGTACAAAAGGTGGAAGCTTTGTTGCGGATCAGCTCTTCGTTGAGATCAATGGAACCTTCTAGGTGGTCATCCGCAGGTGATGGAAAGCCAGATGTGGTCACGCCTGCATGATAGCACAGGCGGACTCATCCTCGCAAACAAAGATCATAAAATGAAGTTGTTGCCTATCTAACGGCACCACCTTCAGGTAAAAGCGCTACTTGTAATTTTGCACTGAATATCCGACGATTCAAGCGCCGGATATCCAACAAAACTCACCCTTGAAAAGCCCTCTATCTCTGATAGGATAATCCAATGTCATCACCGATAACGATTTCTGCGCGCATTCGCGCTGATGACGTCACGTTTAAGGCCCTGGATATAATG
>Ga0302192_10002837_pt1 | contig 10878 bp, 7 predicted proteins | sample II_Bog_E3_2_FD_200230 | JGI IMG/M metagenome (GOLD analysis project Ga0302192, IMG submission 200230) | Peat permafrost microbial communities from Stordalen Mire near Abisko, Sweden - II_Bog_E3_2 | ecosystem: Environmental > Terrestrial > Soil > Wetlands > Peat | place: Sweden: Abisko, Stordalen...
GGCAGGTTTTTCCGGTTCCGTAGCAGAATTTTATCGCCATCTGGCTGGCGGACGGCGTTCTCCGGTAGAATTTTTCCCGCTGGGCGCTAAACGTCAGTCGCGCGGGTTGAACTTGGATTCCTTGGCGAGTTGCTCCCACAATTTCTTCTGCGCATCGGTGATGGTTCCCGGCACCACAATCTTGGTGGCGACCAGCAGGTCGCCGGTCTTGCCGAGGCCGCGCCCGCGCACGCGAAGTTTTTGTCCGCTGGCCGTGCCGGCGGGAATCTTGATGTTCACCTGACCGTCGAGCGTGGGCACGGCGATCTCCGCGCCGAGCGCGGCTTCCCACGGCGCGAGTTCCAACTCGTAAATGAGGTTGTGCCCGTCCACCTCGAAGTCGGGATGCCGGGCAAGGCGCACGCGCAGATACAAATCGCCGCCGCCCTCGCCGCGCCCGGCGATGCGCAACTTCTGCCCCTCGGTGATGCCGGCGGGAATCTTGACCTGGTGCGAGTCGGTGCGGTTCTCATGCCGCACGGTGACGGTGCGGAGCGAGCCGCGCTTGGCCTCCTCCAGCGTGACCAAAATGTCGCCCTCGATGTCGCGGCTCGGCTCGGCCACTTCCTCGTCGGCAAAACCGCCGCGCCCGCCCATGCCGCCGCCGCGCCGATTGGCGCCAAACATCTGCTCGAAGAAGTCGCTGAAGCCCGTGCCGCCAAACTCAAACTCCACGCCGCCGCCGCGCCCGGCACGCCCAAAGGGCTGGCCGCCGCCGAAGCCGCCGTGGCCGGGCGGCGGGCGGAACTCCGCGCCCGATTTCCAGTTCGCGCCCAGCTCGTCGTATTTCTTGCGCTTGTCGGGATCGGACAGAACCTCGTAGGCCTCGTTAATCTCCTTGAATTTTTCCTCGGCCCTCTTCTTGTCCTTGGCGACGTCGGGGTGAAATTCGCGCGCGAGCTTGCGGAAGGATTTCTTCAGTTCGTCGGCGGTCGCGGTGCGCGGGACGCCGAGGGATTGATAATAGTCTTTGTATTGGGCGGACATCAGGCCATGAATCTGCCTGTCAGCGGCGATTTGTCAAAGCCGGAAGGAGCCGGGAATTTTCGATTTACAAATTACGATTTAAGCTGGGTGCCGGAAAGCGGACGCCTGGGACGGTTTCCCCATCGTAAATCGGCAATCGTAAATCGTAAATTACTTGGCGCGCTTGGTGTTGTCCACGCTCAGGTAGCGCGTGCCGGCGAAGTCGCCGTTGCGCCGCCAGATCTTGACGAGGATGTGCTCGCCGCGCGCGGCCTTGCACAGGCGCACGGCATCGTCCGCACTGGTGACGGGCTGGCGGTTGATCTCGACGATGAGATCGTTCGCCTGCAAGCCGGCGTCGGCGGAATTGGAATCGCTGCTTACGTCACTGACGAGAGCGCCGTTGATGTCGGCGGGCACGCGGAGTTGTTCGCGCACCGACGGTTCGAGGTCGGCGACGGTCACGCCGTCGAGCGCGTCGGCCATGCCGGTGCCGGTGGAAGAATTGTCGTCGTCGCCGGAAACACTTTCGCCGCCGGGCAATTCGGCCAGCGTGACGGTAAAATTGCGGGCGACGCCGTTGCGGATGACTTTCACCGCGACCGGCGTGCCAGGACTGATCTGCGAAACCGTGAGCTGCAAGCCGTGCGCGTCGGCCACCGGCTGGCCGTTGATGGCGGTGATGACATCGCCGGACTTGATGCCGGCCTTGGCGGCGGGCGTGCCGGCCATCACGTCGCCGACGAGCGCGCCGTTCTGGTCGGGCAGGTTAAATTGCTTCGCCAAGTCGGCGTCAATGTCCTGCGGGATGATGCCGAGATAGCCGCGCGTGACCTTGCCGCCGCTGACCAGCCGGACGAGGACGTTGCGCGCCATGTTGATGGGGACGGCGAAGCCGATGCCGTTGTTGCCGCCGCTGGGGCTGACGATGGCGGTGTTGATGCCGACGAGCCGGCCTTCCACGTCCACCAGCGCACCGCCGGAATTGCCGGGGTTGATGGCGGCGTCGGTCTGGATGAAATTTTGATACTGGTTGAAGCCAGCCAGCCCGTTGCGGCCGAGCGCGCTGACGATGCCGCTCGTCACCGTCTGGCCGACGCCGAAAGGATTGCCCAGCGCGAGCACCATGTCGCCGACTTCAAGCTGGTCGCTGTCGGCGAGCGTGACGGCGGGGAGATTGTTCGCCTGAATTTTCAGCACCGCGATGTCCGTGGCGCTGTCCTTGCCGATGACCTTGGCGGTGTATTCGGTTTTGCTGTCCGCGATGGAGACCTTGACCTCGTCCGCGTCGGCGACGACATGGTTGGCGGTCAAAATATAGCCGTCGGCCGAGACGATGACGCCGGAGCCGAGGCTGCGTTCGGTGCGGGTGCGCTGGCGTTCGCCGCCGTCGGGCGGCAACTGGTTGCCGAAGAACTGGCGGAAGAACGGGTCGTTGAACATCGGATTGCGCATCAGCCGCTCCTTGATGAAGCGCGTGGAATAGATGTTCACGACGCTGGGCGCGACTTTCTTGACGATGGGCGCGAAGCTGGTGCCGAGGCGCGCGTCGCGGTTGATGGGCGTGGCGGAGACGTTGAAGGCCGGCTGCCCGTCGCGCCCCCAACTGGTCAGGTGCGAAATGGAGAGGACAATGGCCGCGCCGGCCACGCCGGCGAACAGCCCGAACAGGGGTTTGGAAATCAAATTCATGGTTGTTTCTGCTGACAGCTCACAATTTTTTTCTGCCAGACGATGTGAGTATTGACCGGTTCACGGCAAAAATGTTCAATCCCGCCACCGGTGAAACATCCTTGAATCCCCGGTGGACTTTGAAACTCAAATCAACTACAAACATGACTCAGGCGCGCCGGCGCCGCCCGCAAATCCGGGGCAGACCGGTCGTTTGATTTAAGAAACGCCTATGGATAATTTTGAAACCGCCAAGCAGCTCTTTTTGGACGGCCTGCGACTTTTGGAGGCAAAAGATTTTCAAGCCGCCGAAACCCAGTTTGCCAAATCCTTGGAGCTCCTGCCTGACCGGGTGTCAACGCTCAACAACCTGTCGGCCGTTAAACTCAAGCTGAACCAGTTCGCCGAAGCCGAGGCGTTCGCGCGCAAGGCTGTGGCCTTGGACGGCCAGTCGCCGGAAGCCTGGTCAAACCTCGGGCTGGCGCTGGCGGCCACGGCCCGCCCGGAGGAGGCCTTGCGGGCTTATGACCGCGCGCTCCAATACCAGCTCGCCGACGCCCGGGCATGGCTGGGCAAGGCCATGACCCTGCTGGAACTCAAACGCGGCGATGAAGCGCTGCCGGCCTGTGAGCAGGCGCTAAAACTGGATCCCGGCAAACCCGAAGCGCTTTACACCAAAAGCCTGATCCTGAAAGAACTTCAGCGGCCGGACGAGGCGCAAAAAATCTACCGGGAGTCGCTCGAGCTGCGGGTGGCCGCATCGCCGGTATTCATGGGTGAGCGGCGCGCGAGCCAGAAAGCCGACATCCTCATCCTGAACCAAAATCCGGTCCTTGATGATTCGCTGAAGTCCTTTGAAGCCCTGCATCTTTCCTGCCCCAACTTTCCCGGCCAGCTTGCCCGGTATTTCCAAGAGGATTTTCATTTCACCTACGTTTTCGTCGGCGATGCCGCCCGGCGTTCCGCCCACCGGCAGATTCCGCAGCCGGATTTGGTGATCAACAACCATGCCAACGGCGAGATTGTTCTGGCCCAGGGCCACCTGTTCGCGTTGACGGAGCTGATTGACAGCTTTGGCGTGCCGGTGGTCAATCATCCGGCCAAGGCCGTCCAGACCACGCGGGATGAGTCGGCCAATCTGCTCAAGGATATTCCCGGCATCCGGGTCCCGAAGACCCGGCGCTTTTCCTCGGCGGGAAAAACACATGAAGAATTGGTGGGCGAAATCGAGGGCCAATACGATTACCCGCTGATTACGCGGACCCTGGCCATGCAGGAAAGCAAAGGTATGACCAAGGTGGACTCCCGCGCGGCGCTGGCCGGGGTGCTGGCCGCCGGGCTGCCGGAGAAGTTTTTCGTGACGGAGTTCGTGGACACCCGGGCGGGCGGCCGGTTTTACCGCAAAATCCGGGCGGCCGTCGTTCAGGACGAAATCATTGTCATCCGTGCCGATTATGACGATCACTGGAGCGTCCATGCCCGGAAGACCGCCGAACGCGCGGCGTTTTATCTGGAAAACGCGCGGCTGCTCGCCGAGGAAAAGCGCATTTGCCAAGATCCCGAGGCGGTGCTGGGACAGACGGCCGTCCGGGCGCTCCGGGCAATCCGTGAACGGATTCCACTGGACGTGTTCGGCATTGATTTCGACATGGACGCCGAGGGGCGGCTGGTCTTTTACGAAGCCAACGCCACCATGAACCTGTTCTCCACCGCCCACAAAGAGGTTCCCTATCCGGAAGCGGCGGAAGCTGGTTTGAAGCTGGCCTTCCAGCGCTACTTCACATCTCTGGCGGCCCGCCGTTGACCGGCCGGCCGGCAAAAAACCCATTGAACTCAATCAATGGGTTTAAGGTGGAAACGAAAATCACTTCGCGCCGTTGGCCGCCTTCGCGGCGTCCTCGGGCTTGATGACCTCGATCTTCGCGCCGTTTTTCATGTCCTGCGCGCTCGGCACCTTGATGATGTCGCTGGTGAGCGGCTGGGCGGGCGCGGGCGCGGCCGGCGCCTTGGTGTCGAGCAGTTCCACTTCAAAGATCAAAACCGCATTCGGCGGGATGCCGCGTTGGCCGCTTTCGCCGTAGGCCAGTTCGGAAGGGATGAATAGTTTCCATTTGGAACCGACGGGCATTTTTTCCAGCGCCTCGGTCCAGCCGCGAATGACGCCACCGACCGGGAAGCTCGCGGGCTGGCCGCGCTTGTAGGAGCTGTCGAACTCCGTGCCGTCAATGAGCGTGCCGCGATAGTTCACGGTCACCGTGTCGCTGGCCGCCGGCAGCGGGCCGGCGCCCGTGGTGAGCACCTGATATTGCAGGCCGTCCGGCAGCACGGTCACGCCGGGCTGGCTTTTGTTGGCGGCGAGAAACGCCTCGCCCTCGGCCTTGTTCTTGAGCCCCTGCTCGGCGCGTTTCTTCATCATGTTCGCGCGCATCTCCTGCTGGAAGGCGGTGAGCGTCTGCTTGACCTCCGGTTCGGTCATCAGTTCCGGCCGGCCGGCGGCCACGTCCTGGATGGCGCGCGTCACGAGACCGACGTCCACGTCAATGTCCTGCGCCTTGAAGCTGTGGCCGATGTTCAGGCCGATGGCGTAACTGACGCGGGATTTGGTGTCGGTCAGGACATTGGTTCCCTCGGCCATCGCGATGGAGGCGAGGCTGAGGCCGATAACGGTTCCAAAAATTATTTTTTTCATAAATTAAATTGCGAGCGGAGATGATTCTGGATTCAGCAGACAAAGGCAATCCGCTTTTCGCTCAAATTTTCTTCGCGCCGGCGCGCAATTTGGTTTCCCCGGTGAACGGAATGGGCTATGTTGGGTCAAATTGTGTCCATGCTAACCACCCTGCACCGAGCGAGAAACTTTTCCCTGGCACTGCTCATCCCGGCCATCGCGCTGGCCATCTGGGCCGGCTGCGAGACGGGCCAGTCCGACGTGCCCGCCCTGCCCGCGCTGCCGGCCACGGGCCTGAAGCCCGGCCCGAACGACGCGCGCATCGCCTTCGTCGCGGCCCGGCTGCTGGAAAACTACCATTACTTGCAGCGGCCGCTGGACGAGGCGCTGTCGGAGAAATTTTTTGACGGCTACATTGATTCGCTCGACCCGCGCCACGAAAATTTTCTCCAAAGCGACCTGGCGGAATTCGAAATTTACCGGACCAACCTCGACAAGCTGACGCTGAAACGCGGCACGGCGGACCTGACGCCGGCGTTCGCCGTCTATGACCGCTACGCCGAGCGCATTGAGCAGCACGACGCGTATGTGACGGACCTGCTGAAGCACGACCGGTTCAAGTTCAACACGGACGAGAAAATCGTCCTCGACCGGCGGCACGCGCCATTCCCGAAAGACCTGACGGAGGCGGAAGCGCTCTGGCGGCAGCGGCTGCGCTACGAGTATCTGCAGGAAAAGCTGTCGCGCGAGATCGTCGAGACGAACGACAATTTTCTTGTGAAGCTGCCGGCGGACGCGGCCAAGGAGATCCCCGCCACGCTGGAAAAGCATTACCAGTGGAACCTGCACATGACCACAAACTGGGACAGCGACGGGGTGCTGCAAGCCTACCTGAACGGGCTGTGCCACGCCTACGACCCGCACTCGGATTATTTCAGCGCGCCCCATGCGCAGGATTTTTCCATCGGCATGAACCTCTCGCTGTTCGGCATCGGCGCGCAGCTCGGCGAGGACGACGGCTATTGCACCATCCGCTCGCTCGTGCCCGGCGGCCCGGCGGCGAAGAGCAAGCAGGTGAACGAAAAAGACCGCATCGTCGCCGTCGCGCAGGGCGACAAGCCGCCGGTGGACGTGGTGGACATGGACCTGGAAAAAGTGGTCCAGCAGATTCGCGGGCCGAAGGGCACCGAGGTTCGCCTGACCCTCAGCCCCGGCCCGGACCACACCACGCGCAAGGTGGTCACGCTCATCCGCGACGAGATCAAGCTCGAGGATTCCGAAGCCAAGGCGAAGCTGGTGGAATTTCCCGACGGCCGGCGCATCGGCATCATTGACCTGCCGTCGTTTTACGCCACCGTCAACCTCGGCAACGACGGCAACACCACGCCCAAATCCACCTCGGCGGACGTCACCAAATTGATCAACCGGCTGAAGGCGGAAAAAGTTTCCGGCATCATCATTGACCTGCGCTCGAACCCCGGCGGCTCGCTGGAGGAGGCCATCAAGTTCACCGGCCTGTTCATCAAGGACGGTCCGGTCGTCCTCGCGCGCAATCCCGACGGGCAGGTGCAGGTGGATTCCGTCCCCAACCCGGAGCAGCTTTACGCCGGGCCGCTCGCGGTGATGATTAACCGCTTCAGCGCGTCCGCCTCGGAGATCGCGGCGGCGGCGCTGCAGGATTACGGCCGCGCGCTCATCGTCGGCGACATCTCGACGCACGGCAAGGGCACGGTGCAAAACCTGAACCCGCTCAAGCCCTACATGCTGTCGGCGGACAGCGACGGCTCGAACGACCCCGGCACCATCAAGATCACCATTCGCAAGTTCTACCGCGTCAGCGGCGCGTCCACGCAGCTCAAGGGCGTGGAGCCGGATCTCGTTTTGCCGGACGTGCTAAACTATTCCACGCAGGTCGGCGAAGTCTCGCTCGAAAACCCGCTGCCGTGGGACACCATCCAGCCCGCGAGCTACGAGAAGTTCAATCTCGTCCAGCCCTATCTCGCGGCGCTCAAGGCGCATTCCGACGAGCGCATTGCAACGAACCAGGATTTCATCTACGTCAAACAGGACATTGACCAGTTCGTGAAAATGCAGGCCGACAAGACCGCCTCCATAAACGAGCACGAGACGCTCAAGGAACGCGAACGGATTTTCCGCCAAGGCCAAGCCCGCGACGCCGAGCGAACCGCGCGCAAGCCCGACGGCGTGAAGATTTATGAAATCACGGTGAAAAATTCCGGACTGCCTTTGATGCCTGAAGGAATGGATTTATCAATTCAAACGCAGCAAGTGAACCAGCTTACCAATGTCATCACCGGCGCGATTGTAAGTTTCACCAACGCCGCCGGAACCAATCTGGTTGTTTCAACTATCACATCCACCAACGCCGTGAAATCTGCCACCGACAAAAAATCTCCGCCGCCGTTTGACCCGATGCTCGACGAAACCCAGCGCATCCTGCTGGACTACATTGCGCTGCTCGGCAAAGGCAGCCCGGTGGCCGCCAACCAATGAGCTTATGAAAGCATTCGCTGTTCTGGCCGTGATTCTGGCGTTCGCCGGCAGCGCGCCGGCCGACGTGAATTATAACCTCGCCATCGGCCAGGCCAAACGCGCCGTCAACCAGACCACGGCCGCCTCCCAAGGCGGAACCGACCCGGCAACACCGCCAGCGCCCGGCACCCCGCCATCGCCACCGCCACCGCCGGCCAATCCCGAACTCGCCGCCACGCTGCAAAACATCGCCGACCTCCGCGCCGACTTGGACGCGCTCGTGCAGGCGGCGGACGCGACGGCCGGTGAAGACCAGCGCGCCCCGCTGATGACCCATCTTTCGGCGGCATCCTCCCGCGATAAAAAAGCCCCGGCCGATTCCGTCAAAAAACTGGCCGGCCAGCTCATCGCCGCCATCAGCGGCAAAAAAAATCTCACCGCGCAAAACGTCAGCCTGGCGCGGGACATCCACGCCCTGTTCAACGGCGCGCACCTTTCCGCCACGCAGACGCAGACGCTGCTCGACGGCGTGAAAAAAATCCTCACCGGCGCCGGCGTCCCGGCGGACGCGACGGACAATGTTGTCGCCGACCTCAAGCAGGTTGCCGCTGATACCCGATAGCGCCGCGCGGGCAAAAATTTCGCTGGCGTTTCCGGGCGGACGGTTTAATGATTGAGCCATGATTGCGGCTGCAACCCAACAAATCGCCTCGGGCAAGATGCTGTTCAACTGGTTTGACGTGGCGCTGGTGCTAGTGGTCGTGTTCGGCTTCTGGCGCGGACGGAGAAACGGGATGACCAAGGAAATCGTGCCCGTTACGCAATGGCTGGCGATGGTGATCGCCGGCGCGGCCGGCTACAAGGCGCTGGGCCGGCTGCTGATTGACCAAGGCTGCATCAAGGCCGTGTTCGGCAAAAGCGTCACCGAGGAGACCGCCGGCTTTGTGGCCAGCTACCTCATCATCACGGCTGTGGTGTTCACCGTGTTTTCCCTCGTCAAGCACCGGCTCAAGCACCGGCTCGAAGGCAGCAGTTTCTTCGGCTCCAGCGAGTATTATTTCGGCATGGTTTCCGGCGTGCTGCGCTACTTGTGCATGGTGATTTTTGCGCTGGCGCTGCTCAACGCGCCTTACTATTCACAGGCAGAAATCACCCAGCAGAAATATCTCGCCAATAAAAATTTCGGCGGCGGCCTAGCCGGCTACAGCGGCGATTTTTTTCCGACCTTGAGCGAAGTCCAGACCAGTGTCTTCAAGGACTCGCTCGCCGGGCCGTTCCTCAAGGACAGTCTTTCCGTCCTGCTCATCAAAACCGGCAGCGCCGTCGCCCCGCCGACCACGCACCCGGTAATCTACTTCGGGCAATAACCGGGCACGGCGTCGAGACATGGCCGGTTTTCTTTCCCCCGCCACGCGCGAGCAGATTCGCGCCGCCAGCGACATTGTTGACATCATCGGCTCGTATGTTCCGCTAAAAAAAAACGGCGCGAACTTCACCGCGCTCTGCCCGTTCCACAAGGAGAAGTCGCCTAGCTTCAACGTCAATCCGCACAAGCAAATCTTCCATTGCTTCGGCTGCCACAAGGGCGGCGACGTCTTCACCTTCGTCAAAGATTACGAGAACATCGGCTTCATGGACGCCGTGCGCCGGCTGGCCGAGCGCGCGAAGATTCCGCTCGAATTTGAAAACACACCCGGCGCTCAGGAATCGCGGCATCTTAAAGACCAGTTGCTCGATGTCCACGAACAGCTCACGACGCGCTGGCAAAATTGCCTCGCCAACGAGGCCGCCGGCCAACTCGCCCGCGATTATCTCACCAAACGCGGCGTCTCGGGGGATGCGATAAAACTTTTCCGTATCGGCGCTGCGCCCGAACTTTGGGACGACACGGTGAACTGGGCGAAGTCGAAAAACTTTCCGCTCGAAACCGTCGAGCAGGCTGGCCTGATAATTAAAAAAGAAGAAACTGGCCGTCATTACGATCGTTTTCGCGGACGACTGATGTTTCCGATTTGCGACGAGCAAGGCCGCGTCGTCGGTTTCAGCGGACGCGTTTTGTCTGGCGACGAAAAAACGGCGAAGTATGTCAACTCGCCGGAGACGCCGATTTTTACCAAGAGCAAAATCTTCTTCGGCCTCGACAAATCCAAGCGCGCGATTCTCGACGCTGGCTTCGCCATTATCTGCGAAGGCCAGCTTGACCTCATCGCGTGTTTCACGAACGGCGTTCATAACATCGTCGCGCCGCAGGGCACGGCGTTCACCGAATCGCACGCGCGCATTATCAAGCGCTACGCCAACGAAGTTGTGCTGTGTTTCGATTCCGACAACGCCGGACAAAACGCCATCGTGCGTTCGCTCGACCATCTGCTCGCGTCCGGTTTGGCCGTGCGCGTGGCCGTTGTGCCCGCGCCGCACGATCCCGACAGCTTCATCAAGGCCAATGGTGGCAGGGCTTTTAACGAACTCATCCAAAATGCTGAGGGATTTTTCGACTATTATTTGAACCGGCTGTGCGCGACGAATGAAATCAATTCCGACAAAGGCCGCCTCGTGATTTTGAAAAGCATGGCCGAGGCCGTCCACAAAACCGGCAATTCGGTTTTGGTGGATACTTACGCGCAAAAAACTGCATTGCGCCTCGGCGTCCCACCGGAATCCGTCCGCGCCGAGTTCAAAAAGAATCCCACGTCGCACGCCGCGCCGCGCGAGAGCGAGGAGGATTCATTTGAAACCGCCGAACCAGTGGCTGAAGCCGCGCCGCCCTCGTCGCTTGAATTTCACCTGCTGAAACTTTTATTGTCGCAGGATGAGTTCGTGCCGTGGGCGGCGCTGCATCTGGCCGTGAACTGGATTTCGCATCCGGACGTCCGACAAATTGTGGATTTGCGGCTCGCCGCGCAGGAACACGAGACGTGGCACAACCTCGCGGAGTTTCTCGACAGTTGCGAATCGGCAGAACAGCGCAGCCTCATCACCGAGGCCGTCGCCGAAGACCGGAAAATTCCCAACCCCGAAACTCAACTTGCCGACATGACGCT
>Ga0302192_10002887_pt1 | contig 10762 bp, 8 predicted proteins | sample II_Bog_E3_2_FD_200230 | JGI IMG/M metagenome (GOLD analysis project Ga0302192, IMG submission 200230) | Peat permafrost microbial communities from Stordalen Mire near Abisko, Sweden - II_Bog_E3_2 | ecosystem: Environmental > Terrestrial > Soil > Wetlands > Peat | place: Sweden: Abisko, Stordalen...
AGGAGTGGGGTTACATTGTTCCAACGGAAGACGGCGATTTACAATTCCTAAGAGAAACCTGCAGACAAGCGCTTAGGTTTGAAAACTACTATCTCGCATGTTATAGGGAATATCTGATTGAAGAGCTTTATGCTGCCAATAATGACCGACAAATCCGAGCGTTGCGCCGCCTACGGCAAGTGATTTACCGGGATGCACGGCTGACCGCCCGCCTAGAGAACTTGGCTGCGCAGGAATCCGGCCTTGGGGGCGAGGCCCTGGAAACCCTTCGTGTTTATCAAGAAATCAACGAGTCGTGAGGCGGCCATCAGGCCCGACTTCCAAACGACCGAACCAATTGGCTCAGAGACTTAGCAAATTTCTTTGTTCCTTGTGCTTGCCCTATACTTCCACGCAAGAGAAGACCTTCGCTTATCGTTTTGGCAACCCTAGCCCTGATCTCATCGGCGCACGCGGAGAATCTCCGCCAAGCGGTCGACGGACACAACATGAAGGTTGAATACGCCTTCCTGAAAATGGATATGGCAGCCCTTGAGAAGGCTTTCCGCCCTATCGTTACCGCCGACTTCAAATACGTTCAGGACGGCAAGCCGATGGGTTATGACAAGATGGTGTCGACCGTGACAAAGGAGTTCGTCTCTTTTGCGAAGATGAAATCGTCGAGTTCCAAAACCGTGAAACTGACCAGACATGGCGACATCGGTGAAGCGGTGATCGAGCGCAAGCAAGTAGGAATCCTCAAAGGCGCCGAGAAGAGTCCTCATGTCATGACTTTTCACGGCTTTACCAACGACTCGTTCCGCAAAGTGGATGGCAAGTGGAAGCTTGCGAGCATGACCTGGACAAAGTCGGACTTGACTCTGGACGGAAAGCCCTTTAATCCAATGAAGTCGGCAAGCGGCGGACGGTAGGGTCATCTTTAATCCTGAGCAAGCCGTTTTGTCGTTCATTTTGATAGTTCGATCGGTCCAGAAGCTAAATAGGGCTGATTCGGCCCTCTTCATGAGCCTTTTGACTTCATGAATTCTTGAAATCCATCCGTCTTGAAGTCATCCAATTCTAAAACCCTTCCGAAGCGAAACGCCCCACCGCCAGACTTAGGACATGCTCCCGAAAACAGGCTAACTTACGCTATCTTTCCTTTTTTGGGAAGATGTCTTGCCGGTATCTTGGATGCGATTATAAATTGGACGTCCATTCGCATTCTGGCCGGTATTACCTTGAGCGACGGCTCATGGAGATTTTGGCCGGAAGAGTCCGGACGAGTAGGTTTCACCAAAATGTCGATGCTTGCAATCCTCCTATGCCAGATAGTCGTCAATAGAAGTCAGGCTTCGCCCGGGATCGTTAGAAGCTTTCGCGAGGACGGGGTGGTGACACTTGGTGACTCTGCCACCAACTTCGCTGGCAGAATCATCTACCCGGTCCCGCCTGACGATCTCTGCCAGGAAATCGAGGGCGTCACGGCATACGTCATGGTCAACGGCGTTAAAAAGCCATGTGTACTGGCAAGCGAGTGCAGTGTCCTGCATCAACCTTACTATTACTTGGATGTCAAGGAACCCTCCGACGTACGGTGCGTTGCCGAAGTGAAGGTCAAGTTCTTCGACACCTACTGGTCGAAGAAAGGAGGGAACGTTCCGTTTAAGTCTTTAACCGCTGAAGAGAGAAGCTACTACCTGGACTGTCGTTGGAGAAATCGAGAGCAACGCGAATTTTTTCAGAGTTGGATGACTAATAACGGCTTGGCGATGACGGCTGTTGAAACGCCGGAGCTCTATGCCCGTCGGATCTTGGACTTCTTCAGCGAGAAATTCCACTATGTGATCCCGGAAAAGGACCCTCAGTACAACGAGATCAAAAGAAGGGAAGGAGACCTAGGGGATACCAAATACTGTCTTTCCGGTTTTGTAGGCGAGTGCTGGAGGCTCTCGGAGATCTACGACCGATTGATGCGGCTTAACGGGATACCTTCTCGTTTAGTGAGCGGTAATTTTGTCGAATCTTCTGGACACCACATTAGGTCAATGATATTTCTGGACGGGGCGGGGTGGATTCCCATTGAGGCGACTGCTTCAGTTACGCTTCATCACCCGGAATCGAAGTTTGGAACTTGGGGCGGCAATTATCTGTCCGGCAATACGAATATTAACCTGGATTTGGAAGTCGCGCCAGGGAAGTTCTGGAATTTGCCCACGGTTGATTTATGGGACGACTACAATCCGCAAGGCGGTTTTTTCGGGGCAAACCATCACCGGACAATGGAGTTTAGGCGGTATGCCTTTCCAGGATTTCGGGGGAGAATCCTATCGAGCAAGCAAGACTTTGGAGGGCTTCGGTTCAATCGGGAACTCGATGGAGGACCACTAAGGATAGGCGGACTCACGTTCACATCCGGTTTGGGCACCCATGCCAATTCGAGGATCGTCATCGAACTTCCACCCGGGGTTACAAAGCTGACGGGGATGGTGGGTGTGACACCCAACCCTCAAGGTAGAGGCGAAGTGGTGGCGAGCGTTTGCTCGGGCGACCAAACGATCATACAAAGCGGTCTTTTACGAGCCGGCGACCATGCAGTGCCATTCGAATGTAACGTTGCCGGGCTCCAAAGCATCGAGCTTGTGATCCAGAAAGGCTCTGCGAGTATCGATTACGACCACGCAAACTGGGTCAACCTCGACGTGAGATAACAATTCCAACTGGGGTACGAGAGGTCTAGGGAGAACATCAATGCGATCAGGCTTCGGCTGGAAAGCGTGCTTGGTTCCGACTGAAAGCGATCGTAGTTTTTGACGTTGCATTATTTCCTCGATCCGTCATTCCAATCGTGACGAATGCCAACGAAACGTTTAAACCCACGTAAGATCGGAGGGGTGCTTCTTGTACTGCTAGAGCCCGTTGCTAGACGAGAACCTCTTGGGATTCTCGACGGCTTGATCCTGTGGTGTCTAGCACCAGCACCAGATCTTCGCAATCGTCCCCAAAAAACGTCGTCGTCCCGCATCCTGCGCCGGAAGTGGCTGGCCCTTGGCCATTTAACTTCCAAGCCCTCAAATTATCCGCCCCATGACCGCACATATAGAGCGTGCCGGGCCAGGCCGAATTCATGTCCGAGTTGCACCTTTGACTGGCTCGAAAACTCCCGAATCAAGTCGCCCAGGGAAACGATCTCGTGGCACATTGATGCCTGTAGGGTAAGCCGAGAATCGCAGGTAACACCGGTAACTCGGAGTTGACCGATCCAAAACAACAGAAGCACAGGTGAGACTCATCGGGCCGTTCTAAGCAACGAAAGAAATACGGATCAAGTTGTTAGCGAGAGCATCGAGCTACTTCGGGCGTCTGACGTCGGCTCTGCTTAGCGTGCTGCCTGCTACGATGAGCCTTAAGGCGAACCGGATGCGCAGCCAAAAAACTGGCTCACGGAGCTGCCCTGAGCAGCAGGAACGTAGCTGATCATGACGTCGTGAGATCGTCTGTCAAGCGGCGGTTTAGATCGCTCGTCCACACAAAAGCGACATCCCTTGAGATTCAGCGTGCCCCGGATAGCTGACCTGATTTTGCCAAAGTCCGCTGAATTCAAATACGCCTCGAGCACACTCTTCAAGGCCCGTCTTTGGATTTCTTGGCTACAGGCGCCAAGTTCCAATCCCGCGTCACTAAGTGCTTTCGCTCGTTCATCGTCGCTGCAAAGAGTATAGATCGCCAATGCATCGACGTTTGAACTGAGCGACCCGATCGGTACCCGCATCAGAAGTTCCTCCGGAAATCTTAAGCCGAACAACTGCTCGGGGGTCAGCTTCATCGCCAATTCACCGTATTCTGCCAAAGTTAGCGGTAGGCGCTCCGAGCCGGATTTGAGTTCGAGAGGACGTAACACTGATTCCGGAACCTCACGATCATCTAATCTCCACCAGTGATCTGACCGGAACATCATCCAGCCGCCGTCCTCTCGTACGATATCCGATCTTCCGTTGATTGGCCATGGCATCTTACAAGCTTGCTGGTATCCCTTGAGCCACTCGCCGACATCGGAGCCGGGAAGGCTCCCCGTCGGCGTATGAGAGATTCTGTATGCATCGGCAACGACAGGGATTCCCGAACGATCCGCGAAGTCGAATAGGTACTCGGGCCGTCCTACCATGTGAGAGCAGAACGAACTAGCCTGCTGTTGCGAACTCGGTGGAGCGATCTTTTTGGTCGAGGTGCCAGGGGATAAATCCCGCTTCCAAGCCTCCATCAGTTCGTCGAGGCTTCCCTTAACTCCTGAAGTGGAAACGTTCAAGGGCCACGATCCAACGCTTGTCGTTCCTACCGAGCTGTCAGTCTTGTCCTCGAACACCAGCCTGGTGTCGAGTTCCTGGCTTTGGTTGTCATAGGTTACGATACCTACCGCATCCGAGTAATTCTTGGCGTTGTATCGGCCAGATCGAATCGCCTCTGCGTCGATCAGGCCCACCCCATCGTTCGGATTGGCCGATACAAACCACCGGTTTCCGATCGGAACCGAATTCTCATCGAGCTGAGCCTTCGACAGCGCTGTTCCGAGGATATCGATGAGGTCCCCCGAATGCAGCAATGACGTAATTTCATCTTCCAAAACTCTTTTGCCTTGCGCGTCTAGACTGTTGCCGTTAAGCTTGCTCTGAAGGCGTTCTCCTTCCGCATTGCGTTCCTTTGGGTCCATTTTCCAAAGTCGGAGAATCTCGCTCGTCGAGTCTCCAAGCGCCCGAGTGCTTCTCTCCCGCTCAAGGGACTTCGTCAACGACTCCGCTTTGGCCGCCTGGGCTGTCAGATCAAGTTCATATCCACCTGCGCCAGTTTTGCTCCACTGGCAAAAGAAACAGGTTGCTAACTTGGTCATTGCCTCCGAAGCAGGTCTGTCTTTGAAAGACATCATTACCTTTCGTTCGGCGACTCTAGGTCGTATCGTTATTTGGACTCCCGTGAGTCGCTCGATGTCATGACCCACTTCGGACATCGATGCTATTTCCTCACGGATCGTAATCACTTTCGAAAGCCTAACGTCATTGGCCAGTGGGGCCGAAGTCAACTGCGTACTCGCAAGCGCCAATAGGAGAAGGATGACCATAGTATTTACTTCCGAAAACGGTCCTTTTAAGATCGTTAATTGATGGGTTTATTTATACAGCAGTTGTCGATTAAGAGACAACGTACTAATCGACCCAAACCCGCCTTACTCCTTCATCGCAAACCCCTGATCAACTGGCCAGTCCATCATTCGTTGTGGCCCCGGCTGTACGGAAATGAGCTTCTTCTCGTGGTTGCAGAGTTTAAGTGCCATGACCTCCACCGCTCGTCACATGCAACGCGGAGGAAGCTTCTGCCTCCGCGGTACCGGTTCCTGACGTCGATCATGGGGCAGTGTTGGCTCTCTTCGTCAAAAACGCATCACAAAATGGACGGCGACGGAATCGGCATTGTTGCCGACGCTGCATTGGATTCAACGACTGGATCGACATATTTCCACATGCCCCAATGGCTGCATCGGTCGCTTCAGGCGATTTGATAGTCGGATCGTCGCCAAAAAAAAAGCGGACAAGACGACCGCGCCGCCGGTCGAAGAGCTGGTTTTAGCGGTAATTGGCCGTAGTAAGTGGCCTAAGTCCAGATCATGCTCAAAGCGCGGTATCTGTCCTCACTCGCCGAAACTTCCAAGGTCACCTCTGAACCCGGTTCATGAGATAGTCGAGTTTTCAGAACAAAGGCCGTGATGCTCATTTTACAAGAGCATGCCACTGGCTGCACCCCCTCCAGGCTGAAAACGCTCGTAGTGAATCCCCGCCGGGCGATGACGACTCCCACTCCGTTCGTGTGTTCCGATTCGGGGTGAAGAATAGTAAGCGAGCGGTTCTGAATACTTGTAGTCGAGTAACTACTCGGCCTGACTTCCGTTTCGGTTCGCCTGAAGTGATCGAAGGGAACTTGGGCCTTACGACCGGACCGCTGCATCGTCCAGTTTCGCATAGTTGGCTTGGTGGTTCTCGATCAGTTCTTTGATCCGCTTGGCATCACCCTTTTTGTGGCCGTGACTCGTAAGAGGGTCCGCGCCGCCCGAGCTTTCGATTAGGATGGTAGACCAGATGAGGCCGGTCTTGATGTGGACCGAAGCGACCTTGCTGATGCTGACACTGATCTCGTCGCGGGTGAACCATGACCGCTTGCGAAGCGTTACCGCCTTCTCGCTGACCTCGATCACCGTTGGAAACAGGAAATTTCCGCGCGTCCACCGGCTTGCATGAAAGACATTGGTTGGCACTTAAACTCTCCGCGACACTCCTATCATATCCCGTTTCCAGACATCGGAGTTGTTCCTCCTTGAGTTGGATCCCAATTGAGGCCAGGTTGTCAGGCAACCGTTCGGCGTTTGAACGACCTTTCAAGCTCCGAACGCACCAACGCGCCGCAATCTTTAGAGAGCTTGTTAGGCTCACACGTAGAGCACAATGTTACGTTCGTAGGGGACGATGATTGAGAGATCGTTGAGAGGCCTGCAATGTTCGTGGTGAGAAATTCAACACAAAATCAAAGAATTAGATTTGAGCGACTCGACACATAGGCTGCATCTAGTCGGGCGGTACAGGACGTGAACTCGAAGATCCCGTGCTTGCCGGGACTGTGACCTCTACGGTGTCATAGTGCTCCAAGCCGCCCCGCAGGTTCAAGCAAAACTAGCATTTAGCTTGAAATGCTGCGGATAACGGCACGTTGGGCTGGCGGATTAGTTGATGAACTTGGGTCGTCGGATGACCGGGAAAGTGGCTTACTAAGGGTTATGTCTGGCCACTTGGAGAATGGATTGGGCCTCACCAGCGTGTTTTTTGCCCGCCAAGTGCCGCGAGAGATATACTTCCACAACTTTGACTATTTCACCGAATCAACCCCGGACTAAAGAGCGTTTAATGCCTATCGCTTTGGTAACCGGCTGCAGCACTGGCATCGGTTTTGCGACCGCGGTAGCATTGGCGCGCGCGGGCCACGAGGTTTTCGCGGGTATGCGTAACCCAATCGAGTCACCGGAACTAGCGCAGCTTGCCGCGACCGAGAAGCTGTCTGTTACCGTTGTTTCGCTCGATGTTGATTCCGACGAGAGCGTTCGCACTGGAGTCCAGCAGATATTGGCCGCAAAAGGGAGCATTGATGTGCTGGTAAATAACGCCGGAATTGGCGGCGGGGGCCCCGTGGAAGAAGTCGATATTTCTGAGTTCCGCAAGGTGATGGAAACTAATTTCTTTGGGGCCCTGCGTTGTACTCAAGCGGTTCTGCCTGCTATGCGCGAGATGAAGTCTGGCCACATCCTGAATGTAACTTCTATTGCCGGGCGCGTGCCGCTTTCACCACAAGGCCCCTATGCTGCCTCGAAGTTCGCACTGGAGGCGCTGAGTGAGATTCTGGCCCAAGAGGTCAAACCATTCGGAATCCTGGTGTCGGTCATCGAGCCAGGTGTGATCGCGACGCCGATTTTCGGCAAGGTTCCACCCCGCCAATGCAGCAGCTACTACCCCCAGGGAAAGCGTATTCGGGCCTTGTTCCGGGCCTCATTGCAGAATCCGACGCCGCCTTCAGTGGTGGGAGATAAGATTGTGACGATTGTAAAAACTCGCGACGCGACGCTGCGTCACCTAGTGGGCCCAGACGCGAAGGGGTTTATAGATTGGCGTTCGTCCATGACTGATGAACAGATGATCGAATGGGCTGGGGTAGAAAGCGATGAGCAATGGGCAAATAACGTAAAACGGGATTTTGGGCTAGAAGTCGAGTTTTCGTAAGCGCTAAGCATTCCACAGCCATTCCTTTCAGCACTTCGCTCCGCTGGGCAACTCAGTGAGTATTAGTAAAGAAATGGACACTGTAAATCGCTTGAGTGCGAGAATTGAAGGAAAGAATGGAAAACAAAAAGGATCCGAATTTGCAAGATCTGCCTGAAGAGATCAGCGGCGAGCGTTTGCTGCTGCGCCCCTATCGGGCGGGAGATGGGAAGGCACTCCTGGAAGCCATCGAAGAGAGTCGGGAGAAACTCCAACCCTGGAGACCCTACGAAAAAAGCCCTGTTCCTCCCGACGAAGACGAAACAGAGGCTTATGTGCGTAACGAACTGGAGAAATGGAGACAGAGACAATATCTCTCGATGAGTATCTGGGAGAAAGAGACTGAACAGTATCTGGGAGGAGTAGGACTGTACGGCATCCGCTGGGAGGTGCCTTCGTTCCAGATTGGTTACTGGCTGCGAGCGTCCGCCGAGGGGAAAGGCTACATGACCGAAGCCGCTAGCCTCCTCTGTGACTTTGCATTTCAGACGCTCAAAGCAAAACGTATCGAAATCCGATGCGACACGCGCAATGTGCGAAGTGCGGGCGTCCCTCGCCGACTGGGATTTAGATACGAGGAAACACTGCAATGCGCATCGCTCACTCCCCAGGGAGAACCCATCGGCGACTTCGTCTTCTCGATGACCCTAGAAAGGTACCAAACTCGTAACACTTCAGCCCTCGATCAGGACTGAAACTCGTGTGTTTCACTCTGCGATTAATTGCGCCAAAGAATTCGCAAAGTGACACGCGCTGTTTCCAGCCGGCAGTGAATAGAGCGTCGCGACCGGCGACCTAACGCCCAAAATACTGCGAGTTGCTGACTTTCTCCATCCAGTCGGCGCACATTTATTTGAACTTTATAGTTTAAACAATGTGTATCATTAAAGTTGTTGTCGTGCAATACAGGGCAACTTCATCGACTTACTCCACGAGCAGCCACAGCGAAGCCAATAGGTGTTCACTTGGGCGAATGGAACGACGGTTGTCATGGATAATCTCAAACGGGACCTGGCGCATAACGTTTCTTTGGAAATGCCGGACCTCATCGTGTAGGTTGGAACCCAATCCATGGCAGTGGCTGCCAAGCGTCTGAAGTCCGAGAAGTTCGTCTCGCACAACGTGCGGACTGCAAATAAGCAGACAAAGAGAGCCGGAAGGATCGGAATTGTTGCGGTGGACATCTCCTGTCTTGGAGGTATTTCCCCAATGCGAGGACTATCAACCAGTGCTGATAGCTGTCGAATTACGCACGGCTTCGCCGATCAGGTAATCCGTGAAGATGCGCGGCACGGTCTCGTGGACCCTGCCCATATTTCCACCGTCCTAATCTGTGCTGCGGAGCGTATCTCTGATTCGCATGCAACACCATATGCAAGTGGATTCACGTGGGACTTCCTGTACCTTCCCAGCTGCCCGCCTGATCAGCAAGTTTCGGTTGAATTACTACGGCATCCGTTGAAGCGGAGACCATTCAAAGGGGAGCGAGGGCAATAACTGGAATGAGGGATTCGTTATCGTGAAGTCAGCGTCTCGTGAATCTGAAGACAATCAACTTCTCCAAGCTTTGCAATCTTAGCCAGTCTATTCCATCGCAAGACCTGAACCAGCGGCCCACCGACCCCTCCTCGCTGTGTTACGCAACTGTCCAGTGTCGTGGAATTCGAGAAGGTGACTGAGATCGTCGGGGCGCCCGACGGTAGAAACCACCCTTCAGGTCTCGGATGATGCACATCCTGAGCGTTCTTATAAACAGGTTACACATCGTTCCGGACACATTCTCCTTCGCCAAGGCTTCAGCGGACAGGTAAGTAGCAGTTCTCTCCGAAGCGGGTTGTTCAGAGGAGGTTCTTAATGCCTTGGATGTCCACTTGACCGTGCATCTCTAAACGGTCAACAGCAGAGCATTGCCTCTGCCTCCCACGAATTCGAGCTATCGCATTTCGTAATTGAACGCCAGGCAACAAAATGCTTTGACTCTACGGAAGCCAGACACGTGGTTCAGTTTCTCTGCTGGCTATTCATTTTCGTTAATGGGCGTCGCTGTGGCGTTTTTTTCGCTGCAGGAAATTATTCCGGCAGTTTGAATCCAATTTGGCTCGATGGTGTGGCGCTTGTGCATGGAGGCAAGCATTGCACCATGAGATGGGTTAGCGAACTAGTAGGTTCAAAGTGCCTGACGATTGCAGAACAATTTTTCCGTCTTCGTGAAAGAAGACGACAGTCTGGCTTGGATTTGCTCAGCGATCAGCACGTGCTCGGATGCATGTAGACGGCAACCAGGTTCTGAAAACGGAATCACGATTTGCAACAGCGGAATCGAACTAATCGGCTGGATTGAACTGGTTGACAGATTGCGCATATTCGACGAGGATTCGTTCGATAAACTGCCAGCCAAAGTGAAGTACCGGTTCCTCCTAGTTCGCCTGGGTGTTACATCGCAGATTCCGCCACTCTAGCGGACATCGGGTCAAAAGTTTGACGAAAGCCAAGGAATTCAAAAAGTACGCCATCGATGGCCCGACTGTGGTTTCAGCCATGCGCAACGCCATAATCCACCCAAGCCTTAAGAAAAACCGCAAACAACTGAATTTGTTGGACGTATAAGATTTGTTCGCGGTCTGGGAGCTTGTCCTTTATTACTACGAATTGGCCCTTCTCCATGTGATCGGTCATGAAGGCACGTATGACGACCGCGTGTTCGTAATCGATGGAACGATCTACTCGGTTGTTCCTTTGGCCAAGCGCTAGCAACCTTGTGTGTCTTTCAAAACAATGTGGCCTACGCCAATCAGAACATCCGGCCCCTCTATTCATCGCACTGCCGTGCATAAAGGACCTCAACCAAGGTAGTCATTGTTATTGAAGTTTAATTGCATTATCACACTCTGTTGATCGTATATCCAAGCGCCACAATGGATTTTAGAGTCTCC
>Ga0302192_10002892_pt1 | contig 10746 bp, 5 predicted proteins | sample II_Bog_E3_2_FD_200230 | JGI IMG/M metagenome (GOLD analysis project Ga0302192, IMG submission 200230) | Peat permafrost microbial communities from Stordalen Mire near Abisko, Sweden - II_Bog_E3_2 | ecosystem: Environmental > Terrestrial > Soil > Wetlands > Peat | place: Sweden: Abisko, Stordalen...
GGGATCGAGTTGGTGGTGCCATTCCATGTCCCGTTGAAGCCAAAGCCGGAGTAGCTTCCGCCGGCGGGAATGTTTTCCCATGTCTGGCCTGCTTGCTCGCTCACAGTCACGTTCGCTCCACTCTGCGATACGGCTCCGTTCCAGGAACTTGCAATGGTCTGCCCATTAGCAAAGCTCCATGTCAGCGACCAATTGCTCAGTGTGGTCGCCCCGCCGTTCTTGATCGTCACGGTCGCACCAAAAGCACTTGAGTTTTGCGGTGAGATCGTATAGTCGACGGTGCATGCGCCGCCGCCCGCGGAACCAATCGTGAGAGCGATAGTGGTGGATGCGGTGGTAGTTCCCGAGGTTCCGGTAATGGTCACTGTCGACGAGCCAACTGTGGCCGTACTGCTGGCCGTCAAGGTGAGCACACTGGAGCTGGTGGAAGACGCCGGGCTGAATGAAGCCGTCACGCCGCTGGGCAATCCAGTCGCGGTAAAGGCCACGCTGCCGGTGAATCCACCCGTGTCCGTTACCGTTATCGTGTCGGTTCCGGTGCCACCCTGCTTGACGGTGAGAGACGTCGGCGAAGAAGAAAGAGCAAAGCCAGACACCGGCTTGGTATTGACGGTGAGACCAATGGTGGTGCTCGCCGTCGTAGTCCCGGAGGTTCCCTTAATCGTGACTGTAACCGGCCCTCCGGTGGTAGCCGTGCTGCTTGCCGTGAATGTAACAACGCTGCTGCCGGTGGTTGGATTGGTACCGAAGGCAGCGGTGACGCCGCCCGGCAAGCCGGAGGCGGCAAGCGTAACACTGCCGCTAAATCCGTCGACGTCCGCCACAGAAACGGTGTCGGTGGCGCTGCTTCCCTGAGTCACAGCGAGTGTGGCTGCCGAAGGCGACAGCGTAAACCCGGGCGTGCCGGACCCGTTCGTCCCCACGAAGGTCGTGATGCTCTGAGCCGGCAGCGTGTAAGTGAATGAACCTCCCGAAACACCTATCGCGGTCTGTTGCGCCAACATGCCGTTGGCTGAAGTCTCGTACGGGGTAACTGAAGTGAATGTCTCGCCTGAGGTAGCAAAGGTAACTGTGTTTGCAGAGCTATTCGAGTTGATAGCAACAATCTCGGATGTTCCGTTGCCTGTGTAAGCTGAAACATCCACGCCGGACACTGGGTTCGCCGTCGCGCTTGCACGGACAGATCCCGGCCGGACATACTTCGAGAACTGCGCTATTGCGGCGCCATAGTAAGTGGGATTGTTGTTAGTGTCCGCGAGGCCGCTGACAAACCCCTCCGCGGGCCAGTCCACGATCCACCACCAGACATAGGCGTTGTACTGACCAGTAACCATCGATGCATGGACTTCTTCCGCGGCTGCGATTGCATCGCCAATGGCCGAAGCCGATCCGTTTGCGGGGCTAAGGTAGTGTTCGGTCATCCAGACTTCTTTGCCCTTCTGTTCGGCATTGGTGTAGTAACTCGGAGATACACCGTATATGTGCCCGGCAATGATCCCAATCTTGCCTACCGCATTCGCATCGTCGAGTGCAGGATCAGAGAGACTGGTGGTGAAGCTCTCTGACTCCGGCATGATCAATTTGGTTGTCAGCACACCTGCATTTCCGGCGACCCACGCATCCATCGTCGCGCCGGTCCATACAGCCGATTCATAAGTCACGTTGGCGTCCGGCTCGTTCTGCACGGAGATTGCATAGAGCGGCACGCCGCCGGCCGCCAGATACGATGTGAAGGCGTTGAGGTAGTTCGCGTAGGCGCCGTACTCTGAGGTATTCAGCGTGCCTTCGATCGTGCTGTTGTTGCTCTTCCAGGCCGCAGGCGGGGTCCACGGCGTGGCGATGATCGTAGCGCCTAGAGCATGCGCCCCCTGCGCATTCGACAGTTCCGTGGCCCAATTGCTGCCGCCCGTTGTCGAGCTCGGATCAATGCGCACGCGAAGGATGGTCAGGCCAAGCTGATTGTTGCCTGTGCCAAATAAGGCACTCTCTGTTGCTGAGCTAAACGCCGGCATCCATGCTTCAGCGCCACCGAATCCGCGGATTGTTTGGTAGGTCGTGTTGAAGTTTACCGTTGCTGTTTGCGCGCTGGCCATTGCGGAAGCCAGTAAGACTGAGGACGCAACAATATTTGTCAGGGGGATTTTCATGACCGGCCTTCTCCACTTGGAACTGTGATTGCAAGCGTGGAGCAGGGGTATCTACTACCCCACGCATGCATTGGTTGTCGCGCGGCGCACATGTGCGACGCTAATTGACGGTGCAGGCCGTGCCGTTAAGCAAGATGGCCGTGGGAATTGCGTTGGTGGTGCCGTTCCAGGTTCCGTTGAAGCCGATGCCGGACAGTGTGCCGCCGGCGGCGATGCTGCCGTTATAGGGCTCGTTCTTCACCGTCACGTTCGCGGCGCTCTGGGTTTCAATTCCGTTCCAGAGAGATGAAATCGTCTGCCCGTTGGCGAAGCTCCAGGTCAGCGTCCAACTGGTGACTGCCGTCGGTCCATTGACGATGGTGATGGCCGCTCCGAACGCACTCGTGTTTTGTGGCGAAATCACGTAGTCCACAGTGCAAGCCCCGCCGCCAGAAGGAGCGACCGTGAGCGCGATGGTGGTGGTTGCGGTCGTGCTACCCGACGTTCCTGTAACGGTCACCGTAGACGTGCCAGCAGTCGCTGTTGCGCTGGCCGTGAACGTGAGCACGCTGGTTCCAGTGGTGGGGTTGGTGCCGTAGGCGACAGTTACGCCGCTGGGCAAGCCGGTGGTTGCGAGAGTTACGCTGCCGGCGAATCCATTCACGTCGGTTACTGTGATGGTGTTAGTGGCGGTCTTGCCCTGAGTTACTGACAGTGTGCCCGCAGAAGGCGCAAGCGTAAAGCTCGGCGTCGAGTTAGTAACGGAGAGCGCGATGGTGGTCTTTGCCGTCGTGCTCCCTGAAGTTCCGGTGATGGTGACCGTTGCCGCACCAACCGTGGCCGTGCTGCTGGCTGTTAGCGTCAGCACGCTGGAGCTTGAGGATGATGCCGGGCTGAACGATGCGGTCACACCGCTGGGCATTCCGGTCGCAACAAACGATACGCTGCCGGTGAATCCGCCCACGTGCGCCACCGTGATGGTGTCGGTGCTGCTCTTACCCTGCGCAACCGAAAGAGATGTCGGCGAAGGTGTAAGTGTGAAGCTTGGAGTCACCGAGGGATTAACGGTGAGCGCGATAGTGGTGGTCGCAGTCGTGCTTCCAGAAGTTCCAGTGATAGACACCGCTGCCGGGCCCGTGGTAGCCGTGCTACTGGCCGTTAGCTCGAGCACACTTGCGCTCGTGGACGACGCTGGACTAAACGACGCCGTCACGCCGCTAGGCAAGCCAGTTGCTGTAAAGGCCACGCTGCCGGTGAATCCGCCCGTGTCGGTTACGGTGATGGTGTCAGTTGCACTGCTGCCCTGAGTTACAGACAGCGGCGACACCGATGGCGCAAGCGTGAAGCCTGGCGTTGGTGCGGTGCCGTTGACTGTGCAGTTAGTGCCGTTGAGTGCGAACGAGGTGGGTACTGCGTTCGTAACATTGTTCCAGGTACCGTTGAATCCCATGCTGGAGTAACTGCCTCCGGCTGGGATGGTGGTAGTTCCAATCGCCGTCACAATTGCGCCGCTCTGGGTTTCCGTGCCGCCCCAGAACTCTGAGATCGCTTGCCCATTCGCAAAGGGCCAGGTCAGCGTCCAGCTTGTTGCCGGTGACGCCGGTATAGCGGCCGTTCCCGTGTTCGCAATAACGAGGCTCGCTCCAAAACCGCTTTGCCATTGGCTTCCAATCGTATAGGTAACCGTGCATGCGGATGCGGTGATCGTAAGGGAAACTTTGGTGGTTGCAGTCAGTGTGCCGGACGTTCCAGTGATGGTCACCGTGGATGTTCCAGCGGTGGCTGTGGCACTGGCCTTGAGAGTCAGTACGCTGCTGCCGGTGGTGGGATTGGTGCCGAGCGAAGCAGTAACTCCGCTGGTAAGTCCCGATACAGCCAGGTTCACGCTGCCTGTGAATCCGCCCTCGTCCTGAACTGTAATGGTGTCGGTAGCGCTGTCGTTCTGAGCCAATGAAAGCACGGACGCCGAGGGAGAAATCTTGAAGATGGGCGTTGCCGATCCGAACCACTCCGGAAGTTCGACGGTTCCAGCGGGCTTGCCATTGGGGTCATAACTGGTGTCTCCCGTGCTCAGTGCGGGAACTGACCAATTCCACCAAAACACACCTTTCATCCACGAAGTCTGCTGGCTGAAAACCTCAAAGAAGGCCTCGTAGCAATCCGCTTGCTCGGTTGGATCATATCCGTCGGAAAGACTGGAGTTCCAAGGCTCTATATTTGTGCCTGGAGTACTTTCATAGCCAAGTTCGGTGAAGATGACAGGCTTGTTATAAGTGGTGCTAAGGTTCTCGAAGGCCGCGACGGCATTGTATCCACCATTCTCAGGGCTATCGGTCCAGGCGGATACCAACTGGGCAACCGTGGGATCACTTTGAGTTGTGAGACCAACGTATCCATCCACGCCGATGATATCGACGAGAGGCCAGAACGAAACCGTACTGAATTCGTCAGCGGGTCCGGACGCATTCGCGGCATAGGCAATTTGTCCGCTATAGACCGCCCGGACAGCGGCGATAATGTTGGCCCAGTACGTCTCATTCGCCGCTACGCTGAGCGTCTTGTATTCAGTACCGATCACCAGGCCTTCTACGTTGTTTGCCTGCGCGAGTGTTGCGTAGTGCACAATAAACGTTTGAAAACTGGCGAACCAGGCAGCGGTGCTGGTTGGCTCGAATTGACCTCTCCAGGTTCCGTCCAAAGAGTCTACGTGCGGTTTGAGGAAGACCTTCATCCCCTGGTTATGAAAACCTTGAATCGCGAAAGCTACCTGGTCGTCCAAAGGTGTCTTCGTGCTATCGGGTGCAATCGTCGTCGACGTGCCGGTCTGCACATACTGTGTAACAAGCACCGATGCATAATTCGCGCTTGTTTGCACAAGCTGGTTCGTTGAGGTTGTAGCGGCACCAGTGGCAACCGGAGGGTCTTCGTAATTCCCGTATTCGTCGAACCACCAGGATGTGTACACAATGCCGTCGTAGGTGAACCCACTCTTGGTCTGTCCAAAGGCCTTCGGTGCGACTCCGGCAATCACAAGCCCTGTCACTACGGCAAGAACAATGAACATGCGGGTGATGCAGTGTGAAGCTGAGGATGGAATCTTCATGGCTTCACCCCCGTCTGCGTCAGGCACCAACTCGGAACCGCAATCTGGCTGCCGGCCTGAAGACCGTCAGCACCACCCACGAGCCTGGATTCGGAGCATTCCTCCTTGGCCGAGCAGCCGTTCGTGCATCCCATAATCTTCGTCACCTGGAGCGAGACGGAACGGATGCTGAACGATTTAACCGTTCCGCAAAATCCATCGCCCGCCCACGGCAGCACACACACTGTATCTCCCACGGAGTGCCCCGATGACCGTGCGCCGGAAGCAAGCAGCAACGCCGCTATGTCGGTATTGCCGGTTCGCTCCGCAACTTCAAGAGCTGTCCCCGTGCCACGCGTAGCCGCGTTCAGGTTTGCGCCTGCTGCGATAAGGGCCTGAACAGCCTCGATCTGACCGCCTTGCGCCGCGGCAATGAGTGGGGTTCGTCCGTCGGCCGATCTCGCATCGACGCCTGCTCCTTGGGCCAGCAGTGAGCGGACCGTCTCGGTTTGGCCCATCGATGCAGCAACAATAAGAGGTGTAAGCCCATGCGCGTCGCGGGCGTCCATCCACACATCGTGTTGCAAGGTGGATTGCGTTGTTCCTTGAGCCCAAATGCTCGGCCCAGCAATGACGGGTGTTAATAAAGCGATCGTGAACGCGAAGTGCAAGACGCGCTCGCGAGCGCACCTCCGGGTTGTCAACGTCCTGATTGTGCGCATCGTGGATCCTCCGCTACGCGTCGATTGCGATCGTGGCTCAACAGTTTCGGGATGTGATGGCGCGCGTGAAGCGAACTTTCATGCTTCACGCGTGCCTTGTTGCGATTGCGTTCTAGTTGACGGTGCAGGCCGTGCCGTTGAGCGAAATCGCCGTGGGCACTGCGTTGGTGGTTCCGTTCCAGGTTCCGTTGAAGCCGATACCGGACAACGTGCCGCCCGCTGCAATGCTGCCGTTGTAGGGCTCGTTCTTCACCGTCACGTTCGCACCGCTCTGGGTTTCAATGCCGTTCCAAAGTTGAGCAACTGTTTGCCCGTTGGCGAAGCTCCACGTAAGCGTCCAACTGGTGATGGCAGTCGGTCCGTTGACGATGGTGATTGTCGCTCCGAATGCACTCGTGTTTTGTGGCGAAATCACGTAGTCAACCGTGCAAGCCCCGCTGCTGGAAGGAGAGACAGTGAGCGCAACGGTGGTGGTTGCCGTCGTGGTCCCCGAGGTCCCGGTGATGGTCACAGTAGACGAGCCGACAGTAGCAGTACTGCTGGCCGTCAACGTGAGCACGCTGGAACTGGTGGACGTTGCCGGGCTGAACGAAGCCGTCACGCCACTGGGCAATCCAGTCGCGGTAAAGGTCACGCTGCCCGTGAACCCGCCCGTGTCCGTTACCGTGATCGTGTCGGTTCCGCTGCTGCCCTGCTTGACGCTGAGGGACGTCGGCGAAGAGGAAAGCGTAAAGCCGGCGGTTATCTTGGCGTTGATAGTGAGTGCGATGGTGGTGGTTGCGGTTGTGTTTCCGGAGGTTCCGGTGACAGTCACAGTAGCCGCACCAGTCGTAGCCGTCGAGCTCGCAGTCAATGTGAGCACGCTGGAAGTCGTAGAAGATGTCGGACTGAACGAAGCCGTTACGCCGCTGGGCAGGCCCGATGCAGTAAATGTAACGCTCCCTGTGAATCCGCCCGTATCAGTCACCGTGATGGAACTGGTGCCGCTGCTGCCTTGGGTAACTGACAAACTCGACGGCGAAGGTGCAAGCGTAAATCCAGCTGTGGCCTTGGCGTTGACGGTAAGCGCGATCGTGGTGGTCGACGTTGTGCTTCCAGATGTTCCAGTTACGGTCACTGTAGCCGGACCGGTAGTAGCCGTGGAGCTTGCAGTCAACGTCAGAACGCTGGAACTCGCAGAGGAAGTCGGGCTGAACGAAGCCGTTACGCCGCTGGGCAAGCCCGATGCGGTAAACGTGACGCTGCCAGTGAATCCGTCCACGTCGCCAACAGTGATGGTGTCTGTTGCGCTACTGCCCTGCGTTACAGACAGGCTTGAGGCTGAGGATGTCAACGTGAAGCCGGGTGTCGACGACCCGCCACTCAACGGGAACTGGATGCTCTCAAGCTCCTGCTGTTTTAGCGAACTCGGCGGCGTTGCATCATAGCTGCCATCGAGCAATCCGTATGTATCTTCGCCATTAAGCGCCCAATAGGTCCAGTTAAGCGTGGGATTGCTTTGGAGAAAACCAACCAGGCTTTCGAACCACTGTCCCTGGCTGCCTGCCGCAGTGTTTTCGATGTCCGTGCTGGTGTTATCTGTGCCGAACTCGCCCACCCAAACCGGCGCAATGTTATCGGCACTGATATAACCCCAGTACTTATTCCATGTCGCGTCCAGGCTGGCGGGTGTAGTGCTGCCATTGAACCACGGTTGCTGATATAGGTTCGGACCGTAATCGTGTGCGGAGTAAACCAGTTGGTTCGCGACGCTCAGCGTTACAGGATTCGAGGCGACGCCGATCAGGTTTCCGCCCTGCCATCCGCAGACGCCGCTATAGCAGTCATTGCCCTCAACGAAGATCAGCAGTTTAGGGTTGACGGCGAGAATTGCATTTCCCGCGGCTTCAGCGGCGACGGGCCAATTCTGTGCTGTGAGGCTGGTGGGGCATCCATTGGTCGCCGTGTCTCCAGTCCAGCAAGAGCCTGTTGTAGCGCCAGACCCGGACAGGTGTGGCTCGTTGCGCAGGTCCATGCCGATAACTGTTGGGTTGCCGTTGAACGTAAACTTGCTGGCGCTGTAACGCGTGGCCATTGTCTGCCAGTCGGCAATCCAGTTTGCTTGTGGATACGCGCTCGTGTACCACAGGCCATTGGCTTCATTGGTCTCTCCAGCCTCGGAACGATGGTTGTCAAGAATCACGCGCAGTCCGATCGAACCGGCATAGGCGATGATCGTATCCAGATCCGCCAACGCAGTCTGCCCTACGAGAGCCTGGTTCACGGGACCATTTACATAGTTTGAGTAGTTAGTGGGAACCGGGTTACTTTCAACCAATTGGTTAGAAAACGGTATGCGAATTACGTTATAGCCAAGACTCTTGATGGAGTTCAAAACCGTGTGATAGTCCTGTGCCCAAAGTCCATGAACAAGATAGTCGGGGGTCTCAGCGCCATACCAGTTGATTCCAGCTATTCGCACTTCCGTGCCGCTGGAGTCGAGAATCTTGTTTCCACTTGTATGCCAATAACCGGTACCCTGCGCCCATGCGCCTGGAGCCATGAAAGTGAGTAGCAGCGCCGCGAACAAAACTACACCTTGCGCCATCGTTATACCGGAGCGTCTCTGCTTGTGCGAGCTAGTGAATGCGAAATGCATCGATGATCCTCCACTTGTGGTTTTCAGTTCGCGTCAATCGCAGGCGGGGGGTGGCGGAACAGGTCTAATGACCCGTTCCGCCTCGTTCCCGTTGTTGCGAATAATCGTCGCGGTTGCTTGCTAGTTGACTGTGCAGGCTGTTCCGTTCAGCGAAAACGCCGTGGGTATAGCGTTGGTCACGCCATTCCAGGTGCCGTTGAAGCCGAATCCGGAATAGGTTCCACCGGCCGGAATGTTCTGCCATGTTTGGCCAGCCTGTTCGCTCACCGTGACGTTTGCTCCGCTCTGCGTTACGGCCCCATTCCACGAACTGGCGATGGTCTGTCCGTTGGCAAAGGTCCAGGTCAGCGACCAGTTGCTCAGAGTGGTGCTCCCGTTGTTCTTGATGGCGATGGTCGCTCCGAACTGGCTGCTGTTTTGCGGCGAGCTCGTGTAGGTCACCGCGCAGCCGCCACCGGTGGAAGCCACGGTCAATGTGATCGTGGTGGTCGCGGTCAGCGTCCCTGACGTTCCAGTGACGGTGATCGTGTAGGTCCCGGGCACGGTCGAGCTACCGACCGTGAGTGTCAGAACGCTGGAGGTTGTGGAGGATGTCGGGCTGAAAGCAGCCGTAACTCCAGTGGGCATGCCTGATGCGGTAAACGCTACGGAGCCCGTGAAGGGGCTAACGTCCGTCACGGTAATCGTGTCCGTGCCGCTAGCGCCTGGAGCAACCGACAGTGTTGCCGCCGATGACTTCAGTGTGAAGCCGCCAGTCGGCGAAGTCACAGTGAGTGCGACCGTGGTTGTTGCGGTCAGAGTGCCGGAGGTTCCGGTAATCGTGACCGTAGAAGTTCCCGCCGCGGCCGTGCTGCTAGCCGTCAGCGTCAGAACGCTGGAGGTTGCAGACGACGTTGGACTGAAAGATGCAGTGACACCGGTTGGCAACCCGGATGCGGCAAAGGATACGCTACCGGTGAATGGGCTGATGTCCGTCACCGAAATCGTGTCTGTTCCGCTGGAGCCTGCCACAACCGACAACGCAGTCGCCGATGGTTTGAGCGTGAAGCCGCCAGTTGGCGAAGTCACAGTGAGTGCGATCGTGGTTGTTGCGGTGAGAGTGCCGGAGGTTCCGGTAATCGTGACCGTAGAGGTTCCCGCCGCGGCCGTGCTGCTGGCCGTCAGCGTCAGAACGCTGGAGGTCGTGGAGGACGTTGGACTGAACGATGCAGTAACTCCGCTGGGCAAGCCCGATGCCGCAAACGTTACGCTGCCTGTGAAGGGGCTGACATTCGTTACGGTAATCGTGTCTGTCCCGCTGGAACCCGCGAGAACCGACAGGGCTGTCGCCGATGGCTTCAATGTGAAGGAACCGGTCCCGGAAACGACGCTCAGTGTGAACGGAACCGTTGCGGTATTGCTCCCTGAGGTTCCGGTGACGGTGACCGTGAAGGCGCCGGTGGTGGCCGTTGTGCTGGCCGTCAAAGTCAGAACGCTGGAGGTTGTGGAGGACGCCGGGCTGAACGAAGCAGTCACGCCGCTGGGCAGACCGGATGCGGTAAACGATACGGTACCCGTGAATCCACCAATGTCAGTTACCGAGATGGTGTTGGTTCCGCTGGTACCTTGAGTCACAGAAAGGCTGGTTTTCGAAGCCGCGAGCGAGAAACCCGTTCCCGGAACGATGACGGTGATGGTAACGGAATTCGTAACTGTGCCGTTGGTTCCAACAATCTTGATCGGATAAGATCCCGCCGGTGTGCTGGTCTGCGCGCTGAAGTTCGCAACGATGGTCCCGCCCGGTGCGTTCACCGAAGAAGGAGCAAAGTTAACTTGCATGCCTGAAGGCACGCCGGTCGCGCTGACCGACACGCTCCCCGTAAGTCCGCCTTCAAAAGTGATTGTGAAGGAGTCGGTAGGGTTCGTTCCCACCGGCAAGTTAACCGTTGCGGAAGAGGCAGTAATAGAGAATTGTGGTGAGAAAGCCACGGTGAGGTTGAGTGCTGCTGTCTCGGTGGTTGAGCCGCTGGTCCCAGTCACCGTCAGGGGATACGTTCCCGGAACGGCCGTCGCAGAAACGGTAAAGGTGAGCGTGCTGCCTGCGGAGCCAGAGACAGAAGTCGGGCTGAAGGCCGCAGTAACGCCCGTCGGCAGTGAGCTTAGACTTAGTGCCACGGTGCCGCTAAAGGTTCCAAATTC
>Ga0302192_10002911_pt1 | contig 10703 bp, 7 predicted proteins | sample II_Bog_E3_2_FD_200230 | JGI IMG/M metagenome (GOLD analysis project Ga0302192, IMG submission 200230) | Peat permafrost microbial communities from Stordalen Mire near Abisko, Sweden - II_Bog_E3_2 | ecosystem: Environmental > Terrestrial > Soil > Wetlands > Peat | place: Sweden: Abisko, Stordalen...
CAGCCTCAAGCTCAAAATGGAAACTCGCGAAGCCCGCGTCGGCATCGTCGGGATGGGGTATGTCGGTTTGCCGCTCGCCCTTCTCTTCAGCGGAGAAAAATTCCGCGTCACCGGCTTCGATATCGCCGAGGACAAGGTAAACATCCTCAACGCCGGCGGCTCTTACATCGTCCGCATCCTCCCTGAAGCCATTCAGTCCGCGCAGCAGGCCGGCTTCTGCGCTACTTCCGATTACTCCCGCATTGCCTCAATGGATGCGGTGATCATCTGCGTCCCCACCCCGCTCGACGACCATCACCAGCCCGACCTCAGCTTTGTCATCGGCACCGTCAAGTCCATTGCCCCGCACATTCACGACGGCCAGCTCATCGTCCTCGAAAGCACCACCTACCCCGGCACCACCCAGGAGATCCTTTCCCCGCTCCTCGAAGCCGGGAATCCTGCCGGCCTCAAGGTCGCCTGTTCGGCAAACGGCGTCCATCCTGCAGTGCACGTCGCCTACTCACCCGAGCGCGAGGACCCGGGGAACGATACCATCGACCGCCGCGACATTCCCAAGGTCGTGGGCGGTTGTGACCCCGTCGCCTCCGAGCTGGCGTCGGCTCTATACGGGGCCATTTTTCGCCGAGTAGTCGTCGTAAGCAGCCCCGCCGTTGCCGAAATGACCAAGCTGCTAGAAAACATCTATCGCTGCGTCAACATCGCCCTGGTCAATGAGCTCAAGCAACTCTGCATGCGCATGGGCATTGACATCCACGAAGTCATCGACGCTGCCAAAACCAAGCCCTTCGGCTTCCAGGCCTTCTACCCCGGCCCCGGCCTCGGCGGTCACTGCATACCCATCGATCCCTTCTATCTCTCCTGGAAAGCTCGGGAATTCGATTTCCGCACCCGCTTCATCGAGCTGGCCGGCGAAATCAACACCGCCATGCCCTATTTCGTGCTCAGTCAGATCGCCGCCTGCCTCAACAACCACCGCAAGTCGGTGAATGGATCCAAAGTCCTCGTCCTCGGCATCGCCTATAAGCGCGATATCGACGACCTGCGCGAATCTCCCTCGCTCACCATCATTGAGTTGCTCCGCGAACAAGGCGCCATCGTCGCCTACAACGACCCATACTTCCCCAAAGTAGGCCACGGCCGTCACTACGACCTGAACATGACCAACACCCCGCTCGACAATCTTGCCCAATACGACGCCGTCGTCATAGTCACTGACCACTCCACCTATGACTACAAAGCAATCGTCGAGCAGTCCCAGTTAGTCGTAGACACCCGCAATGCCACTAAGGGCATCGAAAGCCCCAAAATCGTCCGCTGTTGATCGGTTTTTCTGCCTGATGCTTCATCGGGTCGAATCCAGCAGCCAGGACAACTCTTGCTCAATGCGACTTGCCTGCGTCTACCGCCGCGTTCATAATGAGTTTCAGATGTCGAGGCGGGTCCATTCGCCGGGCTTTGTCATCTTGGTCACCATGAGCACACAATCTCTCCAACCCGAATTCGTTCGACTCTATGAGCGAGCCTTCAAGGAGTTTGGAACAATGGCATTGTGGAGCAGCAGGCCCGTCGCAAACCCCACGCCCGCCGACGCCCTCGCAATCACGCGTAGTCTCCGCGTACAGGGAAATTTGGAAGCACGCCGTCTCGCCGAGCAGATTGAGCAAGCCTGCCATGCCTCTGTCTAAGACTCAGTCCGAAATACTGAAGCTTCTTGCCTCGCACCGCAAAACCAGAAGCCAGTAGCAATCATCCGACTTGAGATTCCCATGCCCCTCGATACCCGCGGCCTCTGTCCCCTCCTGCAAGTCTTCGACATGCCCACATCTGTCCGCTTCTACCGCGACATCCTCGAATTCGAACTCGTCAGCCACGCTCCTCTCCGCGCCCCCGACGAATTCGGTTGGTGCCTGCTGCGGCGAAGCGACGGCGCCGAGCTGATGCTCAACACCGCCTATGACTACGGCGAGCGTCCCGATTCTCCTGACCCCGCCCGCATCGCAGCCCACGGCGACACCTGCATCTACTTCGGCTGCCCCGACGTCGATGCCGCCTACCAACACCTCATCGACAAGGGCCTAACCGTCAACCCTCCCAATGTTGCCTGGTACGGCATGAAGCAGCTCTACCTCACAGATCCCGACGGCTTCGGCCTCTGCTTCCAGTGGAAAGCCTGAGCCTTTTACGAACACATCGAGCGAGCTGCCGCAAATTCTTCCGCAAGCGTGCTGTCCGTGCAGCGAACCGCTGCGTTCCTAAGCTTCTCAATCACTGCAGGCGACTTCACCCATTTCTGCAGTTGGGCGTATTGGTCGTCCCGCCCACTCCAGAACGCATTACGCCCATTCCTGCTTGTGCGGGCAACCGCACTGGTCAGAAGCAGGCAGGACAATGCCAATGATGCCGATTGCCGCTCATCCTCGATCCACTCATGCAGGTAAGAGCTAAGATCGTCTTCGCATTGGCCAATCGAGCAAATCCACGATTCAAGATCTGAATATCTCTCTTCGGCAGGAGGATCGCCCAGCACCTCGTGCCACACCGAATGCAGATATCCCTCAACCGCTGCCTGCTCTTCATCGGGCCAGGCGCGCCAATTCCCATGGCGGAATTTACTGAACATGATCTCCTGGTCGATGAGTTGAAGGGAAGGGTTGGGTAAGGTCGCAAGAAGTTCAAATATCCTTGGGAGAAAATGCTTGAAGACAGCTTCATCACCCCAAACCAATAGCGCGTCCATCGAATACTTCCAGAGGTGATCAGGATCCAGTTCGCGCAGCGGTTGAGCTTGAAGTATCAATTCATCTTCAGCACTATGGCAACACGGACAAGGATTCGTATGCTTCGGCAGCCGATAACCCTCGAATGCCGTGTACAGCCCCTCTATCGCTTGATCTAGTTTGTCTGCGTAAGCCATCGTGGAGATTATCTCCTAAAGTCATTACGGTCCAGAAACCATCCATTTTGCGTTTCATCCAGCCCGGCGACAGCCCGGCATCCTATCCTGTATCGTTTCCCTGTTATCCTGCTCTTCACTTATGTTCGACACTCTTCCCACCCTGGCCGAGCCCCAGCACTTCTCCGTACTGGAGAAGCTGACATTCGTCGCCCTGGTAATCGCCTCGGCCGGCGCCTTCTGGAGTCGCTTCGGCCCCATCCTCAAAAAAATCCTCCAATCCAAGAAAGACCCCAGCTTCCACCTCGCCCCCATCGGCAAGCGCATCTGGGACTTCGTCTCGGAAGTTCTCTTCCAGTCGAAAGTCATCGCCGAGCGTCCACTCCCCGGCGTGGCCCATGCCCTCGTCTTCTGGGCCTTCCTCGCTTTCGCGCTGGTCACCCTCAACCATTGCGCCATCGCCTTCGGAATCGGCTTCCTTGCCCCTGACGGCCTCATCGGCCGCTTCTACTTCTACATCGCCGCCCTCTTTGCTATAGCCTGCGCCGCCGGAATTCTCAGCCTCTTCATCCGCCGCTTCTTCATCCGCCCCAAGTGGCTTGGCGAAAAGCTTTCCTACGAATCCGGCATCATCGCCGGCCTGATCTTCCTCCTCATGGCCACTTACCTGGCCTCGTTTTTCGTAATAGATTCCAGCCTCGCCGCCCGCATCCTCTGGTGGACCCACACCCTCACCCTGCTCGTCTTCCTGCCGCTCATCCCGCACACCAAGCACCTTCATCTCATCCTCAGCCCGGCCACCATCTTTCTTTCTCGCGGCAGCTTCGCCCAAATCCCCCCACTCGCGGGCGACGAAGACTTCGGCCTGGTCGCTGGCACTGACCTCACCCAACTCGTCTCCCTCCAGGTCTACTCCTGTGTCGAGTGCGGCCGCTGCACCGAGCATTGCCCCGCCGCCAACACCGGCAAGCTGCTCAACCCCAAGGAAATCATCCTCGGCGTCCGTGCGTACCTCAACGACCTCGGCCCCGCTTCCGATCAACCGTTACTCGGCAAGTACAACTCCCAAGAAGCCGTCTTCCAGTGCACCACCTGCGGCGCATGCGAGTTCCAGTGCCCCGTCGGCATCGAGCATGTCCCCATCATCACCGGCCTCCGCCGCGGCGCCGTCAACACCGGCGCATGGGAAGACAGCCACGGCAGCAAGCTCTTCCTCGCACTTGAGCGCGGCTCAAACGCCCTGGGAATGCCCACTTCCGACCGCGACAAATTCATCGAGAAGCAAGCCTTTCCCATCTTCGATGGGACTCAGGAATATTGTTTATGGCTAGGCTGCATGGGCGGATACGATCCCAAAGGCCGCGAAATCGTGGCCGACTTCGCCCGCATCATGAATTATCTCGGCGCCAGCTACGGCGTCCTGCGCAAAGAGAAGTGCACCGGCGACCCCGTCCGCCGTCTCGGCAACGACCTCCTCTTCCAGCAACTCACTGAAGCCAACCTTGAAGCCCTGGCCGAGAACAAGGTCAAGAAGATCGTCTCCATCTGTCCCCACTGCGTCCGCACCATCCAGGAAGACTGGAAGGAATACGGCACGCCGCCAGAGATCGAGCACCACAGCGAGTTCCTCGCCCGTTTCGCCGACAAACTTCCTCGAGCGTTAGGTCTTCCTCGGGCGGTAAGTCCGGGCCCGGACACTAAGACGAAGGAGGGAGCAGGGGATTTCAACCCCCTGAAAAGCCCACAAGAGAAGGAAGGGGCTTCAGCCCCGGAACGAATCGTCTACCACGATCCCTGCTATCTCGGCCGCTACCGCAACGTCTACGATGAGCCCCGCGCCATCGTTGCCCAGGCCGGTCAACTGATCGAAGCCCCCCGCAACCACGAACGGTCTTTCTGCTGCGGAGCCGGAGGTGGCCTGGCGTTCCTCGGCGAAGAAACCGGCCAGCGCGTCAGCCACAATCGCGTCCAGGAACTCGTCGCCACTGGCGCGCAAACCATCGGCACTGCCTGCCCCTTCTGCAACACCATGTTTCGCGATGCGCTGGCGTCCTCAGGCGAAGCCGCTCCGCAACTGCTCGACATCGCGCAGCTCGTGGCCCGCAGCCTGCTTCCGGCCGAACCCGAGCCGGCGCAATCTGCCATGGATTCCGGCCCACGCCTCCAGCGACCCAAGGGATCCCGCTGCTCCTACAGCGGCAGTATCAAGAGCCTCGCCCTCACGCCCGACACGCTCGAAACCATCCAGAAAGCCGCCGACGCCCGCGCCCTCACCCTCGACATCGGCAACAACTACATCCAGCTCGAATTCGAGGGCCGCGACGCCAATCAGTTCGTCGTGGACTTCCTGCGCATCCTGGCCACAGCCGTCGGAACAGCTTCCGGCGAATTCCGCTGCGAGATCACCGTGGAAAAGCAGGACCCCCTCTACGAGTTCTTCACCATCCGCGATTCCAAGCTATTCCGTCAGCGCGGCCTCATCGTCCGCGAAAGCGAAGAAGACATCACCAGCGTCGAGAATCAGAACCCGGAGCAACCGCAGCCGGACTAAATGCATACAACCTCCTTGGGAACAAACACATCCATCCCTGCGCGTATAAAATAGCCCGAGGCTGTTTACTATGAAGATCGTAGTCGCAATCAAGCAGGTTCCCGAACGCGATGCGCAAGTCCGCATCAACCCCTCCGGTAAGTGGATCGAAGAGTCCGGCCTCCAATATGCCCTCAACGAGTCCGACGCCTACGCCCTCGAAGAGGCCCTTCAGCTCAAGGAGAAGCACGGCGGCGAAGTCATCGTCGTCAGCGCCGGCCCCGAGCGCGTAGGCCAAACCATCCGCGAGGCTCTCGCCAAAGGCGCAGACCGCGCCATCCACATCGACTGCGACGACCTCGGCAATCGCGACGCACTCGGCGTAGCCCGCCTCCTCGCCGCCGCCGTCAAGCCGGAGAATCCCGACCTCGTCCTCACCGGCCTGCAATCGGAAGACCTCGGCCTCGGCCAAACCGGCGTCATCGTCGCCGAACTCCTCAACCTGCCCCACGCCACGCTGATCCTCCACGTCGAGAAAACCGAAACCGGCCTCACAGTCAAACGCGAGCTCGAAGAAGGCTGGTTCCAGACCATCGACCTGCCCACCCCCGCCGTCCTCACCATCCAGTCCGGCGGCAACAAACTCCGCTACGCCACCCTCATGGGTATCAAGCGCGCCAAAACCAAGGAAGTCCGCCGCGTAACAGCCGCCGAACTCGCCGTTGATGCCACCCCCGTAGTCATCCTCGACCAGATTCTGCTCCCCCACAAACAGAAATCCACCCAAATGCTCCCCGGCTCCCCCAAAGAAGCCGCGGCAGCCCTGGCAGAGAAGCTGAAATTCGAGGTACGCGTCCTATGAGCGGCATTCTGGTTGTGCTTGAGCTTCAAACCACTTCTGGCCAGCGCGCGGGCCGCATCAGCCGCATAAGTTGGGAAGCCCTCGCAGCCGGCCAAAAGCTCGCCGCAGCGCAGAGCCTCAACATCACCGCAGCCATCGTAGGCGCAGACACCGAATCCCTCGCCGCCGAAATCGCCGCAAAAGGCATCGCCACCATTCGCGTCGATCATCCCCTGCTCGCCCAATACACCCCCGACGGCTTTACTCTGGCTCTGCAGCAGCTCATCCAAAGCGAGAGCCCCACGCAAGTGGTCTTCCCCCACACCTACCAGGTCCGCGACTACGCCCCCGCCCTTGCCGCCCGCCTCAACCAGGTGCTCATCAGCGACGTGGTCGATATCGCCCCCGGTCCCGTCTTCACCCGCCAGCTCATGCAAGGCCGCCTGAATGGCAACTATCGCTCCACCGGCACCGGTCCCTGCCTCATCTCCGTCCAGGCCGGAGCCTTCCGTGCCGAATCAACCGAATCCGCCACCACCCCCGCGGAAATCAAAACCTTCACTCCGACGATCGAAGCCGCCCAAATCCGCACCATACCCGGCGAGCCCTTCCGCGGCTCCTCTCAATCCGTCGACCTCGGCTCCGCCCAGCTCATCGTCAGCGTCGGCCGCGGCATCAAGGAAGCCGAGAACATCCCCATCGTTCAGGAACTCGCCAACGCCCTCGGCGCAGAACTCGCTGCCTCGCGCCCCATCTGCGACAACGGCTGGCTCTCCATGGACCATCAGGTCGGCAGCTCCGGCCAAACCGTTTCGCCCAAGCTCTATCTGGCAGTAGGCATCTCCGGAGCCATCCAGCACCTGGTCGGCATGAAGGGCTCTCAGTGCATCGTCGCCATCAACAAAGACCCTGACGCCCCCATCTTCGAAATAGCCGACTACGGCATCGTCGGCGATCTCTTTGAAGTGGTCCCGGCCCTCACCGCAGCCATCAAAGCCGCCAAACAGTAACAGCCATCCACAGTCATTGCCGTCCCACCGGAAATGAAACTTTGGGTGTCCCACAGAAGCTCTGTGCCCCATTCATCGAGCGCTTTTTGCTCAATGAGTGGGAAAGCACAAAGGCCATCCATCCGCCTCGGGTCCTTCAATCTTCCATTTCGTTTCTTTTCAACAAACAGTTTTTTGAGACCCACAACCCTCGCCACGAGTCCAAAGAAAGGGGAACAGGGGCCAAATGATTCGTACTTTATGCATTGGATTCTTCGCAGGGGCGCTCGTCCTCGCCGCAGCAGCGCAAGACACGCAATACGGTCCCCGCGGCCAGCAGATCCCCCCGCCCGACTGCCTCAATCTCCACTTCGCCTGGGAAAACACCCCGCAGGGCACCTGCTTCCCCTACACCCACGAGCGCTGGCTCCGCGATCTGCAGCACTGGCGCGACGAGCGCCGCATCCGCATCGCCTACGACCCCTCACGCTACCAACTCCCCGCCCTCCTCTGGACCCAATCCAGCTTCATCCAGCCGCAAATGATGGTCCAGGACCGTTACCTCTACGATCCCGTTGCCGGCCGCTACACCGTCGACCGTTACCTCGACGACCTCGACAAGCGCTACGGCGGCATCGATGCCGTCCTCGTCTGGTCAACCTACCCCAACATGGGTATCGACGACCGCAACCAGCTTGAAATGGTCCAATCCATGCCCGGCGGCATCGCTGGCGTCCGCCAAATGGTTGCCGACTTTCATCGCCGCGGCGTCCGCGTTCTTTTCCCCATGATGATGTGGGACGAGGGCACCCACCAGCCCGGCGAGCCATGGCCCGACGCCCTCGCCGCACTCATGAAAGCCATCGACGCCGACGGCATCAACGGAGACACACAAGACGGCGTCCCGCTCGGCTTCTCGCTCGCCGCCGACAAAATTGGCCATCCTCTCGCCTTTCAACCCGAAGGCAGTCCCAGTGACGAGGCTCTCGCCTGGAACGTCATGACCTGGGGCCAATACACCTTTCCCTTCGTCCCCATGGTCGACCGCTTTAAGTGGCTCGAGCCCCGTCACATGGTCAACATCAGCGACCGCTGGAACCCCGACAAAACCAGCGACCTCCAATTCGCTTTCTTCAACGGTGTCGGTTGGGAAAGCTGGGAGAATGTCTGGGGCATCTGGATCGGCATCACCCCCCGCGACGCCGAAGCCACCCGACGCGTAGCCACCATGGAGCGCGCCGTCGCCCCCTTCCTTGTCAGCCCCGACTGGGAACCGCTCTATCCCATGCACAACTACGGCGTCTACGCCAGCCGCTGGCCCCTCGCGCAGCAAACCGTCTGGACCATCGTCAACCGCAACAGCTTCGACATCACCGGCCGTCAGATGGACGTTCCCGTCTCCACCGGCATGCGCTACTTCGACCTCTACCACGGCACAGAATTGAAGCCCGACACCAATAGTCAATCAGCCAGCCAAACCGCCGTGCTCACATTCGATCTTGAAGCAAACGGCTACGGCGCAATTCTCGCCACCGCCGGCGAACCCACCCCCGACCTCAAGGCCCTCATGCAACACATGGCCGAGCTCACCAAACAGCCGCTGGGCAGCTACTCCCACGTATCTGAGATTCTGTCCCAAACCCTTGTCGAAATCCCGCCAACGAAACCATCAACCGAGGCCCCAACCGGCATGATCCGCATCCCCGGTGGCCCCTTCATCTTCAAAGTAGCCGGCACCGAGATTGAAGGCGGCGGCAATCCCGGCGTCGATGTTCAGTATTCGTGGGAAGACACCCCGCGCCGTTTCCACGAGCGCTCCATGCAGGTCGCCCCCTTCTTCATCGACAAATACCCCGTCACCAACGCCCAGTTCAAGCAATTCCTCGACACAACGCATTACGCGCCCCGCGACCCTCTCAACTTCCTCCGCGACTGGAAGGCCGGCAACTTCCCGCAAGGCTGGGAGAACCGCCCCGTCACCTGGGTCTCCCTTGAAGACGCCCGCGTCTATGCAAAATGGGCCGGCAAGCGGCTGCCCCACGAGTGGGAGTGGCAGTTCGCCGCGCAAGGCACCGACGGCCGCATCTATCCCTGGGGCAACAACTGGCAGCCCGCCAACATGCCCACCCCCGCCACCGGCCGCACCATGCCCGGTCCCGATCCGGTCGATGCCTACCCCGCCGGCGCAAGCCCCTACGGTGTCATGGACATGGTTGGCAACGTCTGGCAATGGACCGACGAGTTCACAGACGAGCACACCCGCGCCGCGATCCTCCGTGGTGGCGAGTACTACCAGCCCCAAGGCTCCATCTGGTACTTTCCCCAGGCCTACCGCAACGACGAGCACAGCAAGATACTGCTGATGGCCCCCAGTTACGACCGCTCTGGCGGCGTAGGCTTCCGCTGCGTCAAAGACGCGCAACCATGACCACTACCAACTCGCGCTGACTCGCTGACTTGCTAACTCGCTGACCTGCTGAACCGGCAACTTGCTGTCTTGATCACGCCACCACATTCTCCAGCATCCCAATCGGCTCAATCGTAATCCGAATCAAATCCCCACTGGCCAGCGTAAACGTGCTCGGCGGCACAATCCCCGTCCCCGTCATCAAAAAACACCCCACCGGAAACGAGTTATCTCGAAACAAATACTCCACCAGCGTCTTCGGATCACGCTTCAGCTCCATCAGCGCCGTCTGCCCGGCAAACTCCACCTGCCCCGCCCGCTCAATCTCAATCGCAATCTCCGTCGACGCTGCCAGCGTCCCCTCAGCCACCAAAATCCCCGGTCCCAGGGCGCAACTGCCTTCGTACACCTTTGCCTGCGGCAGATACAGCGGGTTCTCGCCCTCAATATCCCGCGAGCTCATATCGTTCCCAATCGTGTACCCCGTAATCCGTCCTCCGGGACTCACCAGCAGCGTCAACTCCGGCTCCGGCACACTCCAAGTCGCATCCGCCCGAATCCGCACCTTCCCGCCAGTTCCCACCGTCCGGCTCGCCGTCGATTTGAAAAACAGCTCCGGACGCTCCGCCGAGTACACGCGGTCATAAAAACTCCCCCCGCCGGCATCCTTCGACTCCTCCATCCGCGCCCCGCGGCTCCGGTAATACGTCACCCCCGCCGCCCAAACCTCCTGCGTCCCAATCGGCGCCAGCAAATCCGCTTGGTGGAACCCAGCCACCGGCTCCCGTCCCTCAATCAGCCCGCGCAGCGTACCCGCCAACTCCTCCTGCGCCAGCAACTCATCCCAGTCCGCTTCGACCCGGAAATACTGCCACCCCTGCTCCACAACACACCTGGTTTTAGTACGGAATAGCCTCAAAGCCACCTCCAGATCACGATTTTCATACTACATGCGTCTTTCCCGCGTGACACACTTCGCAGAATCAACTTAAGCAATTCGAACCAACCCATTGATAAATAGACACATATGCTTCCACAAG
>Ga0302192_10002919_pt1 | contig 10692 bp, 20 predicted proteins | sample II_Bog_E3_2_FD_200230 | JGI IMG/M metagenome (GOLD analysis project Ga0302192, IMG submission 200230) | Peat permafrost microbial communities from Stordalen Mire near Abisko, Sweden - II_Bog_E3_2 | ecosystem: Environmental > Terrestrial > Soil > Wetlands > Peat | place: Sweden: Abisko...
CTATACCTCGTCAGAACGAAATTGACGTTTACATGAAAGATAAACTGGTTGGTAGTCTTTCGACATCTAATATAGAACTAAGCGGTAGAAGCGAGATTGTTTTAACTTATATAGAAGATTCCGCGCAAATTATAGCACGAAATATTATGTCCAGAGAGATGCCGACTAAGCCTAAACACATAATTTTAACAATTGCCGAAAGATCGTTCGATATTGATAGAATCAAGTTTGAGCGAATGAAAACTCATGCGGCGCCGTGGCCTTCCGAGGTGCCGCGTTACGCTGAATATATTGAAATGCCGAATACAATGTCGCTACGCTTCAGATGGAAAGCTCTTCTGGTGACGGAAGAAGCCTATGAGGAGCTGTTCGACTTCGACGAATTCGAGCCGGCTTGACACGTAGCGCTTTCTGGATAAAGCATTTAGGCGCTTTCGCTAAAAAAAGCGGGTTCGTCATGCTCACAATCGCCTGTCTGTCCCAAAAGGGCGGCGTCGGTAAATCGACCTTCTCCCGCCTCGTCGCCGTTGCCTACGCTGGCTCTGGTTGGGTCGTGAAGATCGCCGACTTCAACACCAAGCAGAAGACCTCGACCGACTGGGCCGCGACGCGCCAGGAGAAGCACATCGAGCCGCTGGTCGCGGCAGAGACCTTCACCTCCGTCAAGCTGGCGCTGAAGCAGGCCGACAACTACGATCTGATGGTGTTCGACGGGCGTCCGGACAGCGACGTGACCTCGCTAGAGATCGCCCGCATCGCCGATCTGATCGTCGTGCCCGCTGGCGTCTCGCTCGATGACCTTCAGCCGCAGGTGCTGTTCGCGCACGAGCTTATCTCCAAGGGCGTCGATCGCCGGCGCCTGCTGTTCGTCGTCAATCGCACGGTCGATAGCCAGTTAGTCTGCGACGACGCCCACAGTTATATTCGCGGCGCCGGCTACGAGTGCGCCGCGACCGACATTCCCTTCAAGACTGGCTATCAGCTGGCGCAAAACGGCGGGCGCGCGCTGACCGAGACGCTCTACGCCACGCTCAACAGTCGCGCCGGCGATCTTGTCGGTGAGATCATCGCCGCCGCTAAATCCAAAGAGAAGGTCGCATGAGCACGCCAAAGGTCGCCCCACCGCCCCCTAGACGCCTGGTCGCGCCGCCCGCTCCTATTCAGGCGCCGGATAATCTGACGCAGGCGAACGAGGGTGTCGTCGCGCTACAGGATATGAATTTCAAGGTGGCGCCGAGGTTTCACACGCTATTCAAGGGCGAGGCGGTGATGCGTGGCATGTCGATGAAGGAACTGCTGGAGGCGGCGCTAAAATGCTACCTCGACACGCACGGCTCTAAACTAGATCCAGATCGCCGGATGCTTTAACGGCGATCCAACACAACGTCAAAAAGTAACGCACCCCAGCGCGTGTAAATCCACAGTCGCCGACCAATTGACGGCGCGTGAACGCGAAGGTTCACGACCGAAAACGACAGTAGGTGCCACCATCGCCAGATTTGCGGGCCATGTTTGACGCGAAGATCACTACGCCAGTGAGCATTGCTGTGGTCGAATATGAGACGCATCTTCGTTCTCCGTAAAAGAGGGGCTCGAAAGCCCCTCTCCTAGCAGTCGAAACCGTATTAGGCGACGGTGATCGTGAACCAAGCCGAGGTCGAATTACCGACGAGATCGGTGGCGGTCACGATGATCAGGTAGACACCCTCGACCGTCGGGGTGCCCGAGAGCACGCCGCTGGAGCTGAGTGACAGGCCCGCCGGAAGCGCCGTATAGGGGCTGAGCGAGAACGTCGGCGCCTGCGCGGTGTTGGACCAGTTGACGCCGCCGGTGACGACGAAATCGAACGCGGTCATCGCAACGGCGTGAGTCACGGTGACGAGAGCCGCCGACGTGAACACGATGTCCGAGAAGAAACGACCCACGGTCGGCGCCGGCAGCGAAATCTGATCCGGCGAGAACTCGACCGTATCGGTCGTGATCTGCGAGGCCGGATCGATCTGCGGCTGAAGATGCGTCGCGAAATCGGTGCGAACCGTGCCGCTGGCGATCTCGGCGGCGACAGTGCCCTCGGTGGCGACCACGGCGGCGAGACCGCTGGTCAAGGTGGCGATGTTCGCGGCGTCGTTGGCCTCGTTAGTCGTCAGCGTGGCGACGGCGGCGGCGAGATCGTTCAGCACGACGATGATGGCGTTCAGCGCGGTGATCGCGAGGGGAAAGCTGGTGACGGCTGCTGCCGCCGTGCTTGCGGCGGTAATATCGGCTGCGGTGGTCATAGAAAAATCCTTCGAAGGGTTTGATCAGGTCTGATAAGTCAATACTAACTTATCCTCGTGAAGATAGCAACGCGGTTTAGGCCGGGTCGGAGAAGTAGTCCTTGTAGAAGTCGTTGAACGTGGAGATCACCGGGGCGTTATCCTTCGAGGGCTGGTGAATAACCACCGTGCCGGTGATCGCGAGCGCCTCCGATGTCGAGAAGTAGACGCCGCCGGTGTCTGTTTTCCAAACATAAAGCGCGGCGGGATTGCTGCTGGTCAGAAGCGCCTGCCCTGTGGTCAATGACGCTAGATATTCGAACGCGGTATATTGGCCGTCGTTCCAATTCATCTCGTCGATGATTCGCTGAGCCTCCATGCTCATCAGCAGCGCCTCGAACCGATAAATGCTCTCGTCGCGGTCGAAAATTCGCTTCTCCAGCCGCTCCAGTCTCGTCTCCTTGACGTTTGTGGCGTAAATTCCCAGCGCGAACCAAAGCAGCATGAGAAAAACCGCCGAGAGCCAGTTGATGGCGCCGGTGTTCGACGCCACGTAGAGAAGAATATAGATTACAATCGGAAGCATGTTGTTTCTCCTGTTAATTCGGTGTCAGGCGCGCGAAGGCCAAACCCAATAACGATAATTATTCGGCATATCGTCGAGATGCGAGACGCTACCCTCGTCGTAGTCGCCGCCCCAATGCAGCACCTTGAGATTGATGTATTTGTCGCCAAAGGTTTGCAGCACGATCGCCGGGTAGGGTCCGGCGCCCTGACCGTTGAAATGTTTGCTGGTGTCGGTGGTGTAGAAGTGGACGATGCGTCCAACTGTCGGTTGTTCGGTCATATTACTCTCCTGTTAAATCAGTGTTGATTTCAAAGTCTCGCCAGCACGCGCCGGTAAGCCTTCTCCAAGTGGGCCGTCCGCGTGAACGGCGAGCCCGAATTGTGACACGCAAGCATCTGTGCGTTGGTGCGCGCCCCGTTTCGAATGCAGCGCTCCATGTGCGCCACCCCTGCTCTGACGCCGCCCTCGCAGGTCAAAGCCTGTCCCTTCGAGACGCCGAACTGACCGGGGTTGATCACCTGAAAGACGCCCAGCGCGCGCCCGTTGCGCGCATTGCAGCGCCCGCCGCTCTCGATGTGGGCGATGCGCAGCGCGATCGGCACCCATTGCGCGCCCAGGCGCTGCGAGACGTTCATGGCGATCAGGTTGGTGGCGGCGCCGATGTGAGAGTGCGGCGCGATGATCTTGTGATGGCGATAGCGCGGCGCCTCTCGCTGGGTCTGCGCGGCCACGCGCTGCGATCCAAGCACCGAGGTGAGGAAATCGCCGAGCCCATCGGCGCGCGCTGGTGAAATCAAAAGAACCATACCGGCGAAAAGCGCCAGGGTCGGGATAATGCGACAGGTCTTATGCGACTGCATTTCTACTCCGGGTTGGAAATCGATCGCACCGATCAAGGAAGTTTCGTAAAGTCAGTCTTGACTTATTACCCTTCTACCGCATTGAAGTCAAATCCGGGGTTACGAGCGCCAGGTCTCGGTCTTCGGGTGTCGGCATGTCGTGTAGGAGGAAGGTCCAGACGCCGGATATGCTCGGTGCCAGGTCTAGGAGCTAGAAATCACGAGGATAGGAGGAAGGTGTCAGAGCCGGAATGTCGAGGATGATTGGCGGCATCCCTCCCGAGCACAACTCGTCTCGCGTCAGACTTCGCGTCATGCGTGTATAAGTCACAGAGAGTCTCATCTGTCATCATTCGTCACATAAACATATGTGCATATCATCATATGGAATAATTCATGCATTCGCATGAAAATAAATATTGACTTATCTTGTCTAGTCGCTATTATCAGATTGTCGCTTCACAGAAAGCGCAACGCACTAGAGAGAAAACAAAATGAGCACCGCAAAAGCTAAAGAAACGACTAAGCAAGTTGTCACGCTAGACTCGTATCGCGCTAGCGTAGACGCTGCTTTCGAAGCGCGCGCAGCGTATGAGAAGACGCAAGTGAGCGACGCTGATATTCTCGCGAACAAACTCGCGAAGCTGAAAGCGTATCGCGCTAACATCGCGCATGACACGATTCTCGGTGTTTGCATGAAGTCACATATTGACTTCAACTTTATCAATGAAGCGACGCGCAAAGATGCACGCTGCGATATATATCGCATTGAGCGCGTGACGATGCTTGCGCGCTCAATCGCTAAGACTGATTCGCTACATCACTACATGCGCGCTATACTACTTAGCGCGAAAGCGTTTCACACCGCAAACGCTGAAATGACAATCGACGAAGTAAAGAGCGCGTGTTCGCTTGACGCACACAGCAAAGACGCTGCGAAAGAAAAGCTAGTTGTTAAATATCAAAAACACGTTGCGCTTTCGACAGTTCAAGCACAACATGCTAGCAGCGTCTTCGCGCTTGTGAAGTTCGGTGTTTTGAAAGAAAGCACTAACGCGTCGCGTAAAGACGTTTACACGTATCAAGACACCGCGACTAGCAAAGCATTGCTCGCGTCGCTTTGATCGTCACAGCGTCACGCTAGCGCGTTTAAACGCGCTAGCAACTTCACTCGAAAGAAAGTCACGACAATGAAAATTCAAGCAACTGCTACGCTGTATAATGCTGCTCATATGCGAATTAATAGCGTTTCGATTATCGCTGCAAACACCGAAAGCGCAATCGACTATGTAATGCGAGATATGAATGAGCGACTACTTGACGAAAACGAAACGATTGAAATTGTGCTCAAATGCGTTAGCTGAATTACACCGCAAACATCGTCTCAATACGCAAGCGCACTCGAAAGAGTGCGCTTTTTGCGTTTGCGGTGCTTCGTGTCGATCGACGCTTTGCGCTTGTCGAAACGCGCGCGAGCGAACGTCACAGCGTCGAAAATAGAGCGCGAGAGCGCGTCGCACATGCGTTGAAACGAGATGCGAGCTATGTGCATAGCTCTTGATCGATGACGCGCTCTAGCATAGCTTAGAACGCGATTAAACGCACAACTCGTTAAACGTGTATCTGACAGAGCGAGTTGCAACTTTGACGACATATGCGTGAAACTACATATAAAGATATGTGCATATCTCATTTTATCGTCATATACGCTGAAAAGCGTAAATGAGCGCCGCCCATGGGGATTTCCATGGGCACGCACGCCCACGGGATCTCGCGTGGGGACATTATTTCCCATGGCGGCATTCGTAAAGGGTTTTCTTACTGGGCTTCCATGGAAACCCATGCGCGGGCGAGCCCCATGGGCGCCTTACGGGCCTAGCCATGGCGAAGTCCATGGGCCGGAGGAAATTCTTTAACGCCCGTGGGGACGGAAATCCATGGCAACGGTTTACCACGGAGCCCCTTATACGGCTCCCATGGGCGACGCCGGCGATGGAGAAACCCATGGGTCTGGCGCCCATGGCGTGGGCCATGGGCGTGGGCGCGACCCTAAGCCCGCGTGGGGACGGTTTTCCTTTACATCCATCCCCTGCCCCATGGCTTATACGGCTTTGAAGGAAACCCAGGCGCGAAGCCTGGGCTGTCTCCTTAGTTGTCGAAATACCGGAACGTCAGCTTATGGGCGAAATCACGCCCTTGGTCGTAAGCGTCCATATACCAATATTCCAGATGCGATGTGAAATCGCTGCGGAACTCCCACATGCCCAGGAGAAACGCCTTGAGTTGCTCCAGCTTCGAGTCGATTTTGCTATTGTTCGCCGACATTACGGTTCTCTCAGTTACACATGATGCGAAACACGCGGCGGTTCTGCGGATTGAGCGGGTTGACCTTACGGGCGACTTTGACTTTTTCGCCCTTCGAATCCTGGCGCATGGCGACGATCGCGCCCATCGCCTCGGCGGCGACATTGGTTTCGAGCACTTTTTCCCAGCCGGACCCGAAGTCAACGGAGATTGCGTAAATCATGACTGTGCTCCCACATTGTAGAATTCAAGCAACGCTTCCTCGATCTTATCCTCGATGTCGATCCACCGATCGTTAATCATGTATTTGCGAACTTCTTCCGGCACAGCAGCCACAGCTGCATTCGTCGCATTCGCGATCAAGTCCATGAAAGCGTCGTGCGATATATCGAACTTATCCGTTCGAAACGAAATCTCTCCAGCGTCGTCGATACAATACATTTTCGTTCTCCTCGTTAGTCTCTAGTGCGATTTAATCTTCGCACTAGAGACTGCGGAATGCGGTTGGCGCCTGGAGGCTAGATCAAGCCGGCGAGCTGGAGATCGGCGGAATATTCGCGATTGCGCTGAATGCGGCGCTGCTTGCGCTCCATCGACAGCTTGCGATCATGCTTGCGGCGCTCGATCAGGTCGGCGGCGGCGTCGAGAAGATCCGGATCGAGGTGGACGATGCTGTTCACCCCACAGACGCGCGCCATGCGATGAAACTTATTCCCGACGATCTCGACAAGCGCATCGCGCTTCTTTGGCGGAAACTTGTCGGTCACGATGGCGGATCGAACGGACTGCTCGAACTCGAAATAGTCGGTGATGGCGGCGATCTTGGCGTTCATTGTCTCATTCCCTCTGTTAAGTCATTTCTGACAGTCATGTTGTCGCACGACTGTCAGAGGAATGCGGTTGGGTTCAGACGGAGTAATTACGGAGCGCGTTGCGGATCACGATGGGCACGATCGCGTCGTGATGGGATTCGAGCGCTTCTTCGAGCGTCGCGTAATCGTAATACGGATAAAGTTTCGGAATAATATTCTTGAATGGATTTTTACTGCAACGGAAAATAAGACGGGCTTCTCTGCGAAGCGTAGCGCGTGGCCCATCGAGCGTGTCGCTTGCGCTTCGCGCGCGTCAGTTATTAGGATTCCACGCCATGGTCTCCTTTATGGTGTCAAGTTCACCCCGAAGCTCATCGATGAACTCCTCCTGCTCCTTGATTGTCACATCCCGCTCGGCGATTTCCCGACGCTGTGTTTCGCCCATGGTGCTATCCGCAGCCATGGTTGCGACCTTTAATTCCAACTCCGCGATTGTCGCCTTGTCTTTCTCCATTGCTGATTTGAAGCCGGCGATCATTATGATCAGCTTTTCGATCTGGAGCCGCCCCTCGTCGCGATCCTGTTTCAGCTTGGCGCGATACCGGCGATTGCACTCGACTTGTGATGGTTTTGCCACTTTAGACCCGATAATCATTATCCCATGGACCCATTTCGCATGGTTAATCATTATACCAAACGTATAACTATTATACCAGTAATCATTATCCCATGGACTAAATCAACACGAAAAAGAAGGGGCAACCCTTTCGAGCTGCCCCTCAAGTCTGCACTAGAGGCGGTGTTCTATCAGGCGCTGAACATGGTCTCAAGCGCCTGGGCGATGGGCGAGTTCGTCACGCTGTAGGTGGGGCTGCGGCGCGATCCGTCGATGCGAACAACCCCAAGCGTCTCAAGGGCTTGCATTGTCGAAGACGCTTGCGTCGGCGCTGTGGAGGCGCTGACGGTGTGCCGGATCAGGTGCTTGGAGAGCGTCGGGTCGATGCGAATCTTGTCGCTCGCCGCGGCTTTGGCGATCTCCAGCGTGAAGCCCACGCCCGCTTTCTTGCAGCGAAACAAGGACTTAACCACCGCGTTGTTGATGGCGTTGGAGAGCGTGACGCCTTCGATCAGACTGCGGGCGATGTCCGCCAGCTTCCCGAACGCATATACGTTATAACGTGAGCCATCGTGCAGCGTGCGATTGATGAAATCCGGCGTAACATTCGACGCCATAAGGACTTTCGCCCCTCGAAGCGTGGCCAGTTCCTTGCGCGCCGCCAGCAGCGTGCGCTCGATCGAGGCGTTGCCATCGGGCGCCTTGACCCGCTGAAACTCGACCCGCTCATCGATCTGCTTGGCGATGGAATGCGCCATCGTCATCACATTCTCCGGATCGAGAGCGGCGACGATCTCTTGGAAGCCCTTGTTTTCGATGACGGTTTCAGCTTCCGGCTCGCTCCACGAAGCAGCCTGAGTGCTGTGGTCGATGTGCTGGGCGGGCTCCGCTTCGTTCAAGAGAATTTCGAGGTCGAGGACTTCCTTCTCGGCGATGGCTTTCGCTTCAGCTTCACGTTCAATTTCAAGGGCTTGCAGCACAACGGCGCTGTGCTTGCGATACGTGTTGAGCCACGACACCGGCGTGTTGCGCTCGTTACGGGCGACATTCTTCTGGGATTTCGTTGCAACTTTCGACATGATGTGTTCCAGTGCTTCTGTGTGTTGCGCTATCTGTGTAGCGACAATTCAGAGTAAACAGCATCGCCTTATGGATCACAATAACAATCTAGTGGCAGTATTGCTCAGTAATGGGCCTATACGCGCGTGCGCGTTCTCTATAAGTGTATGCACGAGGCACACGGGCACGCCATGGAATCGCGTGGTTATAGCTGGCGTTGCATGGCGTGCCGTGGGTGGTTGCTGCGTGGAAGAGCAAGTCTGTTCATTGAACTCAGGTATGGGTCGGCGTATATGTGGCGTTGATTGTGGATCAGCCGCGGCTTTTCACTCGGGCGATAGTTTCTCACACCTCGACGCACCTACACGCTTCCACGGTTTTTCACTCGGGCGATAGTTTCCGCGGTTTCACACGCCATGTCTCTATCGGTTTTCCACTTTTCGGATAGCCCACGGATAGTTTCTCACCTCGACGCGCCTTCACGCTTCTATTGGTTTCACACACCCATGCGTCTCCACAGCTCTCTTAGGAACGGCTCTACACGCGGCTAATAGCTCCACGGCACGCTTCTAGGCTCACCACTGGCTCTCCATGCGTTCACCGCTCCTACGCGCCTCCATGCGTCTCCTTGGCTTCAACACCGGCTGTGTCTCATGGCTCTGATCTGCCGTGGCGTCACCTATTGGGGCCATGCGCCGCTGCGCTCGTGGTCGCTCGCGTGGGGACTATTTTCCATGACCGGCGTTTGATCTGGCGTGGCTTACTAGGCTTTCATTGGTGCTGTGAGAATCGATTGGTTTCTGTGTGTTTCTCTGCGCTGCTTAAATCGCTGTGCTCGATCTGCTGCTGAGTGTGCTCTAGGATTGAGTTTAAGCTAGTCTGTGTGCGCTTAATTGAGTTTTAGCTAGAGTGATCGCTCTCGTGCTGCTTAATCGCTCTCTGTGACGCTCTGTGAGCTTTCATCGCCGGCGTTGGATTTCGCGCCTCGATTTTCCGTTGAACTTAGTCAGTGACTAAGTGTGGCTCTTCCTCGCGCGCGTTATAAATCTATTATTAATATATCTAAGAAAGAAAGTAAGAATAGTATTACAGTCGCGGATCGGAAATGCGTTTGGAAAACGAATATGGATCTAGTCGCGGTGTTGGCGAAGCCTCGTTTTAGAGGAGAAAAATCCTAGCTCTCGTTCCTAAATTTTGTGACTTTGTGACACTAGAATTTTTCTGGACAAATACGGCTTAATTGTGTTCATCAAATGTGGCGGTGTCGGAGATTTTCGTTTGTGTATCGTAGGTTAGACTCAAACATGGCTACTGTGGCTGAACGGTGAGTAGACAGTTTGTGACATTCGGGGTCGAAATGTGTGACTTTTCGGGTGAAATAGTCACAACGGGTGTCACAACCCGTCACGCGACGCCAGCAGGGCGTCCAACTCGTAGACGCCATCGTAGAGCGCCCGCAGTTTGAGGCTCACGGCGCTATCCTTCTCCTTTCGTTCCTGTCTCGGCTCCAGGGCGAAAACACCAGCGATTTTAGCCGCTTGTTCAGCGGCGATATTCCTACATCTCGCGCGATATTTCACGGCGCCGTTCTTGGTCACATCATAGACTGGGTAGATGCGGTCGCCGAATTTCTGGCAAATCTCACACATGGCACGTCTCCTGATTTAATTCCTCTGTCACAACTGTCACCAATTTTTAGAGGGGTGTCACGGGCGCATTTCGATCGACCAGAACTACCTCAAGGTATGGTCGCGGCGCTCGATTTCGGCCTGTCCGCCGCAGAACGGACACGGTTTCAGAAACTTGGCGATGTCCATGCCCTCTTTCACGTCAGCATCTCCAAATCCTTTTCGAGAACAGCGATCAGATCGCGATGAGCCTGCGTCGAGCGGGGGAATTTCCCGTTCAGCTCGGCGAACCAATCGAGATACCTCTTCTCTCTGGCGATACGGTTCTCGATCGTGACGCGCGTGGTGGTTATGCGCCGCTCTTGTTCGATCCACGCAGCTGCCTCTTTGACCGTAAAATCTTTCATTTTCAGATGCCTCTCGTTGTTTCGATAATCAACTTTAGAGCGATTTTTCGAGGTTAGCTCTTGGCTTCGGGCGGATCTGCGTCATGTCCGATAAGGGCAACTTATCGGACATCGTTATCGGCCGACGGGCGCGGCGGTTTAGGTCTCTGTGGGGCGCGAAACCGCCGTCAGTGAAAACGGCGAGAAGGTCTCGGGTAGCCCGAT
>Ga0302192_10002926_pt1 | contig 10684 bp, 26 predicted proteins | sample II_Bog_E3_2_FD_200230 | JGI IMG/M metagenome (GOLD analysis project Ga0302192, IMG submission 200230) | Peat permafrost microbial communities from Stordalen Mire near Abisko, Sweden - II_Bog_E3_2 | ecosystem: Environmental > Terrestrial > Soil > Wetlands > Peat | place: Sweden: Abisko...
GCTTCGCACTCCCGAGTCAAACTCAAACTGGACCTCGATTGCAGGGGCCCCCGAGGGCAACATCACTGTTTCAAACGTATCATCGCGGTATTGATCCGCATACCACACAAACGTCCGAAGCAGCGTCGAGCGGTTCTTTAGGGGATCCTCGGTGAACCCTGGTTTCGCCCGGACTTCATCCCATGTCTCACGGAGCAAGAACCTAAAGGCCCCCTGGAGCGCCAGATCGTGCGAAGCTCCGCGGGATTTGTTCAGCTCAAACAGCGCCTTTGCGGCGTGGATGAGCGTCCCGAAGCGCAAGTGCGGGTCGGTTTCGGGCTTGCGGCGGGCAAGCAGAACCTCGTAGAGGTACTTCCTCAGACACGCTTTGGACGTCTGGAACGTCGAGGCGTTTACTCGGGTTTGCTCGCCGTTGGCGCCAAATTGGTTTCCGTAGAACGAAGCCTTCGGGGTCCGCGGGAGCTCGAGGATGTTTGTCATGGTGGTCAAAATCCTCCGTCGCTGTCGTCGCCGAAAGCCACATCGAGCAACGCAAGGGAGGTCTTGGGGGCTGCTTTCGTGCTTGCGCCGGGCTTCGCCCGGACCCCCTTTGCCCCGAGAGCCCTCTCGTAGCGCTCCCGATACGCCCGAAGCTCGTTTATGTATGCCATTTCTGCCGAAGGCCCCATCTCCCCGGGCGACATCAGCGCGAGATCGCTCAGCGAAAACGCCGACGCCTCGCCGAGGACCTCGGGGGATGTTGGGAATTCATTCGCCATGACGAGGGGTTCCTTTTACGTAAGTGACAATTGCTTCGAGGTCTTGGGTGGTAAACACCCCGTCCAGTTCAACTGCCCGTCCGTGGCACCAGTAGATGTATCGGGTATCGTCGCTGTACTCCAAGATTTTATCCGTGAAGTTGGCGCCGAGTTCCCGAAGGACCTCTTTCGCCTCGTCATATGTCATTGGTTTCGCTCCCTTCGCCCTCTGTTACGTTGCTTGCGAAGAACTTATCCAGGCTCTGCCCCGCCTGCCCCCCTTGCGGAGGCTTCGCCTGGGCGATTCTGTCCAACCTCCTCGCAAGCCTCTCCTGGTAGTCCCTAACCCCCTTTCGGATCATCTGCCGAATCGCCACGCTTACTCCGACTTTTGCTTCGCTCTGGCGCCCGAAGTGCTTCTGCAAGAACTCCCAGTCGGTTTCGTAAACCTCGATGTGGCGGGATGCGGTGGCTTCGTCGTGTTTGCGGGACATTAGAACAAGCCCTCCTCTTCGCGTGCCACGTCGCTTTCGCGCTTCGCGCGGGTCGCCGAGCCCCTCAGCACCACTAGGTTCCCTTCGGGGTGCCCTCGGAGTTCCCGAAACCTCACCGGCGGCAACTCCGCTTCGGGGGATTCCTCCCGAGCCCTCGCGAACGCTCGCATTGCCCTTGCGGGATCGCTCACCCGGAGGAGAAACCCGTGCTGTGCTTGCGAAGCGCGAAACATGATGCCAACCAGGTCATTCAGTGTCATCGGAAGGGTCCTCCTGCGGGGTGGGCTTCGCCCCCGAAGGCTTCGCCCGCAGCGCCTGTTCGACCTTCGCGGACGCTGCAATCGCGGCTCGTTCGGGCTTCGCTCCCGAAGCAAAAGCTTGATCAATCTCACTGAGCTTTGCTCCCTGGACCCTCAACAGAAGATCCTCTATGAGCCGTTGCGTATCCGCCCCAAGCACATCCCAAACCACGGGGTCTTGGCCGCTTCGCTGCCGCGCTCGCGCTACCACCGTCGCGGCGTCTCGGCGGGCTTCACCGCGAAGCCTCAGGGCGATCTCAGTTGCAGTTTCTTCGATCGCTATTGCAGCCATCTCCGCCTCCAGTTGGTCGTCGGTGATTCGGGCTTCTTGGGCTTCTTGGGCTTCTTGTGTGTCAACCCGATAAACCGCAGCGAGGAGACCCCCACGGCCCTGGTCCCCGCGGACTTCGGGTGGCGTTGCTCGAAACTTTGTTGGCATAAGCATCAGTTAGGTTCCTTTTGGGTTGTGGGCAAAGCCCGTGGCTTCGTTGATCGCGTCGAGGGCGGAGATAGCACGCTGTCGATTATAGTTGTAGTTGTCGATCAAGTACTCAACCATCTTTTCCTTTGGCACAGTTCCTGGGTAGAACTTTGCGATCCAATCGAGCGCCTCCCGCGCCTTCCCCAGCGCGGACGTGAGGGCGGCGATCTCATCGTCACGGTCCTCGCGCAGGAATTTCTCCAAGTTGTTCATCTGGTCGATAGGATGCGGCGCAACAGGACGCTCTCGCATCCATTTTAGATGAAGGGCTCGTGCCTTGTCCCGTTCCGCCTCAGCTTCCGCGAGCGCGGCAATGAGCGATTTGACCACTGACGGTGGGAAGTGCCCGATATAGTATTTCATGTCGGTCACGTCGTCGCAGTCCTGCACGCCGAGCGATTCTGCTGCCTCAGCGATTATCTCCCAGTCGTCGAGTTGTTCGCGCGTGATGGTCATCGTCAGTCCTTTGTGAGTTCATCGCGAAGGGCATCAATCCCCGCTGTCCATTCCTCGAATCGGCCGCCCTTCGACAATTCCGGCCAAGGCGAAAGATCTCCGTTTAGGTGCAGCCCGTAAACGCCCTGGCTTTCGATTTGCAGATCGAAGAAACACTGAACCGCCTCTTTCGCCGCCGCTTCGATCCTCGCCAGCTTTGCGCGAAGGGCTATCATCGCCAGAGATTGAGAATGGAGGTCGGCGTTCTTGGCCGTAAGATCGACGTTATGATCTGCAACGGCTTGCGATGATGTCGCGCTAGCCGTACTTATCAACTTCCATTGGTCCCGCTCCGTCTGTGCTTCTGCCAGCTTTGCGCGCAGTTCCGACGTGATGAACGGCTCGGCTGCCTCAATGGCGGCGCGCACGGCGTCTTCACACGTGGCGTGAATTCGATTGAACGCCGCGTTCGCCGCCTCTACGGCTTCGTTGGTGATGGTCATGGGTGCTTCCTCAACATAGCCGCGGCGCAGTCGTCGCCAACGATTTGCAGCGACGCAAGGAATCTCGCGGCTTCTTGTTCGGTTCGGTAGTAGCCGCTGTCGCGCGATCCCGGCTCCTGAAACACCAGCCTACCAGTAGCGTCCACTTCATTGAACATCGTCCCGACATAGTACCCGGCCGCCGAACTTAGGACCATCAATTCGGTGTAGCCGCTCTTGTCTTTGATGTATTCGGCGTTTTCGACCATAGGCGATTTCATCACAGTGTCTCCTTCAATGCGACGATGGCGGCTTTGTCCCGCGCGACACGACGGCCGATCTCCGCGAGTTGGCGGCGAAGGTCGGCGTTGTCTGTTACCAAGCTACATTCATCACACGCTTTCTCGCCATCGCACGCCGATCGGTAGGCATCATCGATGCGATCAAGGGCGGCCTTGGCGTGTATTGGCGCGCACATGTAGTCGGGCAGATCAGTGCAACACTCCCGCATTTCGCGTTCGTGTTCGATAAACCCCCGCACCTTCGCGAATGCCTCGGTGATTTTGTCGTCAGCGGTCATCGGTCGGGGCTCCCGTCGAATACCCTACTTTGACAAGGTGCTTCTTGTCGCCGTCAAAGTAGATTTTCCCACTGCCCCACCAAATCTCCTCAGCGTGGTGAGGCAACGGCGCGCCGGACTCGACCGGCTCGGCGTAGACGATCGTCTCGAAGTTGCTTCTGTCGATAACCCAAAGGCGCAGAACATCGCGCCGAAACTTAGGGTCGTCAGCGTCGAGCAAAACGTGCGATTTGATCTCCAACAGCCTGCCGCCGACGCTCATCTCCCCGGCTCCTTCGTCTCGGCGGACATGGCGGGGGCGGGCTCTGGTTGTCGCGGCGCCTGAGGAACAACCATCTTCGCCGGATAGACATGTTTGAACATGCCGTACCCGCCTTCGATCCGATGTGCGACGACGTTCATTTCTTCGCCGTGCTCGTCGGTCCATCGTGCGACGAGTTTACCGGGGCCACCGTATTTACCGCCGACTTTCTCAACGGGCTCACCTATAACGAGCGAACTAAGTCCTGGCGCATGGTCATCGCGCGCTACTTTCACATCGTCGCGCTTCCGTGCGGTTTTGAGTATGTCGCGCGCCAGTTTAGCGTGAACGTGGCTAAATGCGGTGCGCTCGGCGCAAAACTCAAGCGTCTCCTCGATCTCGTCTAGCAGGGCTGGGGTGATAGTCATTGTGTATGCTCCTTTGGCTTCGCTTCGCCGTGCGCTTCGCTTCGCTGTGTTAGATAATACCCCTGTCCCCAAACATTCTTCACCTCCACCCCAAACCTACGCAGCTTGCGGCGGATACGATACACAAACACCTTGATCGCCCCGTTGGGATCCCCTGGCGCGTCTTGGTTGAAATAAATCCTATCAATGATCTCGCCGAATTGGTGTGTTTTTCCGTCTAGCAACACGCTTACTAGTTCGAGTTCTTTGCCAGAAAGCTCCCATTCTTTCGGCACGTTCGTCACCGGCGCAAGCGCCGCCTCGGCAAGGAGAGCCCGATTGCGCCAATACTCCAGGTCGTACTTTGGCATCGCGGAGGGCTCCGTTGAAGGGCTTCGCAGTGTCGCACCTGCGGCGTTCAGAACAGCTCCGCCAGCATCTTCTCGCGCTCGGTCAACCCGGCTTCGATCCGAGCCCTTGCGGCTTCGCGTAGGAGGGGGTCTTCTCGGAGGGCCTCCAACGCGGCACTTCGCGAGGGCTCGGACAGTTTCGCCCCCCGCGAGGCCTCCTCAGCCGCGATACGCAACTCCGCGAGGCGGGTCACCTCCGAGTCAAATTCCCCGACGCTGAAGTCCGGAAGAGCTTCGCCCGGCTCCAGTGCCAACCGGGGACTCAACGAGGCGTCAGGCGAAGCCCCTTGGAGGCGTTCCAGGCGGACTTCGCGGTCGAACGTCACGAGGGCCTCCGTCAGGTGGCTAAGTTCGCCTTCGCTGAGCGTGCGCCGGCCCGAACGTGCCCGAAGCTTCTCGAACACCTTGAAGCCCTTTTTGCGGACCCTCTCGGCGCGTACTGCGTCCAACACTTCGTGCTCGGGGGCGCCGATGACAAACTCCCCTGTGGAGTACCCTGGGGTCAAAGGGAACGTATACGGGCCGATGTTGACACTTTTAGGAGGGGGCACTTTGGGGGGTTCCTTCTTCGTTGGAGGCTTCGCAGTGTCGCGCCTACGGCATTAACCCATCCGCGGCATACCATGCGATAAACGCAAGTGCCAGGATAACCAGCCAGTTGTAAAAGGCGATCGGGCGGGCGGTGGGCGAGGAGGGGAAGGCTGACATTGGTGCAAATCCGTTTGGTTGGTTGGGGCAGTTTAGTTTGTGGCTGGGGCGGGGTCAAGGGGGGCGGCAGTGAGGCCGCCCGAGCCAGGGTGTCACTATGACACCCTGTCCGGGGCGGACTTCTACGCCCCCTTCGGCTTCGCCGACGCCACTTCGCGTTGCTTTCGCAGTCTCGCTTGCTCCCGCAGTCTCGATTGCTCCGCTTCGAGAGCAACAATAACAGTATCGACTGTTCTCATCTCGGTTATCATCTTGGCGGTCTCTTGCGCCAGCTTGGCGTTCTGTTTGCGAAAATTCTCGATCTGCCGCTGGAGCGTGGTTTCGGCGATTGACATGCGTTTCATTTTGGGGGTTCCTTCTAGGAGTTGCATTGGGGAGAGCTTCGCCCACGAAGCGGAGTTCCTTTTGCTTCGCGGGGTTAGAACAAATCTTCGGGGGCTTCGCCGGGGGCACTTGCGCCGTTGAGATCTTGCAGTATCACCTGCCTGGATGGAAACCTCGGCGGGCTAAGCTGGCTCGACTTGTCTGTAAGAGCCGCATTGAGGGTCTGATGATACGTCGGGCCTTTCATCGCGGCATCTAGCGCTGCCCTGAGGGCCTCCTCCATCGTTCCCCCGAGTCCCATCCCCGTCCGCGTGTTGCGAGAGTTCCGCAGAAACACCTTCCAGGGCTCCCGACCGAAGCACGTGGGACCTTCGGGGGTCTGGAAGGTATTCGACACAAGAAACCCTCCTTCGGCGAGTTGCGCCAGTACGTCTTCGATCACGGCAGGGGCTCCCAGGCTTCGCCTTTGGCGGGCTCGGGCACCAAAGGCCCTTCGAGAGCCCTTGCGATGTCGTTAAAGTGATCCAGCACCTTTGCGTCGAAGGTATGAAACGCCACCATGCAAGAAACCCTCCCTGCGGCGTCTTGCGCTTTCATCTCCAGCCATCCTCCGGGCATTCCTCCGGGCTTCGCCGAGTAGCTGTACGCGGCGAACTTCACTTCCGCAACATCATGAATTGAAAGATGTGTGTTCATTGAGGGGTTCCTTTGGAGAAACGAAGGGAAAGGGGACCTATACGGTAGCGCCCCTGCCCCTTCGGGCTTCACGCCTACGGCGTTTGTTCCGCCACTGCTACTAAGTACGTTCCATTCGCGTGCTGCAAGAGCCTCGCGGGGTTGCGCTCCGAGTCCGCCAAAAGATGCCAATCAGCCGCTAACCCGAACTGAAGCCCCTCGGCTAGCGCTAGCTTCGCCGCTTTCGTCGTCGCTTTCGCCCCGAGGTGCCCCAGCGGGAAGGGATCTTGAAGGGTCTCTAGCGTTAGCGCGAACTCCCCCAACGCTTCGCGGACTTCGGGGCAGTCGATGATCTCGCTTCGCGCCACAAAGACCCTCACGGCGTCGCGGTCATACGGGTTCTCCGGTTCCGCCACGCACGTCACGGTGGCTCCTTGGCGGAGTCCCCTTGTGATAACCGCGAGGGCTCCTTGCGTAAAGTACGATCCAACTAGGAGAAATTTCATTTGGGGAGTTCCTTTCGTGAGGTTGGTTTGAGGTTGGTTTGAGGTTGGTTTTATAGGGGCTTCGCCTCGGGCGGCTTCGTCGCGTTCGACTCCGTGTCGATCCACGCTAACACATTTTGCGTTGTGATCTTCAGCAGCAATTTCGCCGCTCCGTGCTTGTCGCCGCTTGCCACCGTCATCGCCGCGATCCCCGCCATGTTGGCGTTGCTGATCGCCTCGATCATCTCCTCCGGGCCGCAAGTGTGAAGAACCCGAAGGAGCCTCACCGTGTCCCGCGTGATCGCGGGATTGGGGTCTTCCGGGTCGCCTCTTGCGAGGTCCGCGATTATCTCCCCGAGGGCTTCGCGGAACTCTTTTGGTTCGGATTGGTTTGGTTCGGATTGGTTTGGTTTTGTCATCGCTTGTTTTCCTTTCGCTCTTGCGTGTTGGGGCTTCGCCCACGAAGCGCCCACGAAACTAAAACAACTCCGTCGGATCGCTAATCGCGCCTCCCTTCCCGAGCTTTGGAAGCCTCCGAAGCCGCTCGGTTTCGCGGGCTTCGCGGGCTTTCGTTGCGTCCACTTCGCCCTGATGCGTCGCCCCTTCGCGAAGCGTCGTCACTGGCGGAACCTTCCGGCGCTGTTCGTCGCTTTCGCTGAGGCGTTTGCGCCCTTGTCCGGCGAGGATTTTCCCCTGAAGCTTGCAGAACGCGCATGTGCCACTTGGGGGGGCGCCTTTGGTGAAGTGATTCTCCAGATGCTCCCGCAGGGCCGAAGTCACAATGTTCGAAGTCACCGTAAGTAACATCGCCAGGTCGCTCAGCTCATGCGACATTCTTACCGAATCAAGCTGCACTCTTGTGCTATCGGTTGTGCCAAGCACTGCGATGTATTCGTTTGCGCTAACTTCCACACAAATTCGTATTGTCATCGGTCCCACCCCCTTAAGAAGTCACCCTGCGCCTTAGCGATCTGCGCCAACGTTGCTGCCCAGAAAATAATCGTCCTAGGATCTTTGCTAAAACACAAGGCCCATCCCCAACCGGCGCTTTGGTTGGCATAATAGCGAGTTATGTGCATTTTCATCGCTCCTCTCCTAGCACCTCCGGTGCGGCCTCTTTGATCCGTTCGGTGATCCACCTTGCCGGATCTTTCGTCACATCGCTTGATGTCCCCGGAACCTCAATCACCGCAGACCCCAGCACCAACACCTCGCTCATCGCCTCGCTGAGGCTCCCTTTGAACACCGGTATGTTCGTTGTTCCCAAAATCCTCACCTGAACCGGCAATGTCACTTGTCGCGTAAACCCCACCCCACAGAGCGCATACGCCGCGTGTGCGAGATCCAGCGGCATTGTGTCGATCCGCACTGCGACGCAGCTCTGGGGCTTCGAGGGGACTTTCGAAGCATCCAACACAAACAACTCCACCGCCCTGTAGCTGGTTAAAATCCTACAAAGCGCCAAAATCGCAGCGCCTCGGGAGAGAATCTCCCGGTGACTAAACCACGCACTCACCCCGACATCAACCAGAACCGTCACCGGCGCCGCTTCGTTCGGGCGCTTCGCGCGACGCCGCATCGCTTGCGGGAGCCCTGCGATGAAACTCGGGACATTCGGAACATGCCCCGCGACATCGCTGAGCCATTTCTTCCGAGGGCTCAGAAACGTAAGCGCCTCGAACTTCGCCAAAAGCTCATCGCTCTCCGCGACTAGCGTTGCATCGCCTTCGCGAGTTCGCTTGACGCACTCGGCGAGCGTGCCACCGGCCCAATCGGCAGGCAGCGCAAAAGGCGGATTGTTCGCTTGCGCGTAATCCGCGATGGCTGACATGGAATCAAAAAGCTTCACTGGCATTGCAGGAGCCTCCAAAGGAGCTTCGCCCACGAAGGCTTCGCCCACGAAGTCATTGCAGGAGCCTCTTTTGCTCGGGGCTCAGATTCGCCAGATACGTCAGCTCGGCCGCTTCGGCTTCGCTGAACCCCGCGGCGATGTAGGCCGCCCCGGCGATTGAGGCCCTTGGCGTGATAAGGACCTTTAGGCCCTGCCGTTGCGCTTCGCGACGGGCGCGCTGCACTCGAAGTGTCCACTCGGCGTTGCCCGAGATCGCCCGTTCGAACTCCTCGTCATACCCCCAGCTCACTTTGCCGCCGAAGCGATCGATGAACGCCCCGTCTAGCCTCGTTCGCCCGACGTAATCTGCGGTTGCTCCGAGGCCCCATGTGTTCGCGGTCGCAATCACGATGCTATCGGGGTGCCGTTCGAGGTGCTTGTCTGGGAACGCAATAAGCCCGTTCGCGAGGGCTCCGTTGAGGGCTAAGAGGGGCGCATTGGAGTCGCACGAATCAATATCGTCGAACAAATACACACTCGGCTGCTCCATCGCTTCGCGGAACGCCGTGGTGTGATACGTCCCCCCGGCGTCTTGGTAGCCAATCACCTCGAATTTCGTTTCGAGAGCCCCGTTGTAGAAGAACGGCAACTCCAGGGCTTTCGCGAGCATTCTCGCCCCGGTGGTTTTGCCGGAGCCTGCGGGGCCCGTAATCCAGATATTCGGCACGAAGCCGCTGGCGTCACGCGAAGTCGCCAGGCGAAGCAACTTCGCCCACGAAGGATGTTGATGGCCCTCAAGGGTCGGCAGGACTTCGCCGTGCCGGGTTAGTTCGATTTGTTGCGGAAGCCGCTTCGCGAGCTTCGCGTAGACCCGCTCTTCGATCTCTTTCGCGAGCACGTCTAGCTCGACCCTCGTCCAACCCTTAATGTCCCGTTCGAGCTTCGCCGAAGCTTGCGCGATTTCGCCCTGAACGATCGGCCCGATGCGTTCCGCCACATCAGCGGCGATCTTCCGCACATCAAGGGGCTTCGCTGGGGGCGAAAGGGCTTCGCCGTGCTCGTCCTCTGAGGCTTCGCCCACGTTCGGATCAAGCTGCACGTCCAGAAAATCGCTGGAGTTGAACCCCCTTCGAAGAGGCTTCGCTCCGCGCGGCCTCAATGTCGCCTGCCCCGTTCCGTTACACGCAAAGCAATCTCGTTTATCGAGGGGGTTTTTCGGATTGATCCAGTTGCCCGTCCCGAGGCACCTTGAGCAGATCATCGGGAAGGCTCCTTAAAGAGAAACTCATTCGGGTTTGGGCTTCGCTGTGCCGCCGGCACCATCAAAACCTCCGCAGTTCGCCAGCCGAACCCGCCCAACACTCCAATATCGCTCCCTTGCGTAATTGTCACATGGCCCCGAAACCCCATCTTGCACGGAATTGCCCAATCGTCCGGGCGAGTCTGCCAGAGCTTAGTTGCGCCATTACGGCGAACTACCCAATAGCGTCCGTTGCTCATTCGGACCCAAACGCGGCCTTCGGTGAGAGCTTCTTCGAATCCATCGCGGAAGGCATTCGGGGTGCTTGCGGATTGCCTCATCGAACTTCCTCCCCTCGGGGCGTCATGTAGTCCCAACGATCAGAATAAACCTGCCCCAGCGCAAGCTTCCCGCTCACGTAAAGCTCCTCGGCGCGTTTCGCGGCGATGTAGTAGTCCTTTGCGCTGTCGCGCACGTCGCGGATAACCCGGACTAGTTTCTTTGTGGCGGGTTTGGCGTGGCGTTCGTACATGGGAGAATTTCCTTTCTTGGAGTTTTGTTGGAGCGCTTGTTTTATTTGTAAATGTTGTTTTTGTCTTGCTCTATTGCAATTGCAAGTGCTTTTGTTTTGTCACTTGCCCGAACTTTTTCATTAAAAATCTCGTTATTGTTGTCATCATATCCCAAAACTATCCATAAGCGCAATCCCGTACCATAATAGCTACCAAATGAATCATACCCGCCAGAGTTGAGCTTAATCTCAATGATTTCAAATGTTTTTGGGGATTGTTTGGTTTGCGTTACCATTTGAGAATCTCCGGAGTTGGCGCGTAGCGCCGGGGCGGACTCGCCCTG
>Ga0302192_10002931_pt1 | contig 10674 bp, 8 predicted proteins | sample II_Bog_E3_2_FD_200230 | JGI IMG/M metagenome (GOLD analysis project Ga0302192, IMG submission 200230) | Peat permafrost microbial communities from Stordalen Mire near Abisko, Sweden - II_Bog_E3_2 | ecosystem: Environmental > Terrestrial > Soil > Wetlands > Peat | place: Sweden: Abisko, Stordalen...
CAGTAATCGACGTCGATCGTTTACAAAGTAACCTATGGTGTGATGCCGACCCCACCACGCATTTCGGGCACGTTCTTAGACGAAATCACCCACGACATTCCATCCCAAAATTGGGGAAGGGATCAGTGGCGAAGAGAATTTGAACTCTACGCTACGATCGGAATCGACACGGTGATCATCATTCGCGCCGGGTACCAAAACAAGTGCATTTTCCCAGCCAAATCCATTCCTGATTTGCTCCCAGTCTACGAAGACATCGGCGAGATGTTCTTTAGCCTCGCGGACGAATTGGGATTGAAAGTTTACTTTGGCACCTACGACTCCGGTTATTTTTGGTATCGGCGCAGTTGGTGGAAGGAAGTCGACCTCAATAAGGCGTTTATCGACGAGGCCGTCATGCGTTACGGGCATCACCCATCCTTCCAGGGATGGTATCTTTGCCATGAAACGTCTCGAAACGACGCACACATCATCGAACTTTTCAACCACATCGGGAGGCACTGCAAGTCTGTCAAAGACGTTCCGGTTCTCATCTCCCCGTTTCCTCAAGGCGCCAAGCAATTCAGTGGCGGGGAGGTTATGTCTCTCGACGAATCTCTCGACCACTGGGAGAGGATTTTTGCGGACACTCAAGGCGCCTTTGATATTTGCGCTTTTCAAGACGGTCAGATCCACTATCAAGAACTGCCCCGCTTCTTGGCGGGCGTCGGCGATCTCGGAACTCGGCACGACGTCCGAATCTGGTCAAATCTCGAGACGTTTGATCGAGACATGCCGATCAAGTTTCCGCCTGCCGATTGGAGATTTCTGAGGCTTAAGTTGGAAGCAGCGGCGGAAATTGCGGAGAAAATTATCACGTTCGAGTTTCCGCACTTTATGTCTCCAAATTCATGTTATCCCGCTGCCCACAATCTGTTTGACCGATACCGCGACTTCTGCCAGTATTAAGGGTAAACCCGGGGTATGGCATTTGAGCCTCTCCAGACGGACGAAAAACTCGAAAAGCCCACAAAGGCGGGTCCAGACATGGATTCAGTCATGCTCTTTGGATGCTCGGGCTTTGTCTTGACTTCCATCGGCGGGTATGTCCTGTCGGTTTGGCCCTACTTTATCTTCCCCGATTCCGAGAAGTTGGCAACAATTGGCTTGAGCAGCGCGGTCGGATTGGGACCTGCGGCCGTACTTGGGGTGATTGCGACCCGCCGATTCGGCCTGGCAGGCGCATGCGGATTCGTGGGCGGATCCATGGCGACTGCGATCTTCCTCTATCTCAGAGTCGAGCAGACCTTTATTTCTGCCCTCGCCAGGCAAGCCCCAAAGCCGGACTATCCACAACTCCTTATGTATCTCCTGCCTTTGGGTTGGGTGTTATTGTCCGTGATCCTAGCCTTGCTGTTCATACCCGACGAGAAGGATGAAAAGTAAAAAGACCGCGTCCTATGCAAAGTTGGAACGCGGTCTCTAGTGACAGCTCTCTTAGTTGAGGCTTTGGACTGCAGAGAATTGCAATCCGTTAACCTTAAGTACGTAGTTGCCAGGCACCTGACTCGACCTGCTGTTTGGAACGAGGCACCGAACCAGCGCGCCAATCTGCCCAGAAGCACTTACATATTTGGAAAGCGGCGTCCCATTAATGGTGAGAACGTTCGAATTTCCAAATTGCGTACCACTAAGGCTCGTTAGTAGCTCGTAAGCCTTGGTGCTTTGGTTGTAGATATAGAGCATTACTGTTGCGGGCACAGGTGCAGACCCCGTAACCGTTAACTTCAGGCTCGTTAGCTTAGCCGAATTCACGGAAGATGCATTAAATGTTGCTTGCATGGTCGCAACGCGACCTATTGCAGGTTCCAATACCGACAGGAGGTTATAGGGAACCGATTTCCCAACCGGGGCTGGGCCGCCGGTAACCGACGTCCCTTCCGTGACCACGGGGGATAGGGCTGTATTCTTGTAAGCCTGAATAGATGAGACACCGAGGATCGCCGGCGGGGTCACGGCGACCGACTGTGCGAACCCGGCAAAGTTTATCGCTCCCCAGCCGGTTACGAAGTCCCAAAAAGGACCTGCATTCGATGTTACACCGTTCGGAAGCGTTCCGTTACTTCCCTGAGTTACGTCATACCAAACATTTGGAGCCTCGTTTTGGGCATAGAAAGTGTCGTTTATCCTCCCCATCCGGCTAGGGCCACCAAGGGTGGCAATCTTCAGCTCCGTGATGCCAAGCGAACCGGCAAACACCGGACTGGCAAAGCTCGTTCCATCGTAATCGAAGTTTAGAGCTCCATTCAGATAGAACTGATAAGCGCCGGTTGTTTCGCCTGCTGCATTCAGGGCCACATCGGGGACAAGTCTGAAATTGATGCTCGTCGGAACCCCGTTCCCCTTCTGCCATGACGGAAGGACATTGAACGCAACCGCTTCGGTTGCCCATCCTCCGCCACTCCCACTCCAGCCGACTTCACTGGTTCGATTTCCTTGAGAATCCGTGTCCGCTACCGTGCCCCCAACTTTAAGGACCTCTGGCTCGTAGTCCGAATAGGCAAAGGGCTCTAGAGTCGTCCCGTAGTCGCCAGTAGCTGCCAAATAGGTCATTCCTTGGGATGTCATCAGAACGTGCAAGTTATGAGCCGCAGTTGCGTCCGACAAATCGCCAGACAGATCCCAACCATAACTTTCACTGATGACGTCGGCTAGGTTGTCGTCTTGTTCTTTGGTCAGGACATCGATTAGATCGCCGCCGCCGTCATAGATCCTAAACGCACATAGGGGAGCCATTCCGAGGACCATCTGAATGTCGAGGTCCCCTTCCGCTCCCGGCGTACCCGCGCCAGAACCGCCGTCGATCGTTACGACCGTGATGTTGGACCCGACGCCACCCGGCGGGATGGGCAGATTGAATTTAGTGTAATAGAGCGGTACATTCGTTAGGCGATATCCGTCCCAATTTGAAATAGCAAGAGTTTTTCCAGCACCTTGCATGCCAGCATTGTAAATCGGCGCGGTGTTATAGAGGACCCGAGTCTGAGTTGGGGTCAGAGGCGCTGAGTTGAACTTCCGCCTCGCGTTGGCGAGCTTCTTGTGGAGCGGGCGAGGAATAGCTAAGTTATCCAGTCCTGAAATTCCAAGTACCGCTGGCGCGGTGGCAACCGGGAACTGTATGGGCTCACCAAAAGAATAAAAATCCGTTCGGAGAGATTCCTTTGGTTTGAGGGAGTGATAGTTGTTGATCGTCGTATCAAAGGCACTTTCTGCTTGCGCAACCGTAGCGTCAGCTAGGATGCTTAGCCGACTCGCGGCAACTAACTTAATCGTAAATCCCTTCGATTGGAGGTAGGTGACAATGCTCTGAACGGTTGCCTGGGGCTGTCCAAACATTTGACCGAGTTGGGCGGGCGTTGCAAACTTCCCATAATTCGGGCTCTTAGGATTGCTTACGCTATCCGCGAAGGCTTGCAAACCAGCAGGGTTCGGCGAAACGAGGTTGACCGCAATATGAAGTACATCGGCGGCAGCTTTGTGGGACACAAGTTGCGATGTTTGGATGATTGTTGGGATTTTCTGAGCAAGCTGCGTCATTTTTACAGCTTGTCCATGGGCTGTCGAACTAAACCCTAAGGCTAACGTCACCGCACTTACGATGAACGCCTTCCGTGTGAACGGGATTATTAACTCGATTCTTGAACGAGATTGAGGCACCATTGTTGATCACTCCAAGTCGGGACCGATTGACGCAATTACGCCCGGTCGGTCGTACACCCTATATTCTAATATGCTGGACGGGTTGACACAACAAAAGATCCACGTGTCAAGCCAGTTCAGTGCTTAATTTAGCCCGAATTACCCCTATCGCACGTGGGAAAGCCACTTCTTGATCGTCGAAGGCCAAATAAACTCTCACCTGAATACCAATTGGCATCGAATGAGTATCGTTACGTCGATACAAGGTATGATGCCTCCCATGCTGAACTATGATCGGCAAGAAGCGCTGTCCAAGGCTCGTGGGAGATTGGACGCTATCCGAGGTCATCTTTGACCTGCCTCAACTGCAAACCCAAATATCCGAATTAGAGGCACGGTCATCCGAATCCGACTTCTGGGGTAACCCAGAATTTGCGAACAAAACTCTTCAAAAGCTCTCGCGTCTTCGAGGGGTGGCTGAACCGTTTATGCGTCTTGACAAGACCGAACGCGACGTCGCAGAACTATACGAGATGCTTCGCTCCGAGCCCGATCCTGAGACGGAAGCCGAGGCGGATCAGATGGCGATCACCTTGCTTGCCGATCTTGACGCATATGAGCTTAAGACCTTGCTGAGCGGAGAGCACGATGGTCGAAATGCGCTCGTTGAGGTGAACGCCGGAGCAGGTGGATCGGAAGCGTGCGATTGGGCCGTGATGCTGCAGAGAATGATTGCCCGATGGGCCGAACAACACGACTACAAAATGGAGATCATCAGTGAGACTCCAGGCGATGTGACCGGATATCGATCTGTCCAAATGCTCATCACGGGCGACAATGCTTACGGATTCCTAAAGGCCGAGCAGGGCGTTCATCGGCTTGTTCGCATTTCGCCTTTCGATGCGGCGGCCAGACGCCATACCTCGTTCGCGAAGATTGAAGTACTGCCCGAAATCGAAGAGTCAGAGGTACAGATCAATCCCGATGACCTGAAAGTCGAAACGCTGCGCGCAGGGGGCGCCGGTGGGCAACACGTCAACAAAACCGAAAGCGCCGTCCGAATCACGCATCTGCCTACCGGTCTTGTCGTGAACTGCCAAAACGAGCGAAGTCAGCACAAAAACCGAGCCAGCGCGATGGCCGTGCTATTAGCGCGTCTCAGCGAACTGGAACGTGCCCAATCCCAAGACCGAATCAACTTGCTTAAGGGAGATGGTGGCCCTGCGGCTTGGGGGAGACAAATCCGGAGTTATGTGATGCAACCCTACACTTTGGTAAAGGATCATCGAACTGGTTTTGAAACAGGGAACGTCCAAGGTGTACTGGATGGAGGAATTGATGGATTCATCGAGGCGTATCTTAAAAAGAAGCCCTCTGATGACGCTTTCATCGAATAGGTAACGTGTCAACGTCCCAAGTAGGTTTGTAAATACATGCTCGCAGCAATAGTCTTCGCTTCACTTGCATTTCAGAGTCTCGGTCCAGTTTTGCCGCCATCTTGTAGTTCAACATTTCAGTCCCTTGTTCTGTCTATTGAAGATGCTCTCCAAAAGGAGGACTTTGCCCTTGCAAAGGATCGCCTGCGCTTGCTGCCCAAGACGGAGATCTCCTTTGAGTGGGACGATTCGAAAGTGCCGCAGAATTACCGCGATGAATATCGGAAGGCCAGGGATCAAGCGTTCGGCATCTGGAAACAGCGCGTTCCCAAGATGGTGTTCGTAAGCGGCAAGAAAACAGACATAAAAATCAGTTTTGAGCCAGTTTTGGCAGTCAGGCCTGAAAGCGGCCTTCCTGCCGGCCACGTGGGGTTCTTTAGCGAGGATCCGGGTGCGCCTCGCCTCGATTACGTGATCGGCCTCAAACGGGGTCGCCCACTTCAAGCGTCTCAAGTCGTTGATGTCTTTGATGACGTGGCTTGCGCAGTCGGCATGTATTTCGGAATTGCCGATGGTTATGCGACAGCCTATGTCATGGGGCCTTCTGACTTGCTTCGCGTACAACGTGCCGCCGTTTCCGGAACAGAACTTACCACCCTCAAATTGAACATGAGAGCAGCTAAAGCTCTCCAGGATGCGGTTGAAAATCACGTTGCTCTGATCCCGGCCAAGTCCCAGCTATCTATTGAGAAGACGACACTCGAAGCCCCACCGTCGGTGCAAGGGGACCAGGTCGACTTCGACATGCGGGTGACGAACCTGGGAACCGGTCCGCTTTCATTTAGCATGACTCCAGATTGCGGTTGTACGGTTGTTACCGATCCTGGGGAGATCGCTCCTCAGGCCACGCGACTGCTCAAAATGGTAGTGGACACCAGATTATTCAAGAAGGACCTGGAGAAGCACGTCATCCTTTATACGAATGACCCGTCCAATCCGGTAAAAGTCGTAACTCTGAAAATCCCGATCCACCCTCGGTTTCGCTTCATTTCTCCCGAGGGCGATACCGTGCTCGTACCGAACACCGGTAAAAAGTTCCCGTTGTATCTAATCCCTTCCAGTGGAGAACCGCTGAACCCAGTGTCCTGCAAATTCGACGGCCTTCCCGGTACGGTTTCCATGCAGCGTTTTCACGGCATGCTGGCAGACCCGGAGTCGCATGAAGGGCCAAAACTGCTGGCCGGATACAAGTTTATCATTGACCTAAAAGGCAATTTGCCGCCCGGACGGTCCTTTGCGACCCTTCAGATTCTGACGTCAAACTCTGATTTTCCAGATCTCGTTTGGACGATGAATGCCCAGAAGGGCATTATTGCGTTGCCGGACGAGGTTTCGATGGGGCAAGTCGGCCATGTGCCCTGTACAAAGTCATTCCTTGTATCGGGCCCAGGGACAGGCTTCAAAGTACTTGGAGTTACAACCAACACTCCCAATCTCACCGCGACTGCGAGAGCCCTGGCCGGGTCATCCGACTTCGTAGTCGATGTAACTTACGACGGAAAGGGAAAGCCCGGAGAACTCATCGCGGATGTCCGGGTCAAAACTAGCGATCCCAGCCAGCCGATTGTTCACGCCGCGATTCGCGCGATGATTCAATGAAAAACTGGGCCGCAGGACTGGGGTTGCTCGGTTGCGCGTGCGCCGCGATGAGCAGCTTTCAAGAAAGCCACATAACAACGGTCGTCATTACTGGCGACCTGTCCGGTCACCTTGAGCCGTGTGGATGTACTTCCCCAATGTCCGGCGGAATATTAAGACAGGCCCAGTTGATCAAGCAGTTACGTCTTACTGCCGATGTAACGGTTCTTGCGAATGGAGCGATGGTCGCCGGTCATGGTCCGCAAGACGAGCTAAAGGCTGAAACAGTAGCCCAGGCTTATGGCGAAATGTCGGTAAGCGCAATTAATCTTGCGGACGAAGATGCGAAACTGGGAATCGGCGGCGTTTATGCTATACAAAACAACTCAAACAGTCGGTTGATTAGCGGCAGCATCAATGGAAATGCAGCGATTCCAATCAAGGAGACAAGTCAGACTGGCCAGTTTCTCATTGGCGGAATATCGATGCACTCCGTTAGCTTGGCGTCGTCTCTCCATGCCCAAGCTACCGACACCGATGAGGCGGTTTCGAAACTGCTCAGCGAAGCAAAACAACTTGAATTGACGCCGATCCTCTTGCTCGATGGCAACGAGGAAGAGGCCAAGACGCTCGCAACTAAACACCAAGACCTTCGAATGATCGTTTATCGGTCACCCAATACGTCTCCGGACGCAGCCGAGACGGTAGGTCGAACGATTCTGGTGACTCCGGGCGAAGGTGGCAAAACCATCGTTAGAACTCTGTATGATGGCGCCAACTTTAGCGCGTACCAGGTCTTGCCGCTTGGGCCCGATGTGACCGACAATGTAGATGTTGCCCGGTTCTACAAAGATTACTTAAGAAGAGTGGATGCGCGGAATTTCCTCGCCACAACCGCCCGCCATCCATCGAATCCGTTTGCAGGGAGCAAGGCATGCGAGTCCTGTCACAAACAAGCCTATGACACATGGGTTCACTCCAAACATGCCACGGCCTACCGGAGTCTCGAAACAAAGGGGCACGGCAAAGATCCTGATTGTGTTTCTTGCCATGTAGTGGGCTTACAAAATATAAGCGGATTTCGCAGCCGAGCACAAACCCCAGACTTGGCCGATGTTGGGTGTGAATCGTGTCACGGCCCAGGCAAGCTCCATGTAAAGAACCCGCGGGGCGCAAAAATGGGCACCAGTCAGCTAAGTTCGTGTATCACGTGCCACACTTCTGAGCAGAGTCCAAACTTTAAACCCTTAATCTACTGGCCCAAAATAAAGCACGGGTAGGTGGATAACGTGTGGATAGTTTTGGGGATAAAAAAATAATCGAAATCGATTATTTAAGCGAAAAACGAAGAAAACATAAGCATTCTCATCTTGGTCTAACCTAGGCAACCCGGCTTGCTTGCTCTTGACGACTTAGAACGTCTGATAGAGAATAGTCCAGTATGAGGCAGGCTTCAATTAAGATGACCACGTTACACGAAGCACCCAACGTCAAGCGGATCGAATCGGTTAATAATTCGGAGGCTTCAGACCACGGACCGAAAATCTCGAAAGTTCTATTCGAAAGGAGGGAGACCTCTTTTAATTCTATTGCAGCATTACCTTCTAATGTAGAGGCGATTGAAGCCGCACTCATGTTTTCAGCTGGCCTCGAACCGTTTGTGGCGCTCGTCGGGCCAAGCGGATGGGGCAAGTCTCATCTCTTAAGTGCGGTAGCGAGTCGACTTAAACACGAGAATTCGGTAACTCCCGAGCGCTATTCGGTGGGCGACTATCTCGCTAACCCCTTAAGAATCGACACTAACGGGCCACTGCTTCTCGACGACGTCCAAGACGCTCTTGGCAAAAGCCGCATGAAGATGGCTCTTAGGCTCAGTCTCGAAAGACGTGTCCGATGCGCGAAGCCTACTTTGCTCGCATTTACGTCGCCCAAACCCAGCCGAGCCTTGCGCTCATTTTTACCGTGCGCACGAGAATGGACGATGGCTGCGATGGGAGCAGCGGAACCTGCAGAGCGGGTCCTTCTCCTACATCAAATGAGCGCAGCGGAGGGATTGGTCTTGTCTCCCCGCCTGAGCAAGGTTATCGCGGACCAGATGCACGGAAATGGTCGGACCTTGGCGGGAGCCTTAAAGCGATTGAGGCTGTCTGGAACCAACTGGTTGGACCCTAACGCGACTTTACGGGCGTTTGGCCTTCTTGATCCGTTCTTTGCAGACAACGGAATTTGGGACTTGAAGCACAAGATCCTGCGTGTTGCCGAGTCCTCTCGGGATCTCTTCCGAGACATCTCAAGCACGGATTTGGCGCTTTACACCATGCTGCACGAGGCAGGGCTTTCCGAAGTGAGTGTCGCTCGAGCTGCAGGAATCGAGCCTGCGGATGCCTACTTGCGCGCGTCGAGTTTTAGGTTGAACCTCGCCGAATCTGAAGTATTGAGGAACTACGTTCGCCAATTCGTCGACCTTGTGGTCGAATCCTTGGTAAGGGAATAAGGGCGTTACGCACATTGCCATCCAAAGAGCCGTTCCCGCCGCCTTTCTAGCTGGCTGAAAATCAGTCCGCCCTTGCCTACTATCATTCGATCTTTGCCCGAAGTTCGGAAGAACGTAGCTATGTGATCGACAGGACAGCCGTCTTAGAGCTGGACCCGGAACTTGCGGAGATCGTGACACTCGTTTTTGTCTTGACGCTCGTCGTTTCGATTTTGAAGGTTCCGCTTGTCTTACCGGCCAAGATTGTGACAGAAGCAGGGACAGTGGCAGATGATTGGCTGCTCGAAAGCGAAATGATCAGGCCTCCCACCGGCGCCCCTGTGCTGATCGTCACAACTCCACTACTCGTTTTCCCGCCCAATACAACATCGGGACTAAGTTTGAGGGAAACGAGACTCGGAGGCGAAATCGCAAGGGTCGCCGTACCACTCGAACCATTCAAGGCTGCGGAAATCGTTGCCGTCACCTTTGAAACTACCGAAACCGTCTTCACGGCGACACTGCCTGTGCTCTTTCCGCTCGCTATCGTCAGCGACATGGGAATGGTTGCCGAGCTTGAGCTGCTTGATAACTTGACCACCGATCCTCCAGTGGGCGCTAATCCGGTCAAAGTAACCGTGCAGACCGAAGGGGTTCCGCCGGTCAGTGTTGATGGGCTCATTGCGACAGATGCAACTGCGGGAGCCATGATGCCGAGGGTTGTCGATTGGGAGACCGTGCCAAGTGTGCCAGTCAGTTTTGCAACCTGCGATGCGGGAACTGCGGAAGTAGTTACTTTGAATGTGCCCGTGGACTTGCCAACGCCAATGGAAACCGAGTTGGGAACGACCGCTGCGCTTGAACTGCTGGATAACCTGACGGTGATCCCACTTGGTGGCGCCGGTCCGGTAAGCACAACCGTGCCACTTGATGAGTTGCCCCCTGTGACAGACGTCGGGTTCGTGCTAATAGAAGCAAGTGTCGGCGGATTTACGGTGAGGTTCGCAGATTGAGTTTGGGTACCAAGCGTGGCCGTGATGATCACCGCCTTTTGAGCAGACACTGGGCTCGTGGAAATTGTGAAGGTAGCCTTCGACTCGTTGGATGAAATCGTAACCGTTTTTGGAACTGAGGCGATCGTGCTGTTGCTTATCAACGAAACAGTCAGTCCTCCGCTTCCCGCAAACCCATTTAGCGAGATCGTTCCAGCCGACGTGTTACCCCCTGCGACAGCAGTTGGATTGAGCGTCAATGATGCAAGCGATGCGCTCGCGAGTGTAAGGGTCGCATTTTGTGTGATCCCATTGAGACTCCCTGAAATAGTTGCCTTCGTCGCAGCACTGACGCCATCGGTGCCAACCACAAATGTCACAGAAGTCTTGCCTGCCGGAATACTGACTTTTCCGCCCGCCGGAAGGACAACTGCCGTATTAGAACAAGCCAAAGACACGCTTGCTCCACTGGAACCTGCGGGGCCTCCGAGCGTTAGAGTTCCCGACGTTGAGTTGC
>Ga0302192_10002941_pt1 | contig 10655 bp, 10 predicted proteins | sample II_Bog_E3_2_FD_200230 | JGI IMG/M metagenome (GOLD analysis project Ga0302192, IMG submission 200230) | Peat permafrost microbial communities from Stordalen Mire near Abisko, Sweden - II_Bog_E3_2 | ecosystem: Environmental > Terrestrial > Soil > Wetlands > Peat | place: Sweden: Abisko...
TCTGGATTATTCGATTCTTGGACAGGCAGCATCCACCGCCTAGATCTTGCGCATTCCCAGGACCCGAAGGTCCGCAAGCCAGCTCTTAACGACGTAAACGAGCTTGTTGTTGCTCTCGGGGTCGGTTGGCATCAGGAAGAATCCTGGATCTACCAGATAGCGAAGAGAATTGTGCACAATCCCCTCCATCACTTCGCCGTCCCGAAACTGCAGCCTCATCCAGATCCCCTGGGCTACGGGCGCTCTCGAGTGAAAATTCAGATGGGTGTGATCGGAGTCCCCATTGAAGGTATTCACATAGAAGACTGCCTTGATCCCGCTAGTCGGGATCTCCTCAACTAGATCGGAATCAAAATGGCGGATACGGAAGGTCTCCGGTGAACTGGGGGGAGCGTTGCTTAGCAAATCCTCAATTGTGTTCCAAACCGGAGATTCAAGGTACCCCTTGACCGTCCTGGTTCCGAATTGAATCACAACCTGTTCCGATTTGTTCGGATTAGTCTCGCTCATGAATGGCGAACCCTTTTACGGAGCCAAAGCGTCCGTGGCTTGCAAGTTGAACCCCTATTTCCTGCTTCGCGAATTTCGATGGGATCGAATGCTTTTCTACTTCAGCGCGCCCGAATCAAAAGGAGGCGCTCGTAGAGATGGTTGCAACTCCAATACGACGATGGTCGGCCGTTACAAGGGGCTCTGTATGTGAAATTCGATACAATGCTTCGAAAGTGCGGTTCTCTCAAGGTCCAAGATCCACTATCGAGGCTTGGGCCCGGGGAAGAGAAGGTGCAAAATCACAGGTTCGGCCGATCGAACCGTTGCCACATCTCCGCCGAGGTGGTTCAGCCACACCCTTTCAACATAGCCCACAGCTACACGAGTAAAGGCCTTCACACAAATAACGCCATGAGAAATGGTTTCCCTTTAGGAAAACCTGGCCCACGTCTTGGAGAGTCGAGGCTCCTCCTTTAAGCCTTGCGGATTCCCAGAACCCGATGGTCCACAAGCCAGCTCTTCATGACATACACCAGTTTGTTATTGCTGTCTGGGTCGGTTGGTAACAAGAAGAAGCCGGGGTCTGCAAGATAGCGAAGGGAGTTGTAAACGATTCCCTCCATCACTTCTCCGTCCCGAAACTGAAGCCGCACCCAGATCCCCTGGGCGACGGGAGCGCGGGAGTGAAAATTCAGATTCGTATGTTCTGAATCCCCTTTGAACGTGTTCACGTAGAAGACAGCTTTGATCCCATTGGTTGGAATCTCCTCGACGACATCGGAATCAAGATGGCGGACCCGGAAGGATGCCGGGGAGCTCTGGGGAGCGTTGTCTAGCAACTCTTCGATTGTGGTCAAGACCGGAGATTCCAGGTAACCCTTGAGCGTCCTGGATCCGAACTGAATCACAACCGGTTCCGACTTGATCGCGCTAGTCTTCTTCATGGGTGGGCGGACTTTCCTAATCGGCGCGGCTCTCTGAGTGACGGGATTGCGGCGATGTACCCCAATGATGCTCAATCGACTGTCAGAATGCCAATGGCTGTTTTGTGCTACTTATGTGGCGCAATGGCAGCAGACTTTCAAGGAATCGGAGGCAAAACTGGCACAGCTCTCTCAGCAAAACGGCATCAAAGCCATTCAGGATTTACCGACCCAAAAGTGGATTGAGTATTCTACGCGTTACAGTTGCGAGCCCTTCTGAGACGCCTCAATTCGATCCAACGCTATTGCATTCATGGAGGAATGCGATGAATCTACGGGACGATCCCAAGCCACTTTGGATAGCCCCAGCTTTGACTTGAATTCATCCCTCATTCGGAGGGCAATGCGTGTAGGGCTAAGCTCCCTCCGCCCGACGAAGACTAACCGCTTGCCCGACCCCAAGTGGGCGCCTTTGTGGAGGGTAAAGATCGTACTGCTTGATCTTGTAAAGCAGAGCTTTGTAACTAATTTGCAGGTCGCTCGCGGCCTCTTTGCGATTCCATCCCGTACCCTCCAACGCTTGTGAGATCGCAACGGATTCAGCATCACCCTTCAAATTTCGCACCAGATGCTTCAGGCCCGCACTGGCGCCGGTCTCATCCGCGGAAGGTTGATAGCTGCCGAATCCTTGTGTTGGGTTCAAGTCTTCGATGATGGACTGTTCGCTCCCCAGAATCAGGTAGCGTTTGATGGTATTTTCCAGTTCGCGAAGATTACCTGGCCACGTCTGGCTCGCAAGCGCCTTCATCAGCATCGGTGAAATGGGCAATGGATCGCGCTCGTACTTGGCCGCGACTTTACGCATAAAGTGGTGGGCCAGTATTGGAATTTCTTCCATGCGCTCACGCAGGGGAGGCATCTTCAAGGTAAAGCCATTCAGACGGTAGTAGAGGTCTTCCCGAAACGTCTTTTGCGCAATTGCAACCTTGATATCGATGTTGGTTGCTGCGATGACCCGCACATCCACCTTGACGCTGGCCCGGCCGCCAAGCCGCGAGAAACTTCCATCCTGCAGCACCTGCAGCAACTTAGCCTGCAAAGCCGCAGGCATCTCCCCGATTTCATCCAAAAAGATGGTGCCGCCGTTGCATTGCTCGAACTTGCCAGGCTTGGACTTCACAGCGCCTGTAAACGCGCCTTGTTCATAACCGAAAAGCTCGCTCTCGAGAAGGTCGGCGGGCATCGCCGCACAATTCACCTTCAGGAAGCTTCGCTGGCTTCGGGCTGACATCTTGTGGATGAACATTGTGGCAACTTCTTTGCCTGTGCCGCTCTCGCCAAGAACCAAAACCGGGATGTCCGCCCGCGCGACAAGCCTGCATTGCGACTCGATCTCCCGCATGCGCTTGCTCGCAACAACCAGCGAAGTACTCTCATCGAGAGCGATCTCCTTCGCTTGACTGTCTTCTCCAGCACCGTACTTGCCCACATCCTCCAGACACTGCTGTACCACAAGGTCGATATCGGCCTTCCGAAAAGGCTTCACAATCACATCGGTGGCACCCCTGCGTGTCGCCTGTACTACGTCCTTCAGATCGGCAGAACACGTGAACATAACGATGGGCAGAGCCGGCTTCAAGGCGCGAATCTCCGTCAACAGTTTGAGTGCCTTCTCGCTCGTGTCCTCTTCGTGCATATCCCAATCCATCATCAGCATGTCCAGCTTCACTGATTCCTTCAGGCTTTGGCAAAGCTCTTCGGGCTCAGTGAACAGGCTCACACTGTAGCGGTCAGCGAGAATGCGGTGAATGTATTTGAGGATCGCGGGATCAGCGTCCAGTACTGCTATCTGCTGCTTGCATTTGATCTGGGATTTCATGCGCACACCTTGGCAACGATAAAAACGTCAGTTCATTTCACCCTTTTAAAATGGGTGATTTTGGGACTCAAACCACATGGCTCATTTCAAGACAAGTTAGCTTGCACCGATCTGTCTTGGCTCAGCGTGGATTGCCGAATGACTCAAGGCCTTGCGATCATCTTACGCAGTTAGCGATGGGGAGGCACTCCCTCGTAGAAGTTATAGCTCTGGTGCTTGAGAGCTATCATAGCATCGAAAGTGGTAATTAATTCTCCTGTTGTGCAAATCTTTTCACAATTTAACAGATGAGGCGTTTTGGAGAATTCGCTACTAAAGTAGTAAACGAAGGTGTATCTGCTTTGTAAAGATTACTTACGAGAGCGCGCTGATTACCTAATTACGAAATTAGATGGTTACAATCGGCGATTTTTGTTTGGTCATCAAATTGCTAGGGGAGATAGAGAAACCCAAATTCAAGCCCAGCAGGCCTACCGACAATGCCCTTGGCCCCGACGAGCGATTCTGTAGATACTCGTGAGCTCCCGCCAGCCGAAATGATCTTCGGACAATCCTCCTTGATGGCCTCCGCCAAGGACAAGCTGGAGCGCGTTGCCGATACTACCGTTCCTGTACTTTTGCAGGGCGAGAGCGGCACCGGCAAGGAAATCTTCGCCAGGCTACTCCATGCTTACTCACGACGCGCAAACTCTCCCTGGGTCAAAGTCAACTGTCCCGCGATTCCCCATTCCCTGATCGAATCCGAGTTGTTTGGATATGAAAAAGGGGCATTCACAGGAGCTTATGCCAACAAGCAAGGCCGAGTGGAACTCGCACACCTGGGCTCGCTGTTTCTCGATGAGGTCGGCAGTCTCGACCTATCTGTTCAGGCCAAGCTGTTGCAGGTGCTCCAGGACGGCAGTTTCATGCGTGTGGGAGCTCAAGAGTCAAGAAGCGTGAATACCCGACTCATTAGCGCGGCCACTGGGAATCTGCGCGACCAGACCAACGACGGCACCTTTCGCCTGGACTTCTTCTTCAGGATCAACGCAGTTACTATCGAACTGCCTTCGTTGCGCCAGCGGATCGAAGACCTGCCGAAACTCGTCGATTATTTCTTTGATATACACTCTAAAGCCTTTCGCTGCAACCCAAAACCGCTCTCCCGCGAGATCCTGCGGTTGATGCAACGCCACGACTGGCCGGGCAATATCCGTCAACTCGAAAACATGATTCGCAGTTACATCCTCATAGGCAATGAGGAGGCTTTAGCGGAGGAACTTGTTCCATCGGCAGCCTCCAGCCTGACCACTGAGATCGATCTTGCGAGCCCTGTTTCGCTAAGAGAAATCACCAGGGCCGCCACCCAGGACCTCGAGCGCCAGATCATTCTGAAGGTTCTACAGGCCAATGGATGGAGCCGCCGCAAGACAGCCAAATGGCTCAACATCAGCTACCGGTCGCTGCTTTATAAGTTGCAGGACACCCAGGTCGGCGGTACAGCGGCCAAATCGTCAAAAGCGAGGGCCAAAGCCGCCAATTCCTCCCTACCCCAGGCCTCAGTAGCATCAAGTAATTCCAAGTCTGACCGGGTTGCTAAAGTGCCCAACTGACGATTTGGCACCCAATGCCTAGATCCAGCCGCGCACAGCGTAATCAAGAATCTTGACGGATTCGGCCAGCATGACCTCAAAGGCTTGGAACCTCCCGTTCCAGTGTTCGGTGGAGTGCAAAACATCGGGTACCGCCATGGGCGTCACGTCCATTCCCAACTTGCGGAAAGTGCGCAAAGCCCTGAACATGTGAAAGTCGCTGGTCAGGAGAACCTTTTTGCCCGGCGTACCCTGAATCAGCCGTGCCGTTGCGATGCCGTTTTCTCGCGTACTCGTCGATTCCCATTCTGCGACGATAACTTCGCGGGGAATACCGTCGCATATAAGGAAGTTGACGATCCCGGGGCCACCACCGCCGCTTACCACAATCTTCTTGAATCCACCCGTTTGCCACGCGAGCAGCGCTTGCCGCGCACGCCAATACGATGAGTACGATATCCCTCCATTCTCGTCCGATGCCGCGCTGAGAAGGATGAGAACATCGCCTTTCGGCTGTTCGATGGGGCCTGCGTAAGCGGTCGCCCACCATGAGACCACCGGCGTCGAAATCACAAGCACAGTGAACAGCCCGATTGCCGCAAACAGGTTCTTGAGCCACTCTCCGGTCTTGTGTAGGCCTGTCATGAGCAGCCTTCCTGAATTCGGAATACCGGGTGATCACACATGTGCAGTTGCCTTACGAGGAGAAATGAGCGATTCGAAGATTTCGAGCATCTCTTCCGCTACGGCATCCCAGCTTCGGCTCCTTTGCGCGGAGATGGCCGCAGAGTCCCAATCGGCATCAAGGACTGCGGCCAGAGCTTGAGCTAATGCGCCAGGCTCGCGAGGGGGCACGAGGCGTCCGCACTCGTCGCCCATGATCTCGGGAATGCCGCCAACTTTCGTAGCCACGACAGGTCGGCCACAAGCAAGCGCCTCCAGGATGACATTGGGACAACCCTCCATATAACTTGGCAGTGTGATTAAATCGGCTGCGGCCATCCAGACGGCAACGTCGTCGAAGGGGCAACCGGGCAATGAGTGAATATAGGAGCCAGCGTCATGAGCCTGAATGGCGCTTTGGATGATCAGCCTGTCCGGTCCCTCGCCAATCATGTACACATGCAAATTGGGTCGCGCGCCATGGATCGAAGCCGCTGCCTCGACCAGCTCGCGCAGACCCTTCTTCACGTCCATGCGTCCGATGTAAACGACGGCCTCTGTGGCTGATTCGATGTGCAACTTCTTTCGCGCCTCAGTCCGGTCTTTCACGTGAAAGACCGAGAGATCGCAACCGTTGACGATGGCGCGAGATTTCTCCGGTGATGCGCCCATCGCCACTGCCTTGTCACGCAGGTCGCTGCTGACCGTGACCAGAAAATCGGCCTCGTGCAAAACAGTTCGCGTGTGCATCGCGGAAATAGGATCACCGATCCGGTTGATGTCGGATCCGATGCTCATGGTAACGACGGGAACAGAGAGGGCTCTAGCGATTTTGAGAGCGGCAAACCCATCGGGGTATAGAAAGCATCCGAAGATGAGATCGGGCTCGAATTCGCGCACGTGAGGCAGCAAAGCGCGGGTCACCATCCACCCGTTCAGCGGCCGGGAGACAACAGGCAGGGCAGGGAATTCGTAGTAGCTCGCCTTCACTCCCGGGGGGCTATACGAGGGGTCGAGCTTCCCATAATTCCGGCTCCTTGGCTTGAGCAATGATGGGTAGGCGGCGCTAGGATAGAAGACCCGGACCTCGGCGTTGCGAGCAAGCACACGCATCGTCTGGTAGGCCGATCGACCCTGCCAGGGTTCGGCCGAACTCGGGAAATACGAAGTGATGACTGCGATTCTCATTGCTTGGCTCTCGCCCTGACTGCCTTTGAATCGATCCGGCTATTTTCGAGGATTGTCTCAAACTCGCGGCTGACAGCCTCCCAGGAGAATTCGTTTTGCGCGCGTTGAAGCGCTGTCTTCGCGATTCTGCGCCGGGCTGCATCGTCTGAGAGCAGGCGAATGCAGGCATCGGCAAATGCGCGCGGATTGTCGGCCAGGAGGATGTCGTCGCCGTCATCGTAACGCAGGCCTTCGGCGCCTATAGTCGTCGAGACGACAGGAACTCCTGCCGCCATGGATTCATAAATCTTCAGCCGCGTTCCTCCCCCGATGCGAATGGGCACAACTGAAATTTTGGACCCCCAGAGAGAGGGCCGAATGTCTTCAACCTTGCCGGTGACAATTACCCCTGTAAGCCCCTGCACTGCTTTGAGCACTTTTGGATCGGGCGATCGGCCTGCAATGGTAAATGTCGCATCAGGCAGCCGATCGCGGATCAATGGAAGTATCTCCGAAACAAAATGCACGACCGCATCCACATTGGGAAGCCAATCCATCCCTCCGCAGAAGACCATGTCCGAGGTCGGAGCAGAGGAACCTCGCGGCGCGAAGTAGTCTACGTCGACCCCCGTGCGGACGCTGGTGACAGTATCAATTCCAAACATCTGCTTCATGCGCAAGGCATCGATATCCGAGACCGCAATTACGTGCTTCGCCCTCTTGCAAACAACCCGCTCGTAAGCCTCCATCTTCCTGGTCTGCATTTGAAAGAAGATCCTTTTGAGCGGGGACCGGCATTGCTCGACGTGCCTTTGCCAGATCGTCGTCTCCACATTGTGCTGAAAGAGCACGCACTGGCCCAGATCTGTCAGATTCTGCGCTGAAAACAGAAAATCGCAAACAATGGAATCGTAATGCTCAGTGGCAATCAAGGCGTCGACCGTCTCTTTGAGACGCTTTGATGCGTAGCGGAACACTGCCATCGGCAAAGGGTGCACGATACTTGACGCGAGCTGCGGAAGAATCCCGATAGACCTTCTGGCGGGCGCGGCATGCTCCGCTACAAAGTGCCGGCTTGAGTACTCCGAGCTTCGTTGCGGGCCCTCAAGATTTCGAGGATCATTGAGCGCGGCAAAATGAATCTCGTGCCGCTTGTGCAGTTCCTTGAGTGTACCCAGGGTGCGAATTTGAGCGCCGCGATCGGTGGGGTGCAGAAAAAAAGGACAGATCCAGAGAATCTTCATCGTTACGGTCTGACTCCTCACCAGAACGTTCGCGGCAATGCTGTTCGATAAATAACCGTAGCACCATGATAAACTGCCTTCGTGTGAGGTGGCTCGAACGGCATGGATAGTAAGCGGAACGTAGTCGTGATGGGCCTGGGATACGTTGGCTGTGTGAGCGCCGCGTGCTTTGCCGAAATTGGGCACAGTGTACTCGGGGTGGACCGCGACCTCAATAAAGTCGAAGCAGTTCAAAAGGCACAATCGCCGTTTTTCGAAGCCGGCTTAGACAGCCTCATCCAGAGAAACGTTGCCTCAGGAAGGCTGAATGCCGGCCCACTCGACGAAGCCGCTCTTGGCGAAGCCGATGTGGTGATGCTTTGTGTCGGGACTCCCTCGCAGGCAAATGGCAACATCGATCTCAGCCATCTGCGGCGAGTCTGCGACGACATCGCCGCCCTCCTTCGCCCGCGAAAGAAGCGCCTGATCGTCACCGTCCGCAGTACCGTCTTTCCCGGTACCTGCGAAAGCCTGCTGGAGACAATCTTCGCCCACCGCGAAGACGTGGACATTGTCTCCAACCCCGAGTTTCTCCGCGAAGGCACAGCCGTCAAGGACTTCATGGAGCCCTCGCTCCTCGTTGTCGGCGGCAGTTCCAACGAAGCCGCACAGTCTGTCGCCGACTTGTATGCCGGCCTTCCCGGCGAGGTCTCCATCGTCTCCCTGCGCACCGCGGAGCTGATCAAATACACCTGCAACGCCTTTCACGCGCTGAAAATTGGTTTTGCAAACGAGATAGGCTCGCTTGCTTCAAGCCTCGGCGTCAATCCGGAGCAGGTGATGGCGACCATGTGCAAGGACACAAAGCTGAATATCTCGCCGGCGTATCTCAAACCCGGCTTTGCCTTTGGCGGATCGTGCCTGCCCAAGGACCTGCGGGCTCTCACTTTTCGCGCCTCGAGGCTCGATCTGAAGCTGCCGCTACTGGAGTCCGTCCTTCCCTCCAACGACGAGCATCTCAGACGCAGCATTCGAGAAATCCTCGAATTGAAAGGCACTCGAATTGGAATCTTCGGACTCGCCTTCAAGGAAGATACCGACGATCTGCGCGAAAGCCCCGTCATCACGATCATTGAACATCTCATCGGCAAGGGCAGGTCAGTCAAAATCTACGACCCCCACATTCAACTCGACGAGATTTACGGCAGCAATCTCAGCTTCGTCGTTTCGGCTCTGCCTCATATCGGCAGGCTCCTCACGCGCAGCCTCAATGACCTGATCTCGTCCTCCGATACGCTGGTGATCGCACAAAAGCCCACGCCAGCGGCACTGACTCAAATGGGAGCCAGCGGCCTTCCCATCCTGGACTTGATGCGCCTCGCTGCCAAGCCTCCGCTAGCGAATTGCTGAGTCTGCTGGATGCCCCAGAGCCTGTCCTGAGGTTGCGGAAGAATCTCGCTCTTGAGACCTGGGAGACCACCAATCCAAGCGGTCGTCGAACTGGCCCTGCTTCAACCGGCAGCTGAACCGCCCAAAAGATCACCGCCACCAATCAACGCCTCGGCAGCCTGGTACATCTGCCAAGCCGTAGCCCAGTGTACTTCAATCCCCCTCCGCTCCGCTTCTTCCCGAAGCCAGCGAAACAGGTCAGCGAGTCCTCCATTGAGCAGCGGCTCGCGATTTCTGTCCGGCGCACCATGCGTAAACAGCTTGAGAAAAATATCATCGCCAATCGTTGGAGCCAGATCGAACCAATGCCGCACCCGTGCAGGAGTCGGCATATCGTAGCCGGCGATCTCTCCGGTCTCCAGGCGCGGCATCAGGCGTCCGCCAGACCGCAGGCCGACCGGCCCTGTGATCATCAGCAAGTCGCCGCATCTGCCACCACCAACGGTGGCTTCGATCCCGCGATCGAAGGACCTGGGACGATTGTCAGGATTGCTTGTACACCAGTAAATCTGGTTGACGACGCGCCCCTGGGTTGGCGAGGGGATTGAAGGCATGGTGAAATCCGCATAGCAGCCAAGGTCGCGCAGCAGGGCAATTTCACCGTTCAGTCCGCATGCCTTCCCGTCTGGGCGTGAGTTATCCAGCGCCCAATTGCCATGAATGAACCCAAAGACCGTGCGGCCATTCTGCTGGCGAAGAAGCCCGTGGTCGCCCGTCAAGCGACTGCAGAACTCGTTTATCTTTCGGATGAAGGAGTCCCGCTGCTCCTTGTCATGATGCAGATGCACTTCTACATCGCCCACCCCGAGCCGCACCATCTCCGCAATCCCATCCAGCAGATCGCGCCGGTACTCTTCCTGCGGATAGAAGAAGCTGTACTGGGGTCGCTGGCCAGCGGCATCACGGGGAGCGTCGTCGGCAATGCGCGGCCACTTGTCGCGCCACTCCGCTGCGCGCGCTAACGCAGTTTCAACGGTGGCGCCCATTCCCAGCGGCTCGTAGTGATCGGTAATGGCAACCCAGATGCGTTTCGGCTTCGTAGTGCGAAGGCCTTTTCGCCACCGATCCTTCAGATAAGGCAACAGCCAGATCTCTGCGTGTCGAGGTAGCTTCATGGGGTTGTCTTGCCCTTTGCAGACCGCCGGAGAGGCCGGGAGGCGCCAAAATCAGGATGGCTATCTTTGAGTATTGATTAAGCTTCTCTTGTCTGTCAAAAGACACTCTTGTCCAATACAAGATGAGCCTGAAGGAAGACTTTGATTCCAATACAAGATGAGCCTGAAGGGGC
>Ga0302192_10002943_pt1 | contig 10651 bp, 5 predicted proteins | sample II_Bog_E3_2_FD_200230 | JGI IMG/M metagenome (GOLD analysis project Ga0302192, IMG submission 200230) | Peat permafrost microbial communities from Stordalen Mire near Abisko, Sweden - II_Bog_E3_2 | ecosystem: Environmental > Terrestrial > Soil > Wetlands > Peat | place: Sweden: Abisko, Stordalen...
GGGAACGGTTGAGCGGGTTGGTCGATCCGGCTTCGGGTGCGGTCGGAGTGACGGGCGTGTTTGTTACGGACGAGTTCTATCGCGGTCCATACACGGAAAATGCGCCGGATTTGCTGGTCGGATACGGGGCTGGATATCGCGCCTCGTGGGATTCAGTGATGGGCAAGGTCACCAGACAGATCTTCGAGGACAACACCAAGGCCTGGAGCGGCGACCATTGCATCGATCCACGGCTAGTTCCGGGAGTCTTGTTCTCGAGCCACAAGTTCATCGAAGACAAGCCCGCGATCGTGGATGTGGCGCCGACGATCCTGAAACTGTTTGGCCTCGCCTTGCCTGCGCATTTCGACGGCAAACCGTGGGCGTTGGCTTCTCCGGCGGGCGATCGTTAAGGCAGTCGGTGGTCTCTAGTCGTTGGTCATTAGCCAACCGCTAGTGCATTAAGGTTGAGAGTTGCTGGGCTGCCGCGTATCACTTCCCGGCGAGAAGCGACTCTGCGGTTTTCTGCGCTTGCGCTAGATTGGGCGAGACACGCGCCGCGCGCTGGAAGGCGACGTTGGCCTCATCCAGGCGTCCTTCTTGCCGCAACGCCTGCGCCAGCAGCAAGTACTGAGTGTCGGCGTGCTGCAGCGCCGAGGCGTGGGTGTACTGACGAACGGCTTCCGCCAAGTCGCCATTTTTCTGCGCGATCAAGCCGAGCATGACCATGAGCATGGGTTGGTTGGGCATAACCTGGAGCGATTGTTCGAAAGCTTGCTTCGCCTGCAGCGGCTCCCCCATCTGGCGATAAGCAAATCCCAAATCGCTGTAAGCTTTCGAGCGAAGGCGAACGTTACCCGCGCGATTCGCCACCATTTGAAACCGTGCGATGGCGGCCGCAGACTTGCCCTGGCTGAACTCATAGGCGCCGAGATTGAGGTTGGCGCGCAGACTGTCAGGGCGGATGGCGAGCGCGGCACGAAATTGCTCAACGGCCTCGTCGGTTCTACCCTGGCGGTGCAGCAAGGCTCCCAAGGAGTCGTGTGCAATGTAGTTATCCTCGGTGAGGGCCAATGCGCGGCGCCAGAACGATTCTGGATCGTGCCAGTAGCGCACTTGGCGGTAAGTAAGGGTTCCCAGCAAGAGCAGATAACAAACCGCCGGAATGGCCAGCCAGCGGGTGGGGATTTTCCGGACATGGGTCGGTCGCGCGTTCCAGTCGGCGACGCCGTCGGCAATCCGCCAGACGATCATCAGAAACAATCCGATGAATGGGATATAGGCGTAGCGATCGGCCATGGCCTGATCTCCCACCTGCACGAGTCCGATCATCGGCACCAGGCTGCCGAGGAACCAGAACCAGCCGACGGCAAGATAACGTTTGCGGCGTTCGCGGAGGACGATGGCTGTGATGAGCAGCAACAATACTGCGGCTCCAGTAACCTGCCAGGCGGGATAGAGGTTGATGGGGTGCGGGTAGGGTGCCACCAGTCGTGCTGGCCAGAGCGCCTTGCCTAGATAGCGCGCATATGAGATTACGGTGGTTTCCAACCTTAAGGGAAAGCTGAAAAGGGACAGATCCTTGACGGCGTGGCCGGCTTCTTGCACCTCCATCGTCACCACTGCGCTGGCGGCGGAGAGCAGCAAAAGCGGCACTTTCTCGAGCAAGAGCCTTGGTATCGAAAACCTGGGCGTGTTCCCTGCTTGCGGCTTCTCGTCCTGAGCGCCAATTCGGTCGAGCGGCCAGTAGTCCCACAGTAGAAGCAGAAATGGAAACGTGACCGCCTGCGGCTTGGCGAGCAGCGAGAGAGCGAAGAAGCACGCGACTGCGGCGTAGCGGCTGATTTGCGGCCTGCGCGCGTACCAGCCGTAGGCATAAAGCGCGAGCAGAAAGAACAACATGCTTAACACGTTCTTGCGCTCGGCTGCCCAGGCGACGGACTCGACATTAATCGGATGCAACGCAAACAAGGCGGCGACCATGAGGCTGCGCCAGCGGAATCCGGTAGCGCTCTGGAGCAGCAGAAATAGAAGCACTGCGTTCGCGGCGTGCAGCAAGACATTCACGGCGTGGTGTCCAGCGGGATTCAGACCGAAAAGGGTGAAGTCGAGCTCATGGGAAAGCCAGGTCAGGGGATGCCAGTTGGCCTCCTCGGCGGTGGTGAAAGCCCATTCCACGGTGGCCCACGTCAGGCCCGCCTTTACGCTGGGGTTCTCGGTGATGTAGCGATCGTCGTCATAATCCAGGAACTGGTTGTGAATGACCGAGCTATAGGAGACCAGCACAGCGGAGAATAGCAACAGGCACAAGAGCAAGGTTTGACGATCAGAAGTCTGCCCGCCGAGGCCGCGTTCATCCGGCGGTGGAGACGCCTTGGAGGCCGCCACGGATCCTTTCGAGCGTTTCGTTGTCTTGGCAGAAGAAGAGGCCATGGGTTTCACGAACGAATGCGATCGGCCATTTTATCTTGGCTTGAGTTTTCGGGTTCCGATTGCCGGTCCAAGTGGGTACGGGTGTGAGTTTCGCATGACGGGATCCAACAAAAAAGCAGGCCGGGATTGCCCCGGCCTGCTCTGGGTCGTGTTTCGTTTGCGGCTACTTGGCCGCGGCGACCGCCGTGACGAAGTTGGCGCCGTTCGGCGTGCCCAGTCCAGTGACGTTGTCCCATCCGGCGCCGACGTTTAGCGAAGTGTCGGTGCCGAAGCTGATTGCGTACCAGCGTGTGGAGGTCCCCTGATAGAGCAAGCTCACGAAATCAGAGGTGGTCTCTACCGGAGCCACCAACTCGGCCGGAGTGTAGGAAACGGGAGTCGAGGCAGTGGCGTAGGTGGTGCCATTGGCGTTGGTCGCCGCGGTATGGGCAATCACATCGGTGATCGCATCGGCAGGCAGACCGTAAAGGATTGGAGCCGCCTGGCCGAGTAAGTTGCCGCCAGCAGCCTGAGTCGCGATTGCCCACAGACCCGAGAACATGGGGCAGGCCAGGCTGGTGCCGCCGACAACACCGATCGACTGCGTTCCACCTTCGGTGTCGACGAACTCAACACCGGTGTAGGGATCCGCTAGATATGCGATATCCGGGACGAGCCGCCAGCTCCCAGGCAAGCTCCCTTGGAACGACGGTTTCGCCCAGACAGCGCTCGCGCCCCCGCCAGCTCCAGCGTAAAAGCCTTCAAAGGTCGGCGGAATAATGGGTGGATTGACTCCCCCTGTAGTGAGAGGATAAGTCGCGATGCGGGTTATGTTGTTGCCCCAACCCGTCTGCAACTTGATGGAGTTATTGCCGTTCAGGAACACGCTGGTGCCGCCCACGCCAGTCGCGTAGGGAGATGCCGACGCGGCGCTAACGGTCTTCACACCTTTTAGGGCGACACTGAAATCTCCGTCGTCGCCGCTCGAGAAATTGACCGAAATACCGAGCGCGGCAGCGGTCTCGAAGATGTTGTTCTCAACGGTGAGTTCGGCGGGATCTTCGGTTTCGAGAACAATCTCGCCGATGCCATAGCTGTTGGAGATGACCGGTCCTAGCCCCGTCTCGATGGCGTAGAGCACCGAGAGGTCCAGGTTGGTGAAGGAGGCATCCGCCGCTAGAACCAGGGCGATGAAAGCTTCCGGAGCTACCGTGTGCGACCACTCCACGTCGAGGCTGGTTTCCACATCCCAGCCACAAGTATTTCCACCGCAGTTGGTGGGACCGGTCGGGTAGTAGATTTCGATGTTGTCCGACACAGCCGGCAACCCATTGATCTGCGAGAAGGCGTCGGCGTCCGCCAAAATCGTGTCGGAACCGTAGGCATCGACGAGCACCACAGCCTGGCCGTTGCCATTGAGCTTCTGGTTGTACAGGGGTTTGAGGCCGTATGCCACCTGCACTTCATACGAGTCATATCCGCAGGGCGGGAGATTGGGAGCAACGTCGGTGATGATGCCGCCGTAGCGAGAGCCCGTGTAGGTAGCGGTCGGGAAGGTGCCGCTGGTATTGAAATGCCTTGTCTGCACGCCCCGAAGGCAGGCAGCGTTGAAGAACTTCGTGATCGTTGCGGGGGCGGTGGAGAGTGGTATCGACACCGGCTTCCCGGTGTCGGGGTCGACCATGCGCCTCGCGTAGTTCTCGTATTTCAAATCGGAAAGGCCCTGGACGGCGGCGACCACTTTCCCGGCAGCGCCAGGAACCACGGCTTCCGAGGCGGGCACGCGGTGCTCTACGCCATTGATGGACGCGCGGTTCAGTTGCACGCCGGCCGCGCGTTCGACGTCGGCTACGCTGCCGCGCGCAGTCACAGCGTGATTGAGCTTGTCGGTGGAAACCACCTTGAGATTATGCGCGGCAAGATGCTGCCGCACCACGGCCATATCCGCAGCGCTCGGCGCAAACCGGGCTTCGTACTCCTTCACAGTCAGCCAATGATGGTAGTTGGGCGAATTCTTGTCGTACATCTGCCGGACCAGTTCATCGAATCCGGCTTTATCGTGCTGCTTGAGCCAGAACGCAACGGTAATCTGCTTGGTCGGATCTTCTGTGCCAAGGATCTGAGTGTTGGGCAAGGTGCGAGCGGCCGCCGCCGACTGCGAGAACGCCGGCGCGGCGATCAGCAGAATGGCAAGGCAAGCAAACACAACCGGGGAAGAGATCTTACAGTTTCGGGGCATACAGTGGCGTCTCCTGAAAGATAGAATCGGATGCTCGCAATCGCGTGCGGGCTGAAATACCTCGGCGGATGCCGAGCTAATGCGTACGGCTTACAAGGGTCATAGGTGTTCTTTTGGCCCAGGTTGCCAAGTCACACATCGACCGAAAGGCAGGCCTACAGCCGGTACCGGAACCCGTGCGGAAATCGCGACCGTACGGGCGTGGAACATATTTACGCCGTTGGAGCGCCTGAGTCAACAGAGATCGCAAAAAGATCGCGCAAGAGGAAATAACTTGCAGCAATGAAGCAGAAAAATGCGGCGTTGCGGGCGGCCTATTTCCCGGAGAGAAGCGACTCGACCGCTTTCTGCGCGGCCGCAAGATTTTTCGAAGTGCGCGCCACACGACCGGCAATCGCGTTGGCCTCGTCCACGCGTCCCTGCTGCCGTAGAGCCTGCGCCAGCAGCAAACCCTGAAGGTCGGAGTGCTCCAGCGCGTAGGCGTGCGAGAACTGGCGAACGGCCTCGGGCAGGTCGCCCTCTTTCTGCACGATCAAGCCGAGCCTTACCATCTGCATGGGCTGGTTGGGCGTAAAGCGGAGCGATTGTTCGAGACACTGCTTCGCCTTCGCCAGTTCCCCGAGTTGGTGATAGACAAGCCCCAGTTGGTTATAGGCTGTGGTGCGAAAGCCGACCTGTTCGCCCGCGCGATCCGCCACCATTTGATAACGCTCGATAGCCCCTGCCAGATCGCCGTGGCGAAGGTCATAGTCCGCAAGAGCCAGGAGGGCGCCCCAACTGTCGGGGCGAATGGCGATCGTGGCGCGAACATGGACGAGAGCCTCGTCGGTTCTGCCCTGCGTGTGCAGAAAGCCCGCCAACGCCTCGTGTGCGATGTAGTTGTCCTGGGTGAGCGCCAACGCGCGCTTCCAGAATGACTCCGGATCGTGCCAGTAACCTACTTGGCGGTGGGTGAGGATTGCCAGCGCGAGCAAACAAGCAACCGCCGGAATCGCGAGCCAGCGAGTGGAAATTTGCCGAGCCTTGTTCCAATCGGCAACCCAGTCGGCAATCAGCCAGACAATCATCAAAAACAAACCGATGAAGGGGATGTAGGCGTAGCGGTCGGCCATCGCCTGTTCCCCGACCTGCACCAGTCCGATCATCGGCACCAGGCTGCCAAGGAACCAGAGCCAGCCGACAGCGAGATAGCGTTTGTCGCGTGCGCGGAGGGCAACGGCAGTGATCAGCAGCAGCAGGACCACGGCTGCGCCCACCTCCCATGCCGGGTAGAGATGGAGGGGGTGCGGATAGGGCGCGACCAGCTTCGCCGGCCAGAATGCTTTGCCCAGATAGCGCACATACGAGACGATGGTTGTTTCCATGCGCGACGGCAGGCTGAAACGGGCAAGATCCTTGACGGCGTGCCCGGCGCTCTGAACCACCATGGTGGCCACCGCGCTGGCCGCGGAGAGCAGCAAAAGAGGCACCTTCTCCAGCAGGAGCGTTGGCAGCGAAAACCTGGGCACGCTCCCCGATTGCGCGGACTTGTCCGGAGCGCCCATCCGGTCGAGCGGCCAGTAGTCCCACAGCAAAAGCAGAAATGGAAATGTGATCGCCTGCGGCTTGGCGAGCAGCGAGAGCGCGAAGAACCCAGCAACCGCGGTGTAACGGCCGAGTCCCGGTCTGCGCGCGTACCAACCATACGCCCACAGCGCGAGCAGAAAGAACAGCATGCTCAATACGTTCTTGCGTTCGGCTGCCCAGGCGACGGACTCGACGTTGATGGGATGAAGCGCAAACAACGCCGCGACCATCAAACTGCGCCAGCGGAATCCGGTCGCGCTCTGAAGCAGGAGAAACAGAAGCACGGCGTTGGCCGCGTGCAGCAAGACGTTCACGATGTGCGGTCCGACGGGGCTCAGGCCGAAAAGATCGCAGTCGAGCTGATGAGACATCCAGGTCAGGGGATGCCAGTTCGCCTGATAGCCCGTGGTGAAAGCCCATTCCACGTTTGCCCACGTCAGGCCCTCGGTTACGTGAGGGTTATTGGTGATGTAGTAAATGTCGTCATAATCGAGGAACTGATTGTGAATAATTGAGCTGTAAGAGAGCAGCACGGCGACGGCCAGCAGCAGCGAAAACACCAGAGTCTGCCGGTCGAAAGTCTGCCGGTCAAAAATTGGCCGGTCGAGGCTGCGACCATCCAGCGCGAGAGGCAACTTGGAGGAAGCCGCTGCCCGGGCTCCTTTGCTGCGTTTCGCTGCCTTGGCGGGGGAAAACGAGGTCATGGGTTTGATCGACAGTTGTAACCAACAGCCTTAATAAGCCGCCCTTCGAAATATGGCGTCACTATTTTATCTTGCCTTGCGCTACTTCCCGGCGAGAAGCGAATCCACTGTTTTCTGCGCCTCCGCGAGATTGCCCGAGGCACGAGCTGCGCGCCGGGACATTGCATCGGCCTCATCCACGCGTCCCTCAAGCCGCAAAGCTTGCGCCAGCAGCAAGGCCCGAACGTCGCTGTGCTGCAGTTCAAAGGCGCTCGAGTATTGGCGGACGGCCTCCGGCAGGTCGCCGTTCTTCTGCGCGATCAGGCCAAGCGTGACCATGAGCATGGGCTGGCTGGGCACGAGCCGAAGGGATTGTTCGAAAGCCTCTTTCGCCCGCAGCAGATCCCCCGTTTGCCGATAGGCGGTTCCCAGGTCGTTGTAAGCGGCAGCCCGCTGGCTCGGTTTGGACGCACGAAGAGCCACCATTTGATACCGTGCAGTGGCCGCCGCCGTGTCGCCCTGGCTCTGCTCATAGGCCGCAAGAATCAGGTTGGCGGGCCAATCGTCCGGGCGGATGGCGAGCGCGGCGCGAATATGCTCGATGGCCTCTTCGGTTTTTCCCTGCTTGTGCAGCACTCCTGCCAAAGCTCCTTGTGCGATGTAGTTGTCCTGAGTCAACGCCAACGCGCGGCGCCAGAGCGCTTCCGTATCGTGCAGGTAGCCCACTTGACGGTAGGTAAGGCATGCCAGCGCCAGCAAACAACAAACCGCTGGGATGGCCAGCCAGCGAGCGGGAACTTGTCGAGACTTGTTCCAATCGGCAGCCCAGTCGGCAATCAGCCAGACAGTCATTAAAAACAGACCCAGGAACGGGATGTAGGCGTAGCGGTCGGCCATCGCCTGCTCGCCTACCTGGACCAGTCCGATCATCGGCACCAGGCTGCCGAGGAACCAGAACCAACCGACGGCAAGATAGCGTTTGTCGCGCGCGCAGAGGACGATGGCAGTGATCAGCAGAAGCAAGGCCACGGCCGCGCCTACCTGCCAGGCGGGATAGAGCTTGAGGGGGTGCGGATACGGAAGCACCAGTTTCGTCGGCCAGAACGTCTTCCCCAGATAGCGTGCATACGAGATCACGGTTGTTTCCAACCGCAAGGGCAGGCTGAAACGGGCAAGATCCTTGACTGCGCCTCCGGCCTTCTGGGCCTCCATCGTGATCACAGCACTTGCGGCAGAGAGAAACAAGAGCGGCAACTTCTCCAGCAGCAGTCGTGCGATCGGCAGTCTGGGCGCGTTCCCTGCTTGCGTTGGCATGTCTCGCGCACCAATCCGGTCGAGCGGCCAGTAATCCCATAGCAAGAGCAGGAATGGAAATGTGATCGCCTGCGGCTTGGCGAGCAGCGAGAGGACGAAGAAGCCTGCAACCGCGATGTAGCGGCCGAGCCCCGGCCTGCGCGCGTACCTGCCGTAGGCATAAAGCGCGAGCAGAAAGAACAGCATGCTCAACACGTTCTTGCGCTCGGCTGCCCAGGCGACGGACTCGACATTGATGGGATGAAGCGCGAACAACGCGGCGACCATGAGGCTGCGCCAGCGGAATCCGGTAGCGCTCTGGAGCAGCAGAAACAGAAGCACGGCGTTCACCGCGTGCAGGAGGACATTTACCACGTGGTGCCCGACGGGGTTCAGGCCGAAAAGTTCAGAGTCGAGTTCATGCGACAGCCAGGTTAGAGGATGCCAGTTGGCTTCCTCGGAGGTGCTGAAAGCCCATTGCACGTTTGCCCACGTCAGCCCGGCCTTTACGTGAGCGTTGTTGGTGATGTATTCGTTGTCGTCGTAATCCAGGAACTGGTTGTGAATAATCGAGCTGTACGACGCCAGCACTGCCGCGAACAGCAACAGCGAAAACACGAGAGTTCGCCGATCAATAGTTTGCCGATCTGGAATTCCTCGATCCGGCGACGAAGACGGCTTGGACGGAGCCGAGCCCCCCGCTGCTTTTGCGCGTTTCGCTGCCTTGGCGGGAGGGGACGGGCTCATGGTTTTGCAGAACAGTCTTAGCGAACAGGCTTAACGAATACGACTCCGACCATTTTATCCCGCGCTGAGCCTTCGGGGCGGTTTGGCTAGGCGTCAAATCAGCCAAAAAAAACGTCCCAGACTCAGGGAATCCGAGCCTGGGACGCCGATTCAAACAGTTGTTTTCAGACGCTTACTCGAGCCAGATGGTCCACTTCTGCGCTACCGAGTACTTCTTGGTCCAGGTGGTCGTGTAGCAGGGGCTGGTGACCCCCAGGCTGGTACATGCTGTGCCAAGCTTCTTTGCATACTTGGGTGCGCCGATTTCGGTCGTCGCGGTGAGTGTGGCCAATCCCGAGACCGGGTTGACGCAAGTTTTGCCAGCCGCCACTACGTAGACTGCTCCCGGGTTTGCTGCGGACCCCAAGGGGTAGTTGGGGGAGTCGGCGCTGCAGTTGCCGTTGTTCGGGCCAGTAGCGTTTCCCGGAGCGTAGCCGAAGTTCTGGTCGCCGGAAATGATGACATCCGCTGGCGGAGTGAAACCACCGTAGGGGTTGGGGCCAAAATCCACTTCGCCCGAATCCGCAATGATGGCCGAGCCCTGCGTGACCACGATCGAGTACAGAAGTTCGTCGGTGGCGCTGGTGTCGTTGCTGTCGTCTTCGTACCAGGATTCAGTCTGGCCGCAAGGATTGTAAGTTGATCCGGTGCTGGTGGTGCCGTTGGTGAAGGCGTTGCAGCCGTAGCCGTTGCCGGAGAAGGTGTTGTTGTTGAGCTGCCAGATGTACGCGGGACCGCCAACTACTACGCCGCCCGGGAGGACAGTCGAGCAATCGGGGTCGCCGCTGCCACCAAAGCAAGGCCATCCGTCGGCGCCGGTGCTGTCATACGACTGCTGGGCAAACGCCTGCTCGACGCCGTACAGGTTATTCGCCGGTGCTGTTTCTGGGTTAACGGCGAAATCGCGCTGCGCATTCGTATGCGGCACGAGCTTGAGGTGCCAGTGATGGACATCTTCTGCTAGTACCTGTTGCCCACAGACAACGAAAGCAACGATAACCAGGGAAGCAAAAATTTGAAACAAGCGAGACTTCTTCATTGAAGATCCTCCATAGGGGTATGAGAAGCCGCAGGTGTGTAATTTTCCGAAAGCCTCTCGCGGCAGCCAGTATCGATGATGACCAATTCCGTGTCAACAAAAGAATTGCGCAAAAAGTTGCAGTTTTCGCTGGAAAACGCACGCTGGCGCCGAGCGTCCATCGAATGACCTACTTACGCGGGATGGCATCCTGTGGAACCCCGGCACACATTATTTTTGACGACATTCTTGACGACCGATGTTGGACGGAACGGGGGAAGAAAAGGTCTCAGGTATCAGGGGCCAGGGAATTCGACGAAAATTGCTGGGTGATAAACTTCGCCCATGTTGACGATGCGCTGGTTGGCGTGCGTGGTTTGGCTGGCGGTGACCGCGCTGGCGGGCACGGCAGCACCTCCGAAAGCGAATGCTCCGAGCGTCATTTCTCCAAATATTATTTTGATCACGCTGGATACGACGCGCGCGGACCGCATGGGATTTCTGGGATCGACCCGAGGGCTGACGCCGAATCTGGATGCGTTGGCTCACCAATCGACCGTATTTACGCGCGCCTACGCGCAGGCTCCGCTGACCACGGCGTCGCACGCCACCATTCTCACGGGCACGTATCCGCAGTTTCATCAGGTGCTCGACTTTACCTATCCGCTGGCCAAG
>Ga0302192_10002954_pt1 | contig 10630 bp, 13 predicted proteins | sample II_Bog_E3_2_FD_200230 | JGI IMG/M metagenome (GOLD analysis project Ga0302192, IMG submission 200230) | Peat permafrost microbial communities from Stordalen Mire near Abisko, Sweden - II_Bog_E3_2 | ecosystem: Environmental > Terrestrial > Soil > Wetlands > Peat | place: Sweden: Abisko...
GGTCTATACGTGCCTCGACCCAGTCCGGGCCAGGGTACGGTCGAAATCGACCGGTCAAGCTTTATGTGCGAGAATTGACCTTCTCGCACTATACTATTGTATCATATATATTGATATGTATCGATATATTAAGTGTTCTATAAGAACAATTTAGGAACGCTTGACTGCGGCCAGATCGCATTATAGCATAACACCACGCAGGTTACGATGACAGCCAGACAATAGCCATAATCACCGCCCACCCCGACGATATCGAAAAAGATAACGGTCATTTTAGCCATTTCCGATCCAGCGCCCGAGCAACACCCCCTGGACCGCCCCCAGAGCCGAGGCCCCTATGACGGATGACCTGATCCTCGCCGGAGCGCCGTCGCCCGACCTGCCCATCGCCCCCGTGGTCCTCGAGCTCCAGGGCGGCTTGGTGGCCGATTGGCTCGCCTGGCTCGCCGGCCAAGTTGCGATGCGACAATACAGCGAGTCCACCCTGACCAGCTACCGGGCGACCATCCGCCCCTGGATCGCCTACCTCGAGCAGACCGCGCGCACGGATCGGCCGACCGCCGGCACCGTCCAGCAGTACGTGCAGGACCTGGTCGCATCCGGGCGTCAGCCCGCCACCATTAACCTCTACCTCAATACGGTCAAATCCCTCTACCGGTGGTGCGAGACCATGGACAGCTACCCGTCCATCGCGAGGTCCGTCCGCACGCTGAGGGAATTCCGCGACGGCCCGCTGCCGTGCCTGTCCCACGAGCAGATCGTCGACCTGGTGAGGGGGATTCCCGAGGACACCCTCGGCCACCTGCGCGATCGCGCATTGATCGCCCTGATGTACGCCACCGCCTTCCGCTGCGTCAGCATCGTGCGCGCCGACGTCGAGGACATCGATTGGGACCGGCTCGCCATCGTCCATCAGCCCAAGGGCCATGTCGCGAAGGACACCGCGGCAGCACTGCCACAATCAGTCGCTGACATCCTGCGCCGATACCTGGATCGACGCAGCCGCGAATGCAGTACTACCGCCGTTCCGCAGCCGCTCTTCATCGCGCTGGATCGACGCAGCAGAGGCCATCGGATGACGACCAAGTCGGTCCGCGTCCAAGTCGTCACGTATATGGAACGCGCGGGACACGCCCAGCGCCGCGATGGGACATTGGTCAATCCCGGACTGTTCTCTGCGCACAGCATTCGGCGCTCGGCATCGGTCACCACCGCCGATGCGGCCGGACTGGACGTTGCACAGGGCTTGCTCGGCCACGCATCCATCGAGACGACCCGGAAATCCTATGCGCGGGTGACGCTGGAGCGTCGTCTGCGGGAGAATGCCGAGCGGCTCAACGTGCTCGGATGACGCCGTGTAGGCCGCTGAGAAGGCGGACCCGGATTGGCACGGCGTAGCACGCCGATGTGCGCCCGCGCCGTCACAAGAGTTGCCCGCCGGGGTGGATCGGATAAGCTGTCAGTACGCACAGGGAAAGCGCCATGGTCAGCAGCGAACGAGAACATCAGCAACTCCAGCGTCGAGTCCTCCACGAGGTGGCTCGGCGTATCGGCATCGAGCACCCAGACGGCATGGAAGAGAATTCGCGATTATTGCCTGCGGTCGAAGGCCGTGATCGCCTCTTGTACAAGATCATGCAAGGCTATCGCACGACGTACCGACAGTGGCACCTCAAGCGCCGCGAATTGGAGAAGGCCGCCGAGAACAGTAAACCACTTACGGCGATCCAGACGGCACTTACAGGTCTGAGGCGGGAACGGGACATCAATCGCGACAGTCTCGTCCGTTACCTTGACCATCATTATCCGGCCTGCGTTTCCCGCGTCTCTGCCTGACGATCAGAAATACCGGTGAGGGGACATCATCCTGGCAACGTACTTGGCTACCATGGCACCAGCGGTGCCGTAGCCGAAGTCATCGTTCACGGGAGGGGCCGAAAGCCGCTCGAGCCGAGTACGAAGAGCTACGACTGGCTCGGTCGCGGGATTTACTTCTGGGAGAATAGCCAGCAGCGCGCCGAGCATTGGGCTGAAAAGCAGCACCCCAGGGACAGTGCCGTCATCGGTGCAGTCATCCAGTTAGGCCACTGCCTCGATCTTCTCGATCAACGGTTCATTGATTTGGTTGGCGAGGCGGCGACGGCTATGTGCGGCCCCTATCGGAAGCAAGGCCGCACGATTCCGAGGAATACAAAGATCGGCGCTCATCGGTTCGACTGTGCCCTCATCGACTTCATCCGCAACGAGCCGCCGGACCGGTTCGGCGGTCCCTACGATTCGGCGCGGGCAGCGTATATTGAAGGGAAGTCGATTCTTGGGCGGTCGGCCTTCCACCGGCGCACGCATATCCAGATTGCCGTCTACAATAAAAACTGCATCAAGGGGTATTTCTGGCCCGCCGAAGAATCGTTGGAGACCTCGTCTGTGCCGCTTGGGGATTGATGTTTGTAGGTACACGTCCGTGAGGGCTTCATGGCTCGAGCGGGCAGCCAATCAGACGGTAATTGGGCGTCCGTTCAGGATGTCGTCGTGCAGCGTGCGCCACCTATTCCCGCTGCGATTACGCTCGAGAAGGTGGGGCGCGCGCGGACAACAATGATCGTCGTCCCTCTGTCATCGCCCGTCCATAACGGGGTGTGGTCGCATGACTCTGGTCAATGACGACGACACGAACAGCTGGCCTTTCAGCGGAGGTTTCTCATGTGGCGGTATGAAGGCCTGAAAATTCCATGGAGAGCACCACCATGACGCCAACCGGTCTCCTGTCAGCACACGTCCTATCACTCTTTGTCACACTCGACGCGCTCATCGCCGTCAGCATCAAGGCGGCAGGATGTCCGCTGTGCAAAGGATCGCTGCATGCGGGGCACTATGAGCGGAAACCGCGTGGGTACGAGGTACCGCTTACCCCACACATGAAGCTGCGATTGAGCTGGTGCTGTGCGCGGAATGGTTGCCGGCACCGCGTCACCCCTCCATCCATCCGATTCTGGGGTCCATTGGTCTATGTGGGGGCCATTGTCCTGGCCCTTGTGAGTGCACCCCCGACGTCTCCTGACGAGTCTCACATGCGCAAACAGGCGGGCTGCTCTCGCCAGTCGGTGGGGCGCTGGCGCGATCGATTTACCCTGCTGTGGACAACGTTCCCTGGACGTGCGCTAGTCGAAAAAATCCAGCAGGAAGTCCCTGACCGGAGTCAGGTTCTCGCTCTTCTATCACGGTGGCAGGTGCGATGGCCATCGGTGGTGGCCACCTGGCAGCTGCTCATCCACCCATTAACAGGAGGTCGCGGCTGGAAGCACGATGGACAGCACTTCGGTGCTCTGAATCCGCAGAAGATGGAATTAACGCCCCTGTTGGCGGTGCTCCAGAATCCCGCCTGCGCCCTCTGATCGATGATGTCCGCATGTCGCGGACCGCTGGGATGGCGCCAGGAGGTCTTGCCATGGAGTCCGAACGACGATTCACCTGCCAACCGCGATGGGTGACCCTGCGCTGCGCGCTCGTTACCCAAGTGTCGGGAGGCTGGCGCTGCCTCCTGGACCTGCGAGCGCGAGGACCAGGCCATGGATGACGCCGAACTGCTCGTGCTGGATCCGGAAGACCGCGAGGTCAGCCGTCCGGCCTCTGCCTCTGATCCCCAGGAATCCCGCACGTCACTGACGCGCCTCATCGATCGCAGTCACCAGGCACTGCTCGCCTCACCCACGATGCAGCAGTACCTGAAAGCGGTCGGCGTCCCCGACGCCGCGGTCTGGTCACAGTTCCGTCTGGGCACCGGTGACGAAGCGCTGGCCGAGGGCCTCGAGCCTGCTGCCTGGGCCGAGCTCGACGAGCTCGGTCTCGTACATGGCCGCCACAAGAGCCTCACGATTGCTCGCGCGGATGGCCTCAATCTCCCGACCTACGACCCCGCGGAAGGCGACCAGGTGGTCGGCGTGATCCGGCTGACGCAGGCGCAGAACAAGCACATCTTCGCCACACCCCCACGGGGGATCGCGTGTGGCGTAGATCTGGCCGAACACCAGCGCATCATCCTGGTGGATGGACCGCTCACCGGACTCCGATTAGCCCAGCACGGTGTCCCAGGTATTGGAATAGTCGAGACTCCGGAGGTCCTGCCAGCCCTGATTCCCTGGCTCACGTCCCATGACCTGGTGCTTGCGGGCTACCGTCGTGACCGGATGGACGCCATACAGACCGCACTGGGGCCTCTGGGAGCGGCGGCCAGAGTGCTCACCGTATTTCCCGACATCTCGCATTCGCCCCGAGACTCGCTGGAATTCCTGGGGCTTGCGCAGCTTCTCGAGCACAGCCGACCGCAGCCACCCATCACGGCGCCGCTGCTGCGCGAGATCATGGACTTTGCCCGCGGTCGGTTGGCGGATGGCTGCGCTTCCGAGGCGCTCACGGCGATGGGCATGCACAATGTCGATCTGATCCAGGCGTATCGCGTCGGCTATTGTCCCTTGGACACCCGCTCCGCCCTCTCGCGCGATGCCCAGCGTGCCCTGAGTGGTCATCGCGTCGCCGACTGTCTCCTCCTGCCGGCGTTCGACGATCAGGGCACGGTCATAGATCTGGTCTCGGTAGACCCTGGTCCACCATCCTATACCCGTGCCACGCTTTTCGACGAACCTCGAGGTCTCCTTGCACCGGAGCTCGCGGCCAACGCCGAGGACGTGATCATCACCGACACCGTGCGGCAGCTCGGACTTTTCTTCGCACGAGGATACACTCAGACGCTGCTGCTCCGGGGCGCCGAGGATGCCCGGGCAAATGCCCAGCGTCTCGCAGGGGCTGGGGTTCGGAGAGCCACGGTGTGTGCCCGCCGAGAGGGCGACGCCATCGTGCAGGCCCTCCAGGCGGCCGAAATCGCAGCGCGGATTGGCCGGAAGGAGGACTACGGTGTAGGCCAGGAAGAGAACCAGGACAACTTCGGCCTGATGGAATCTGTCAGCCTGTCCCCACCGGATGAAGCCCCCGGTCACCCTGATGAGACGGATCCGGCACCGAACAGCGAGCCCGACCATCCCGTCTGTGAACCGATCTCAGATACCCAGGCGGCGGTCGAATTGACATTCATCGAGGAGGATCGCTCCACAGAAATTGCGATCTTCGCCGTCGGTCCAATCCGCTACTCGATCGAGATGCGTGACGACGGGCACACCCACCGGCAGGTGGTCATGCGGGCCCATAGCCAGACTCACCAGGAACGGTGTGACCTGGCCGTCGCGGCGCAGCGGATGCGCTTTGCCGGCAATGCATCCCGGCGCACGACCATTCCCGCGGACCGCATCGAGGCCCATCTCAAGGCCCTGCTGGATGCTGTCTGTCGACGTGAAGAGCAGGCGGTCCGGCCACCCACCATCTCCATCGATCCCCGGGAACGGGCCGACGCCTGTGCCTATCTGGAATCTCCCGACCTCCTCGGCCGCATCCAGGCCGACCTCAGCGCCCTCGGGTGGATCGGCGAAGACCAGGCCAAGACGCTCCTCTACATGACCGCACTGAGCCGGATGATGCCGCAGCCGTTGTGGAGCTGCTACCGCGCCACGGTCGGAACCACCGCTTGGCAAGGCTTGGGTCTCATCTTCGCTTTGACACCCCCGGAGGATGTGGTGGCGTTCCATCGCTTCACCGAAACCCTCCTGTCTCAGACCGACAAGCGGGCGCTACGGCAGCGGCTGCTGGTCATCGATCAAGCCGAAACCCTGCGGCCGGAAGCAGCCCTCGCCTTGCGCATCCTGCACGAACGAGGAGGGATCGGCTGGGCCACCGCCGGGGCGTCTGCTATCACCGGCACCAGCCATCTCCTCGGTGAGGCGCGCGGGCCGGTGGCCGTTATTGCGGCGGCGGCAGGCGACCTGGATCATCGGTGCCGTGAGTGCTTCATGGGGGTCAGAGTGGACGAAAGCACGACACAGACACAACGAGTGCTCCTGGATCAACGCCGCCGAGAGGGGGGACGAGGAACGCTCAACACCGCCCAGCGTGGACGCCTGGTGGCGCTGCACCACGCCTGCCAACGGTTGCTCGAGCGGCGAACCGTAGTGCTGCCCTTCATCGAGCGGATCGACTTCCCCGCCTCGAGCGTCCGCCACCGGGCCGATCAGTCCCGTTTCCTGACCCTGATCATGGTGTCCGCCTTACTCCACCAGCGCCAACGGCAGCGTGAGGGGGAGGCCATTCGCGCCGACGAACGTGATTTCGCCATCGCAGCCCAGCTGGCGACGGGAGTCTTGGGCGAGCGACGCGATGGACTGGGGCGTCTCGCGCGGCAACTGGTGCGCATGATTGCCGGGGCTCAGCTGACCTCATTCACCATGGCGGATCTCGCCCTGATTCTGCCGGATTGGTCGAGCCCGCAGTTCCGCTATGCCCTCCAGGAGCTGCAGGCCTACGGCTACCTCGACAGTGTCCGCGGTCGGAAGCGTCGCTTTGAGCTGAGTGCCCGAGCAGAGGTGTTCGCCCGCACCGGCGAGATCGCACTGAAGCCGGTCGGCTCACACTGCCCGGTGGATCCTACGCCCAGTAATCAGGACACGCCAATAATCGATGGAGATTCGCATGCAGACGCAGGATAGAACGATGGTGGACAACCCTGGGGTGGTCCGCACTGAATCCGTCACGCGTGATGCGTCTGAGGGTGCCGTAGCACGTGCGAACTCTCAGGCACTTCAGGAGTTCGATGGATACGATGCCAAGTCCTCTCCCGCACGATCGGAAACACTCGGTGCTCCGGATCGTACGTGTAGTTCGCATTCAGCCGTACCTGCGCTGTGTCTGGCCATGGAGGATTTCCTGGCCTACCATGAGCTGCGCGGTCGCCCAAACACGGCCCAGACGATGCGTGGAGCCTTGCGCAATCTCTCCCGCTACCTGGCGCGTCACGGCATCGAGCCGCTCGCGGTCACCACCCAGCAACTGCGGGGGTACCAGGAGTACATCGTCACCGAGCATCGCACGCCTAAAGGCACTCCGTACAAACGAACCACGCAGGGACGAATCATCAGCGAGGTATCATCGTTTTACCAGTGGCTCGAAGCCCGAGGTATCATCGTGACCAGGCCAGCACGCACCTTGTCACTGCGTGTGCCGACGTCGCGTGTCGTCGTGCGCCAGCACCTCTCGCTTCAGGAGGCAACCGCGATGCTTCAGACCCAGGCCCGTATGATTGGTGACCATGCCGAGGGATCGTGGAATTGGACGCTCCACGTGCGCAATCTGGCCATGCTCGCAGTCTGCCTGGCCTCGGGTCGACGGTCCATGGGAGTACGCGGGCTCTGCCTCGACCACGTCAATCTGGAGCGCCGTGAGCTCCGCATCGAGTACGAAAAGGGTCAGACCGGGCGCATCCTCCCGCTGGCGGGCTGGGCGATCGAGGTGCTGCACCTCTACATCGAACGGGCACGTCCGAACCTGGTCAAGGATCCAATTCCAGAGTTGTTTATCAGCATGAAGGGAGGGCCGTGCGGTCGCGGGGCGATGAGCGCTATCATGCCGAAGGTGATAAGACGGACGATTGCCGAGAACCCTGACCTTATCGAGCTGCCCGGGAAACGCATCACCTGGCAGTCGCTGCGCGTCTCTTTTGCCACCCTGCTGTTCTCAAACGGCTGCGATATCCGGAGTGTCAATGAATTGATGCTACACCGGAAGCTCTCCAGTACTGCTCGCTATACACCGATCCCGGTCGAAGACCTGCGTCAGGTCTGTCGCGCCGCTCACCCGAGGGCCTGAACCATGCGCATGGACGTGGAACGCTTTCTGCGACACGGCCAGACGGAAGGCTGGGCTGTTGCGACAGTGCAGAGTCGCAAGCACGACCTTGCCAGCATGGTCGTATTTCTGCGCCGACGTGGCTGTCGTCGTTGTGCGGATGTTCTCCCGGCCGATCTCGATGCCTATATGCAACATCTCTTTGAGCGAGGCCGTGCCCAGCACTCACGTATCCATGTCGCCCAAACGATGCGACAGTTCTTCAGATGGCTGCAGGAGGAGGGTCGCATTGTGGCGTGCCCATCACGGACGCTCCCGGTCCCCCATGATGGTGAGGCCCCACTGCCGTTGGACCCGCTCTCTGAGGCCGAAGTCCAGGCACTGTTCGACAGCCTTCCCCGGGGAACGGTGACCGACCTGCGAAATTGCTGTATGCTGGAGCTGCTCTATGGGTGTGGTCTCAGGCGAGCCGAGTGTGTGGGCCTGGATGTCGATGACATCGACCTCATGCGGCGGACCCTCCACGTCCGTCAAGGAAAAGGATCTCAGGATCGCCTGATGCCGGTCATGCCAACGGCCTTGGCCGCGGTGAAGGATTATCTCGCGGTGCGTCGACAGCTGGTGCGTGGAGTGGACGATGGGGCCCTCTTCATCAGTACCTATGAAGGCCGTCGCTTGAAGATCTTCACCATTAATGAGTGGTTTCGGAACCTGAGAAAAGCCAGGGGGCCTGACGCACCGCGTGTGCATCCGCATCTGTTGCGGCACTCCATTGCCGTCCATTTACTGAGGCGTGGTGCGGACATACGTTATATCCAGCAGTTCCTGGGCCATAGCGACATCGACACCACCAAAATCTACCTGCGCCTGGTCCCGGGTCATCTGAAGGCTGAATACGACGTGGCCATGCCGGAGATCGCCATCGGGCTAGTTATTGCTTCACCTCCTTCAGCAGGTTCCCATGATCCGCCAGTGTAGAGGCCCGTAGTCCAGCACACAATTTGGCTGAGAGCATCAGCGCGTGGGAAATACCCAGAGCACGCGCGCGGAGTGTCCCCACATGACGATCACACAATCTCGAGACCATGCCCCGCCCCGCGCCTGGTGGCAACCAGGCCGGTCGCGGAGTGCCGCAGGTGATCGTCGCCGTGTTAGGGGTATCCGGTCCGGCGCTGCCAATCTCTTTGGATTACTTGATAAGATTGCCTCTGCTGGTGATTCTCTAAGACAAGGTGTAGCTAACTATGGTGAAGGTGCTGATTACGCTGACAGCGTTATCAATGCAGCTACGGCGATTGCCGGAATTGCAGGAGGCGGAAGCTATACTGATTTAGCTAATGCAGCGGCAAATCCTGACACTGCCAGTCAAATCATGCAAGCACTTGCGACGGTGACTCATGGCAAGTAGAATCTTATTTGTCATTGCGATATTCTCGTATATATGCAGTGCCTCTGAAGATCTTCTGTTCTTCTGCAAATCGGATTCATGTACCGCTAAAGTAACAAAAGACGATAAATTCTTGGAAGTACTGGAAGTATCGGACGGAGAATCTTCCCAACGGATCAAATTTAAGGTAGGGCAGCAATTCTTCCTAACAGCCGAGTTCCTATCACTAGGCCGTAAGAAAATACCAGAGCTCGTAGTGTATAATGAATGGGGTACAGGTCTCCAATCATTGATATTTAGAGAGAACTCCGAGAAAAAATGGGTGCAGGTATTTGAACATGTAGCGAAAGCTCGCGTGCAATTCTTTTATATGACAGACAGTATGCAGGCGGCAATATGTGACGAGGGCAATGGGAATATGAAAAAGTGGCATTATTCTGCAAAATCAATCAATGACTGGACAATAGATGAGAATACTGATAAAAAGTAAGGTTTTTCGCGACCGATTGAACTTCCGCTATTTCCCCCATGCTCCCTTGGTGATCGAAGCGGATGGGGGAGCGGCGGGGGAGACGACGTAGCAGATGTTTGAATTTTTTTAGATCATCTTGAAGCGCTAGTTGGTGGTGTCATCGAAGACGGATAATTTAGCAAACTACTTGATGGCATATTCAGGAATCCACCCGCCTCAAATTTTACTTTTGCGGGCATGGGATTCTCATTATGGATCACGTAGTATACCGTGTCTCCATCGAAAGTGATCGGCAGTATAAGCTCTTGGTATTGGTGCCGAACAGCTTGGCCACCTCCATATGCCACAAACGAATCATTCGGATTTTCGCTTATGACAAAGTTTTTCTTATCCAATACTGCAAGGAATATGGGATAGTCACAGTCTATCCGGTAGAAGACACGACGATCGGGTGGAAGTTTGTATCCTAACTTCCACCGACCATTTGGTATCAATAGGCGCTCAAGCATCTGGTTTCTCCCCACCCAAGTTTTCCAATACGTCCACATGGATCACCAGGGTTCCGTCGCCAAGGTCACCGATGCCAATCAGAATGTCCAGATTTCCTATGTGCGCGATGCCTTTGGGCGGCAGATTGTCGCCCCAGGGGGCAGCAATCCAAATGTGCCTAATGATCTGGTCTTCCAGTCGAACTGGATCACCGCCAATGTCGGAACGATAGTTATGGCCAGCCGGTCGTGCTGGCGGCGGATAGCGTGACGGTCAGGGCGGGCTCCGCTTACGGGAACCAGGTTGGGTTCACGGGGCGGTACTTGGATGGGGAAAGCGGACTGTGGTACTTTAGGGCGAGGATGTATTCGGGGAGCCTGGGAAGGTTTATTGGAAGAGATCAGTACCGAAAAAGGAAAATGGTTCCAGCTGGCAAAGACGGCTATCCAAATGGCTTCAACCTATATATTGCATACTTGATTCCGAATCTAGTTGATCCGGCTGGAAATGAAACATACCCAGTGAATTGTGGGACCGTTACTGTCAACATCTCCAATGGC